>ERZ1023654.142-NODE-142-length-27714-cov-15.865505_pt1 | contig 27714 bp, 19 predicted proteins | sample MGYA00380338_ERZ1023654 | MGnify/ENA primary metagenome ERZ1023654 (study PRJEB33179, sample SAMN07448980) | human gut metagenome | biome: Human-gut; feature: Human associated habitat; material: Faeces | host: Homo sapiens | place: India: Bhopal | collected...
CGAAAATATCGCTAAAGACTGACTTTTTCATCCCTCACGTGCACTAGAGAGTTTTACTATTAAATTGCTTTTAACTATTAATTTATATATGTTATAAAAAATTAAATTTACACTTTTATGAGCGAATTTTAGAAGAAAATTACACTTTTATGAGCGAACTTTAGAAGAAAATTACACTTTTATGAGCGAACATTGTCTTATTTCATCAAATCATATAAAGTGATTACTTTAGAAATCCATGCCGAGTTTTCTTTTCTTTAACTCTATTGGCAATATGGATAGATTGTTATTGTCCTCAATCAGGTAACCCTTTTCCATAATTTTTGATTGTTAAAAAATACACTTTTCCAATGTCTGAATATAAGAAAATGTGAAGACTGCCCATTAAAATTTACAAGATTTTGTGATAAAGAGGCATCTAAAACCACAAGATTTTGTGATGAATTATTTTTTCTTTCTTTAGATTATCGCTTCGATATTATAGTCTCTGTGTATTTTTTTCTTTTTTATCAATTCTTAAAAAATCCCGTACTTCAGCAGGAAATCCTCAATGTTCTTTCAATTGAAAAGTCGCCCATAGAAGCCATTGTTACTGACTGGAATTCGCACCTAAAAAGTAATGGTAGTATAAACCATGAAAAGTTTAGGATTTATTAATAATCAACTAAAGTCAAAAAAGGACCAATTAAGGTCAATTGATGCTTTTTTGTTGTTAAAAACTGATAAATTAATGCAATAGAAGGGCTTACAGGCAATATTCTTCTTGATAGAGGACTGAAAAATGGAAAAGATTGATTTCAACAAAAAATGGGTAGTAACTAGATTAGACAATCCTGAAGATACAAAGGTTGTCGATGTTCCTTATGATGCTATGTTTTATGAAGAAAGAAAACCAGATGCACCTAGTGGTAAGAATTGCTGTTGGGTGGATTGCCATGACTATTCATTCATTAAAGAATTTGAATTGACTGAAGATCAAATTAATGATCATGATTTGATTTTAGAGTTCGAATCCGTATACCATAATGCTGAAGTGTACTTGAATGATGAGAAGATTGCTTCAAGGCCCTACGGATATACTAATTTTTATGTCGATTTAACTGATAAAGTTAAGTTAGGAAATAATGTTTTGAAAGTTATTGCATATAACAGTGATCAACCTAATCAACGTTGGTACTCTGGCTGTGGATTGATAAGACCTGTTTGGTTATATGTTTTACCTAAGAAACATATTCTTATTAACGGAATAAGAATCACGACTTTAGATTATGAATCTAGAAAGATTAAAGTAGAAATTAAAACTAATGGTTGCGAAGAAGCAAAGGTTCAAATATTGGATGGATCTGATATAAAAGCTGAATCTAACATAGATTTAAACAATGGCAACGGCGAATTGGAATTTGAAGTAATCAATTCAAAGTTATGGGATTTAGATAATCCATATTTGTATACTGCCCATATTGAGACTGAAACAGATTCACAAGATATTAAGTTTGGAATTCGTCAAATCAAATTGGATGGAAATGGATTCTTCTTGAATGGGATAAGAACAATAATGAGCGGTTGCTGTGTACATAGCGATAATCAATTAATTGGTTGTATTACAAATCCATTTGTTGAAGAAAGAAGAGTTCGTATTTTAAAAGATGTTGGATACAATGCTATTAGATGTGCTCATAATCCTTGCTCTAAAGATTTCCTCGATGCCTGTGATAAGCTTGGAATGATCGTTATGGATGAATATGTCGATTGTTGGTACATCCATAAAACAAGACATGACTATGTATCTTATCTAAAAGATTGGTGGAAGGAAGATCTTAAGGATATGGTTGAGAAGGACTATAACCACCCTTCAGTAATGATTTATTCTATCGGAAATGAAGTTAGTGAAACAGCAAAGAAGAAGGGCGTTGAATATGCCAAGATGTTGACTGACGAGCTACATAGTTTAGACTCGACTCGTTATGTAACAGCCGGTGTTAATATTTTATTCAACTACATGGCTAGACTCGGATTTGGATTCTATAACGATAAGAAAGCTGCACAAGAAGAAAAGAAAAACAAGAAGAAAAAGAAAGCAGTCGGAAGTGAATTCTTCAACAATGTTGTTAATTTCTTCGGTGGGAGATTTTTAAGAGCAGGAGCTAGACTCCATGGTTGTGATAAAGCTACCAAGGATGCTTTTGCAGTAATGGATTTGGCTGGATATAACTACGGAATTGCTCGTTATAAGCATGACTTAAAGAAATATCCAAATAGAATCATTGTTGGATCAGAAACATTCTGTGCCGATGAACGTGAATTCTATAAGATGGCAAAAGAGAATCCTAGAATTGTCGGTGATTTCGTTTGGGCCGGAATGGATTATTTAGGCGAGGTCGGTGTTGGAAGCTGGGTACCTAAAGATCACTGTGATGGAATTATGGATGGAAGCTGTGGTTGGATGACAGCCGGGTCTGGAAGAGTCGACTTTATTGGAGATGAGACTTGTGAAGCCCTATATACAAAAGTAGCATTAGAAAAAACCCCTATTGAAATCGGTGTAGTTCCTCACAAATATTTAAAGATGAAACATAGTGTTTCTAGTTGGAAGATGTCTATGGCTCTTCATTCTTGGTCATTTGAAGGTGAGGAAGAAAAGACTTGTAGAGTAGAAGTATATTCTATTGGTGAAACTGTTCAACTTTTCTTAAATCAAAAGAAGATTAAGCAAGCAAAAACTAAGAAAAATGGTAGAAACATCTTTAAAGTAAAATATCAACCTGGAGAGTTGAAAGCAGTCAGTTTAGATTCTGATGGGAATAAATTAGGTGAAGTCATATTGAAGTCCGCCTCCAAAGAAAATGCTTTGACTATTAAACCTGAATCAAATGAAATCTCAAAGGATGAATTGGCATTTGTTCGTCTTTCATTCACTGATACAAATGGAGAAATCAAACCTTTAAATGAAGGTGAGATTAAAGTTGAAATTGAAGGCGGAAAATTGATTTCCTTCGGTAGTGCAAACCCTTATTGCAAGGAAGGATATCATAATGATACTAGCAAGACTAATTATGGTGTAACTATGGCTGTAATTAAGCCTAATGGTGACTCTAACATTGTGATTAAAGCATCTGGACTAGGCTTAGAATCAACAAAGACTATTGAAGTTAAGTAAGACTATTTAGCTAAGCTGAGAAGCTTAGCTTTTTAAGTCTAACAAGTTCCAAAATATGAAAATAAGGAGGTTATTTATGAATAACCTATTTTCAACTACTTTTGGACTTGAGCCTAATAATTTTATAAAATGAGTAGATGAAAGCAATAAAATCATTTCTGAATTTTCTTCAGATAATCCACCAAACTATTTTTATTTTTTTAACCGGAATTAGAGAATCTAGTAAAACAGTTTTACTATCCTTTATTTATAATGAACTTAAAGAAAAAAGAAGTGGTCTTAATATGAATTCGAATAACCATATAGAAGTTTCTAAGGTAAGAGAAAGATGTAATTTTGATACTAACAATTTCAGTGTATATAAAGATAGGCTCATTAAAAAAGGAGTTATTAAATCTAGCTCTTATGGATTTATAGAATTTACATTGCCAAGATTAAATGAATTCTTAAGACTTAAATAATTACTTCTTATTTTTAGTCATTAAATCTGTAGCTAGTTTTCTATCCATCGAGGCATCGATTTGAGGGTACCTCAAATCGTTTCTTTCTATACATTCAAGAAATTCTTTGGAATGAAACTTATCATTAATATCTGGGAATGCGATATGAACAGCTTCAAATTCCTCTAAAGAACATTGATCTAAGAATTTTATTGTTTCTTTTAAATCTTTAGACAAGATTTCTATTATTTCATCTAAGTTTTTATTCCAAGCTTCATTATCGCCTTCAAGATAGAAACCTTTTGATTTTCTGATCAATTCATCTAATTTTCCTTTTTCAAAGGAACTAGATTTATGTTCTTTATATGCAGCTTTAGCTAATGCAACATATTGATTAGCGTTGAAGTTTGAAAATCTAGTATCGCATCTTTCGATAGCATCGATAAATTCTTTTGATTGGAAATGTTTAGATAGGTCCTCGAACAAATCCATAACACCTCTGAATTCGGATCTATTACATGTATCTAGAAATTCAATTGTATCTTGAAGATTCTCTGATAATATCGCTAGTCTTTCAGCATGGTTCTTATTCCAAGAATCATCGTCCCGAGGATCTATTGTCCTGTATTCTGTGATTAAATCACGTAAATTGTTTAAATCTTTTAGCATAATAAATCCTCCCAACTTTAAATATCATACAAGATTAACTGAAGATTATAAAAAATAAAATCTCGGTGGTAAACACCGAGATCTATTTCTTATTTGGTTATAATCTATTTTGAATTATAAACACCGATTTTTAAATCAGTTTCGATAGGTAATGATCCAGCGTGATGAGATAACATATCATATGGAGAATATAAATCCCCTAATGCTTTATTAGATGTTCCAATCAAATAATAATCTCCTATTAGTTTATTATTTATTTCATTAGGTTCGGCATATCCAAAAACATGTTCTTTGAGGATTTCTTCTTTTGTATAAAGAGCAAAATCGTTTGAGAAATATTTGTTATATGATTTAATGAAATCTTGTTCTCTTCCTTTTTTAACTTTAAAAGAAGCAAATCTAGCTTCAAGCCCAACTCTTCCGTCAATTAAAGTATCCATAAAATCAGGATAATTTCTTATATCCACCCATTGGCAGATTATGTGCCCGTGATCGGCTATCGATAAGAACAAGACATCTTTATTTGCCTCTACAATTCTTTTTACACATTTATCAATTTCTTTTACGGAGTGTCTTACTGCTTCTGAATCTACCCCATAGTTATGTAATGAGTGGTCAGGATCAGTCCAATAGGCATAGATGAACTTTAAAGAAGGATTGTTGATATCTTCTTGAAGTTTTGACATGAATCCATGAATATCGGAATGTCCTTTTGGAGTGTTGAAATTGAATCCGTCGATTCTATCAGTGCAATGAGAACCTTGAGCTTTGTCAATCAATTCAAAAATACTTTGATATGGTAAATCTCTGGAAGGAACAAAATTAGCAGCTGTATTTAATCCGTGGATTTTTCCAAAGAACGTATCGACATGCTCATTAGTATCAGGGTTATATAAAGTCCAGCCTAACCATCCTGTTTCAACTGGGTATTTTCCAGATAGAACAGCTGTTGTAGCTGCTACAGTAGTAGGTGGATAGACTGTATTTAAATCTAATAAGTCGTGTGAATAAATGAATGGGCAGCAGTCTTTAGTTGCTTCTTGAATTTGTTTTCCAAATCCATCGAACAAGAAAAGAACTATCTTTCTTCCTTTATTCTTTTCTAATATTTCGTCTAAAGGTTTATATGAATCGTGAAATGTTTCTGCGTTGAAATGCTTTAATATCGAGTTTGAAAAATTGACTTGTGATGCATCTTTTGACAATGGACGAATTCTCATTACTTTTTTACTCCTTATGGGTTTAGTATATAGCAAAGAAAATAATAATTTGTCCTTTAAAATTGGGTTTGGAATATGATTTATTCAAAATTAGAGTCTTCGTAATTAGCTCAATCAAATTCATTTGTTTTTACTAAATAATAATTTTGATTATCTATGTTAAGTCTATATCTTTTTTTCTTCTGATGAGCAATAGTTTGAAGCTGTCTTTTTTTCATCAAGATTAATTTTGAATGTATTGTTTGAAAAAGATCAACTATCTATTAGATAGACAATACTTGTTTATATTGAATTTTTAGCTAGTCTTATCGTAAACAAATATCCTATGTTACTTTGAGTATCTAATAAATATAGTTCTGATGTTTTTTTCTCTACTTGTAATCAACATAAATAGTTTAATTATCAGAATAGATTATTAATCTGTCATTCTTATTTTCTTTCCAATATAAAAATATAAAATTGTGAAAATAAATGAAGAGATTTATGCAAGCGTTATCAAAAATTGGATAAGTGGTAATTTTGAATAGCTTTTCTAAAAGTAAGTATATTAATAAATGTTTCTAGAGGCTTTATATTATGGGAATGAAAAAAAGAGATTCTTTTAATCCAAATATATTTAAAGGTGTTGCACACAGAGGACTGCATGATGATAAGAGATTTGAAAATAGTTTGAGTGCTTTTAAAAATGCAATAGATCATGATTTTTGTTTTGAATTAGATATTCACTTAACTACTGATAATCAATTAGTCGTATGTCATGATTCCGATTTGAAGAGAGTCACAGGAAAAGAAGGAATAATAGAAGAATTAGATAGTAAGACTTTAAGAGAAAATTATAAATTACTTGATGGAGAAGACATTCCTACACTTCAAGAAGTTTTCGATTTAAATAAAGAAAGAGAAACTATTGTTATCGAACTTAAAGTTTATAAAGATAATTGGGTTAATATTGCTAAGAGATTGATGGATTTCTTATCACAGGTCAAAGACACATCTAAAGTGACATTGATCTCTTTTGATCCTAGAGCTTTAGCTCTTTGTGATGGGAAGAAATTTACCAGAGGTTTCTTAGTTTGCAAAGAGAGAAAAGACATGATTATTTTTGGAAAAGTCTTTGAATATCTGGATATCGAAGATTCTTTGCTGGATGATAAAAAGATTATCAAATACAGAAAAAAAGGCGGAATAGTAAATACATGGACTATAAGAGATGAAGAAGCTTTGAACAAAGTTAAAGGCAAATGTGATATTGTAACATTTGAAAATGTATCTAAACAATTAGAAGAAGACTTCAAGAAATAATAAAGATAATAGTCTTAGTTCTTAATAAGATTATTTTATGAATGTTCGATTGGATTTTAAAAAACATCAATGTCTTAGTGCTCAAGTTATTCGAGTGTCTTCAATGATGTGATCATATTTATCTTTTTTATCTTTGGAATCATCAAAGCACAGACGATTATCAAAGTGGCAAAGCCTAATAATAAGCTATAGATATATGTTCCGGCAGTAACTACTGAGACAGATCCAAAATCTAGATATGATGTGATTATATATAATAGTAATACTCCTAAAGGAATGCCTAATACTTCACCGGTCACACCCATAATTATTATTTCTCTAAACACATAGGTGTAGACTTCTTTTGGCTTATATCCTAATACTTCTAGTGTAGATATCTCTCTTACTCTTTCTGAAACGTTGATATTTACTAAGTTATAAATAACTAATATAGCTAATACTACAGCAAAGATTATGATGAATGAAGCAACTGATTTAAATGTTTCCATTATCGCTGATGTATTCTCCCAATTGGATGCTAAATCTAATAATCCAAATCCAGCCATAACCAATGATATAGAACACATCACAGATAGATTCATCGTTATAGTTTTGGACTTAAATCTAAATATATTTCTAAGAGTTGCTTTGTATCTAAAAGGTAATGGTTTCCAAAAGAAATCTATTCTTTCTATAAGTATCTTTTTACCTGTGACAGGTGATTTTGGCCTCAAGGAATCAGCCGGTGTTTCATTTATATCTTTATTTATTTTTACTAATGTAATTATCAGTATAACTAATACGATAATTCCAGATCCTAACAGAGCTCCAGATGGATTAAAATCAGCTTGCAATTCAGGGAAATCTATCACGATGGATTTGAATGTAGGATAGAGGATTGAAGGTAGACCATATAAGCCACTGATTGATCCTATTATTGCCCCGCTTAAAGAACTTAATAAAGAAAAGAAAACATATCTAAATCTAATCGAATGATTCGAATAACCTAAAGTCTTAAAACAAGCACATAATCCTCTCTCTTCATTTATTAATCTTTCTATTGTTATAGAAGAAACTAAAGCTGCTACAACTATGAAGAATGCTGGGAATATAGTACAGATTGTTTGTACTTTATCTATTGTCGAATTTAAATATTGATAACTTACGCTTTCTTCAACAGTCAGTCCAGCGGCTTTTTTTTCAGTCAACATAGTGATTAATTGATTCTTTCTTTTAACTACTTTATTCACATAGTCGTTAGAGAAATAATCTATATCGTTATCATGACTCAATTGAATATAGATATCAGGACCTATGAACAACGTATCTCCTGATATATAACTCATAGCTTTTTTGTTATTCATGTAGAAAATATCATGAACATCTTTTTGAGTTGTTTGACTCTTGTCTTTCTCAATTGAATTATTCATTGGATTATGGACTATTCCAACTACAGTGAATGTTGTTGTTCTTTTAGTTCCAATGATAGGAACAGTCGAAGTAACTTCGAATGTGTCTCCAATTTTTCTTTGAGAATTGTCGGGCAATTGTTCGACTGCAACTTCAGTATCTGAAGTGGGTAAATTTCCTTCGACAATACTGATGGGATTTACTTTCATATTTTGATAATCTCTATAGATAATTCTAGTCTCAGTATTATTTATAGTCGTATCATAGAAATAGATTTCTTCCATCCTAGATTCATCTATATCTGGCTGATTCAACAACATGTTTTTTTCTTCTGTTGTAAATCCATTAGCCACTTTTGCTTTTAAGATGATATCTGGAAATTTATTTTTAATCATCTCTTGATTGAAAGAGGCTTTGACTGTCGATCCCAAGGTTCCTAAGCCAGAAATCAAAAGCGTTGAGATTAATATAATGCCAAAAACAGCTAGGAATCTTCCTAGGTTATGCCATATACCTCTCCATAATGATTTCCAGTAAGTTCTTCTCATATTTTTTACCACTCTATTTCTTCGATAGGCTTAGGATTGCAGATTTTGATTTCACTTTCAATCTTTCCGTTTTTTACTTTGATAACTTTGTCTCCCATATCTTTCAACGCTGAGTTATGCGTTACTAAGATTACAGTCTTTCCTTCTTTTTTGGACATATCGTGAAGTAATCTTAGAATCTCTTTTCCTGTCTTATAATCTAAAGCACCGGTAGGCTCGTCGCAAAGGAGGATTTGTGGGTTCTTAGCTATTGCTCTGGCAATAGATACTCTTTGTTGTTCGCCACCAGATAATGTTGTAGGAAATGCACTAGCTCTTTCTTCCAGTCCGACTTTTTCTAAGATTTCCATAGGATCATAAGCATCCTTACAAATTTCAGATGCTAGCTCTACATTCTCTAATGCGGTGAGATTAGGCATCAAGTTATAGAATTGAAAAACAAACCCGACTTTGTTTCTTCTATACAAAGTCAATTCTTTATTTTTCATTCCAACTAAGTCTTCGCCATCTACCACTAGATTTCCGTCTGTAGCACTATCCATTCCACCTAACAAGTTTAATAGTGTAGTTTTACCAGCACCGCTGGGTCCTAATATGATTGTAAAGGAACCTTTATCGATAGAAAAACTTATTTTGTCTATAGCTTTGACTAAAGTTCCACCAGATCCGAAATATTTGCAAAGATCAGTTGCTTGGACCATTACATTTTTGTTTATCATCCCAGTTCCTCCAACTAAATTAATTTTATTTTCAAAATAAGATTATTTATTAGGTTGTATCTAAACCAATAAAGAAACCATATAATAAATTTGGTTAGAACTAAATTATAAAGAATTTAAGCTTAAAATTTTAAAATAATTTTTAAGGCTAAGTTTATTTTGGCTTATTAAAGGGAGAATTATATGAAAAACATTAAACCTAAGATAATTTCGTTGAGTATATTAGGATTATTACTAACTTCCTGTGGTGAAAGTATAACATCACCAACAGAAAAGCCTAGTGTTCCTTCTTCCACCCCATCAACTCCTTCTGTTAAACCGACGGATTCATCTAAAAAAGACGATGATATCGATGCTAAATGGATAGCCGATACATTTAAGAAGTTAGCGGGTGGTGAGAAATTTGCGATTTCTTATCTATCAGATAACAAGGAACATACTGATTATTTTGCTAATGATTATGTATACTTTGACGCTGAAGGTGCTGGATATGCACTAATAAAAGATGGAAATAATAAGAAGCCATTTTTATACGAGCTAAATAACGATGGTAGTGTGAAATTAGGATTAGCTCAATCCGAAAGTAATACTACTACCTTAGTTAATTCTACTTATGTTAAATATTTAACAAATGACGATTATTCTGAATCTGATTTCACATTTGATAATGGTGATTTTGTAACTACTAACTCATCTATTATTCACGCACTATGTGGTTTATCTGGGTGGGGTAGTTATTATTCTTATTTTAATTCAGTAACTATAATTCCTAATGAAGATGAGATAACTTTTATATTAGGACTGCCTGAACCTTATGCCAGCAACATATCAGAAAATCTAAGAACAGGAACCATTAGTGGTATAGGATCCGTTTCATTAGATAAAGTTGATGAATTTGTAAATTCATATGAGATTCCATCTAAAAAAATAGATGATTCAATTCTTTCTTTATTGATGAATACAACATTCGAATCAAAGACTACAGCAACTTTGAAGTATTTATCTAATGGTAGTGAAACTATCATCGGTAATTATTCTCTTCAGTACGATGATGATCAATTTGATGTCAAACAAAGTTATAGTGGATTTGATAGAGAAAACTATTATGAGAAGAAAGCTAAATATGCAGAGGATGGATCACGTAAAGACAGTGTTGCTGAAAGAACTTATGTCGATCACAATAATGTGGTTCAAAAAGCGGAGACGGATAACAAATGGTCTGATATCGTCAAATCGTTAGCATATAGCGTAATCGATACTGAAAAAGATAACATTAGGAAGAACGATGATGGTTCTTTGGTTTATGTTGGTGCCTCAGCGAGTACACTTTTCCAAAGTGTTACCCAATTCTCACCTTTGACTGATTTAGCATACTTAGAATTTAAAACTGATAGTCAGGGAACTATAACAGGAATTGTAGCCACGACTGTTTCTTCAGATTTCTATTCCAATGGAAAAGAAGAAGTTGTCGTATATGATATCGATATTTCATCAAATCCTAGTGAAATAGTAAAGCCTACTGCTTATGCTGATCAAGGAACAGATGGAGCTGATACAGCTAAGATTAAGAATGCGTTTGATTTCTTTTCTAATCCAACAACTAACTTCTCAATCGCTGTCACTGAACATTCATCTGATTTAAACATGTCTTTGAGCTATGAAGGAATTTATGATAAAGATGAAGGAATTTATTATTATCATAGCAATAATGATTTGTCTGGAAGTGGATTCTTTGAGAGAGATAATAGGCTTTATAGGTATGTCACGGACTCCAAGGGTACGGCTAGAGTTGAATCTCCTAGTGTTAGTGGACACCTCAGTGATGTTACAGCCTTTCATATCTCACCAAATTGTTTCTCTATAGATGGGGATACTATAAGAGATAGAGACATAGCGTTGGACAATCCATTAGATTATATGTTCATCGGTGAAAGTCAGACTGCTAATGGATATGAAGGAACTGGAATCACTATGAAGTTAGATAGTGAAGGAAGACTTTCGACAATGCAATATTTATCCTATATTGTGAATCCGGTTAATGGAGTCTATTATCCTATTTCAGTCAAGTATACTTATAAATATGGCGATCAAATTAAAGCTGACGATAAAATCAAAGCGGCTTTGGATGGCCTTGATTATGTGAAACCCACAACTTGGTCTGAAGAAACGGCTGTTATCGATTCTCAAGCTAAAGTGTTGTTCGGCGAGGACTTTGATTTAGATTCTGTCTTCCCTTATGTATATAAAGACTGGCTTACTACTAATTGGAATCCTGATTTAGATAGCACTAACGGAACTATAACGGTAAGAGCTTATATAGGAACTGATTTCTCTTCAATCAGTGATGAAGAGAAGGCAAGTTTCTATACAGAGTTTATTAAAAAGCTTAAAGATGTTGGTTATAGTGAGGTCAGTAATGATTCGACTTCAGGAACAATTGTATTATCTAAGGAAGGAGTTCCATTCACTGTAACAGTAAATACTAAAGACTATGATTTCAAAAAGTCGATCATCATAACTAAAATACAGGAGGATTAATCAATATGAAAAAAATTAAAATTCTATCTTTGTTAGCTGTTGTTACTACTTTAGCTTCTTGTGGTGCAAATCCGTCATCTAATTCTACGACTCCAACGACTCCCAGTACCCCATCAAACAATAGTTCGCAAACCACTAAGCCTACATCTGAAAAGCCTGAAAAGAAGAATATGAGCGTTTCTGATGCTTATAACTATGTTTATGACTTGGCTTCTAGAGAGTATTTAGCATCACATGAAGATGTCAAAACAACATCAGTCAATAGTTATTCATCTAAAGTAAAGTCTATTTCTTTAGATATTTATAATGATAAAACATCTTATGGAACTGGAACTGTTGTCGAGACTAAAAATTCAACAGGTGAAGTAAGCAAAGAAGACACATTCAAATATAGAGCCAAATCACAAAAAGAGAAGATGAAATTTGAAGATTCAATCAAAGAAGTCAATTTCTTATATATGGTTGAATCATATGAAAATGATTCGTTTTACACAAGCGGATACTCAGATGCTTTAGGAAGATTGGCCGTGGTTAATAACGCTGACGAAGCTACGGACTTAGGTCTTGCTACAGGTCAGTACATTTTGGAAAAGAACTTAGATACTTATGTAACTTCTAATGCCGTAAATTCGGTGTATAAGTTCATCGATGAAAACATCGTCAACAATGAATCCTTGAATATTTCAAGTTTATCTTTTGAATATTACGATGATAAGGATGGTAATACTACTTATAGTTTCTCAACTGAGTATAAATATGATAATAGCGATGTTGATGTCAGCACTGGAACTGTAGTCGATATAGATGTTTTGTTTACTGTCAATAATGATGAGAACATGACTTCATTTAAAACATCATATAAAGTAGTAGAAGGGGACACTAGCGGTGATTCGAGCTTAGCTTATATTAGGAATGATATCAATGAAGGAACGATAACATATGGTGAAAAACAAGCTCCATCTACAAAGGCCATAGATGTTAACAATTATTTTATCAATGATGTCACAGATATAGATGTGTTCGATAAAAACACAAATCAACCAATTGCATTGAATAAAGACCAAATTCCTGCTTCTACAGCTGCAATTTATGCTAAGCCTAAGACTTATTCACCAGCTACAGCATTAGATGCTGATTTCTCATATTTAATTCCTAAGTCATCTTCTAATACATCTTATGCAAATATTAATTCTGCTTGTGATGGATTTAACTTAAAGAATGCAAGAGGACAGACTATTACTTTGACCTATGAATGCAATTATAAGAATGAATCAGGAGTCTGGGATTCTAAAGATATTTCAGTAACAATTACAATATCTAAATACGATGATGCTGAATCTATTAAGTTTTCAGAAATTAAAAACTCTGATCAATCACCAACTAAAGAAGACTCTTATAAAAATGAGCTGATTATAGGAAAGACTTATACATTAGATAAAAGCAGAGTTTCAGTCAATCCTTCATCAGCTGATCAAGAAGTAACTATTACTTCATCTGATCCTCTTATCATTAAAGCTGAGAAGAATGTTGATGGTGTCTATGTCTTAACTCCTTTGAAAGAAGGAAGTATAACTTTAACAATTGCCTCTGCACGCAATCCAGAAATTAAAAAAGAAGTAACTTTAAAAGCTTATACACCTATGGCTGCCAGCGAAATATCAACCTATTTCATGGGTAAGACATTTGAATATGTATCTTCTTATGGCTATACGGATGTCATTACATTTAATTCAACAACTAAGTCTGGAACAATATCAAGAACAGGAAGTAGTAAGGTTACCAAGTTCAATTGGGAGCCCTCCACAAAAGCCGGATATATATCATTATTTGATTGTGTTCCTGATGGTAATGATGAATACGAAGATATTGAGGGTAACTTCGATTATTCCAAATCGTTTATTGTGACTGCAGACAAGAACCTTTATGTCGAAAGACCCACTTATTATGATATGCATTATTTTGTTTTAAAGGTATAATTTATGAAGAAAGCATTTTATTTACTGATAGCCGGAATTGGTATTCTTTCTAGCTGTGGAGATAGAACATCTAATTCGTCTACGATTCCTACAGTTCCATCATCTCCTACTCAACCATCCACTAAGCCATCTAGTACTAATTTTGATGAATTGAGTTTAGAAGATAAAATTGATTATCTAACCAATTATTTAAATCCATATAAGGATAAAATAATATCTTATGAAACTGGATATACTGAAAAATTGACATCGATTTCAGATGGTGGAATAGAATTATATTCTAAAGACACATTTGAAGCGACTAGATATTCGATTACATCTTCACCATTAATAGTTAGAAGTGGAAAAATTGAAAATGATGAAGGAAAATCAGAGGAATATGATATGCAAATGTATCATGATTCTTCTAAGATCTACCACTTATATAATTATCATGGAGACTCCGGTAAAATAAAAGATTCGACAGATTATAAAGGTGACGATTCAAGTCTTACATTTCAGTTTATCGATTCAATTCTTAATGATTTAGATAAACTTATTGGTTTTGAAGGAAATAATACTGAGGTAAATATAGTATTTGAAGAGGGTGAAACTATTTATCTCAGCTATGAGGCAATACAATATAATCCAGAAAGTAAATCATCGTATATTTCAACTAAAGCTGAGTGGGAATTTGTTTTTAATGGTAATGTCATATCAAAAGTTAAGAATTCTTATGAATCTAAACAAGTAACTGTTGTGACTCAAAGTGTTCATACGGTTACTGAATTAAGTTTTAAATATGAGGATATACAAGAGTTTGACGGGACATTGTACAATCCAAGTGATTTCAGTCAAATTTAGTAAAGAAAGGAAAACAAAATGAAAAAAACAAAAGTTTTATTGTTGTTGTCTATTGTTTCTATTTTAGGATCATGTGCTCAAAATAACACATCTAATACAGGAAAGCTTACTTATACCCCTTCCAGTATCACGGACAACTCAACTAAAGAGCCAGAGGTTGTAAATGTTGAATCTGTATCTATCACTAATAAGATTAATACATTAAATTTAGGTGATGATTACGAGATAGCATATGAAGTTCTACCTGCTAATGCAACTAATAAAAAAGTTTCATTTTCATCATCAAAACCAGACGTAGTTAGTGTAGATAGATCTACAGGTAAACTTACAGCTAATGCATCCGGAACTGCTACCATCACAGTTAAAACTGAAGATGGCGATAAAACCGATTCTTTTGATGTCTTAGTCCCTGTGGCAGTTACTGGAATAAACATTGCTCTAAATGCAAGTAGTGTTTATGTAGGTGATGAAGTCGATTTCACTGTATCAGTTTTACCTGAAGATGCTACAGATAAATCTTATGAATTGACTACCACTACTGCTGATTTATTATCAATCGAAGGTAAGAAAGTAACAGCTATTAAAGAAGGTCATGCTTCTTTGACAGCAAAAGCAGGATCGATTGAAAAGACTATTAACTTTGATGTGAAAAAGCCAATCGAAAGTGTAGAGTTTGATGAGATTAAAACTGTATTGGAAACAGCTTTGATCAAAGAAAAAACTAATTCAAATGGTGGATCATGGAAACACAAGAAGCTCGATTTAACAACTGAAGAAAAACAATATGATTGGACTGTATACACTGATTCAATTCAAAAGAGAATCACTTCTAGTGAAGGTGAATATGTAGACGATTTAACCTTTATTCAAGCTAATTCTGAATCAAAGAATTATTTACATAATATCATTGATACAACCAGTCAAACAGAAGCAAATAATAAAGTAAAAGAAACTGAAAAGAGTGTTGGAAATGGCTTTTCTGATGTTTTGAATCAGGATCAAGCAAATAATGCTATTTCTATGATTAGTGAAGATACTGATTATTCCGGCTCATCCGTTTATGGAATAAGCCGATATGCATTGAATTATTTGACTGAAACTTCCAGTAAAGGATTGTCTAACGATAATTCTAAAGAGAAAGCTATAGTTAAAAAATTTGATAATTTGGATAACAACTTTGTTTATAAGATTGAATCTAAGTTTGAAGGTGATACTTCATATTACAATGAAATCTCGTTTGAAATAGGGCTTAGTGGGGATAAATTGGTCTCTTTCAAGTTTGATCAAAAAGTTTACAACAGCAATGGATATGATTTCACTGCTCATGCGTTGAAGACTGATGCTACTCCTTATCAAACAGCCGTAGATGATGCTACTTTGAATTATGGAACTAGAGTCGATAGTGATGAAAATAAGTTGGATAAAGATGACTATAAGATTAAAGCATTCACCATTCAATCTATAGGTGATAACAATCAAATAGATTTGAATTACAACGATGGAGTTGCATTTGATTTGAAGACAACTATAACTACTCCAAACAAATATTTAGATGAGTCTTTTACATATCAATCTTCAGATCCTAATGTTATTAGTGTATCAACAATTTCGAAGAAACTCATGGTTATAGGTGCTGGAACAGCAACCATTACTATGACTTATGAGAATGGTGCATCTGCAACAACCGATATTACAGTTGTATCTCATCCTGTCACTAGTATTAGTATCACTAATACGACTAAAGAATTATATGTCGGTGATACTTTGAATTTAACTGTTCAAGTCAATCCCGATAATGCAAATACTAAAGAATATACAATCGAAGTGAAAGAAGGATCCGATGTTGCTACTTTAAGATTAAATTCTGATGGTTCTTATACTTTGGTAGGTAAGAAAGCTGGAACTATTAAAGTTCAAGCTAAGGCTAAAGATAATGATACTTTATCTGAAGTTGTTGAATTTACAGTCAAGGAAAAACCTGCAGCTGATCTTTCTACTGTTAAGGCAAATATTGTAGGTTACGGACCTTATAGTTATAAATATGGAGACATATCATTTGATTTTAAAAATGACGGAACAGCTAAGTTGGAATTTTATAAAGGACGTATTTACACATTAAATTGGGATATTAGTGTCAATTCGGATGGAACATATGAATTATCTATGAAGTCTATCCAACAGCAGGATGGAACTTCCGGAAATGATAGAATTAACAGTGCTAGTAGCGGATACTTCTCTAAGGATTTAAAGAAATTCTATTTAACATATTCATCTAATGGTGGATGGGGATGGGAAGAAGCTACTGCAACTTTAACCGCTGAAAATTATCAATAGTTAAATTAACAAAATAAAATAATTGAAGTAAAAATAGTGTCTTCTCCAGACACTATTTTATTTTCCATTCTTAATTTATGAAGTTAAAGTGTTTTATTCTTCTATCTTGATTACTGCGTGTGAGTTACCGCTTGATTCTTTAGATACTTCGATTTTCTTTTTGATTCTAGTTTGAAGTAAATCTACATGACTTATTATTCCTACCAAGCAGTTTCCTTGTTCGACAGTTTGATTTGATAAGACACTCATGATGTCATCGAGACTGTTTTTATCCAATGTTCCAAATCCCTCATCGATATACATACAATCTATATTGATTCCTTCTTTAGTTAAAGCGACAGTATCTCTCAATCCTAAAGCTAAGGATAATGCAGCTTTGAAACTCTCACCTCCTGATAAAGTGATGGATTTCCTAGTCTTTCCATCCGGCGCTAAATTTTGATTATCCCTTATGTTGATTTCAAGTCCAGACAATGCTTTTGCACCATATTCTCCAGCATTAGCTTTTACCATTGAGAAATGATTGTTTGTCATTTCTAATAATCTCTTATTAGCGAAGTGTAGGACTCTTTCCAATTGTTTACCTTGAACATAAACTTCTATTGTTTCTTTAACTCCATCGCAATTACCACCACCGAATACTAAGTTAAGATGATTTAGATTGGTAGCTTGTTTTTGAAGCTTTTCAATAATTGGAAATTCAGATTTTAACTGAGATAAGATCGATTCATTAGTCGAATAGAAACTCGAATATTTAGAATACTTACTGTTATTTATATTGAAGTCGTTTTGAATTTGATTTTTCTTTGAAATTATTTCTTCAAGAGATACGTTCAATTGACTTTCATATTCGGTGATTGAATTAGATAATATTTTCTCTTGTCCTTTTAAACTTGTTATTTCAGTAGTGATTTGATTAACATCATTTCTAGTTTTGTTTAATAAGACTTTATAATCGTTAATCTTCTTTTTTAGATAAACAATGTTCTTTTCTACATCTTCTTTAGACTTGTTTCCTATTTTATTTTTGAGCTCCTCGATATATTTAATATTTTCTAAAACATGAGCTTCAGAACTAGCTAAATCTGATTCTATTCTACTTATTTCTGAATTTAATTTGTCTTTCTTTAAATTCGAAGTGTCCCTATTTGTTTCCAAAGAAGTCTTATAGCATTGCTTGCTTAATAAGCTCATTTTTCTAGATTTGAAATCTTCTATTTCTTTGGATAATTCATCATTTACTTTTTGATATGATAAATCGATGGATTTGAAATCGGAGTCATATTTCTTTAATTTTGAACTGATAGTTTCAGTCAGTTCCATGATTTGTTTTTGTTCCGAATCTACTTTAGAATCTGCGTATGATGATTCATTTGCTTTTGTATTGTATTCATCTTCTATTTTCTTCATATCCTCATCAGAAACACTATTTGTGGATAATCTAGTTGGGTTTGGATGAGAAATAGAACCACAGACAGGGCATGGGTAATTCTCTTTTAATTCTTCAGCTAAATATCCGGCATAATTGTCAAATCTAACTTTGATCATCCTGTCCTTTTCTTGTCCAAGGATTTCTTTTTTATGTCTAAGTAAATTAGCTTTATCGACTAGTTTGATTAGATTCTCTTTATTTGCTGTCAACTTGGCGATGTCTTCTTTAATTTGTTCTAATTCTTTTTCTTTTTGGATCAAAGGTTTTGATTCTTCATCTATTTTAATGAGTTCTTTAGTAGGATCAGGAGTTAAATTCTTGAGTTCATTGTTTGTATCTTCTAATTGTTTAAGAACAATATCTAATTCATCTTGTTTTTTCTTCGACTGATTTTTTTGAAAACTAATAGATGATTCATAATTCTTTTTTTCTTTTTCTTTTGAGGCAAGGTTATCTAAATCGACTAAGTTATTTTTTAAATCTATTAAGTTCTTGTTATCTAATTCTATCTCCTTGTCTTTGCTTTCTAGTTCAGTTAGATTTCTTGATGATACTTGTAATTTTGGATTTAAAGAATCGATTTGATTTTTAATGTTTTTTAGCCTTTCTTTATTGTTGATATAATCTTTTGCTTTCTGTTCATTTCCACTCAAGATTTGAAGCTCTTTTTGTTCTTCATCCATAAGAGATTTAGATTCATTTAAATCTTTTTTGTACTTATCTGTTATTTTTTCTATGAAAGCATAAGCTTCGTCTTGCTTTATATCTGGTGAATTGAAAATGGATTTTTTCTCTTCTACAAGATCTAAATCTTCTTCATCGACTTTAATATTATTATATTGAATATTTACTTTAGCTGATTCACTCTTTAAATCAGCCTGAGCTTTATTTGCTAAGTCGCTCAATCTTGCTTGAAATTTGTTATAGGAATCTGTTCCAAACAATGAGCGATAGATATCTCTTCTCCCTTTTGTATCTTGATTTAATAAATCTTCAAACTTTCCTTGAGGAATTAAGATTGTCTTTTCAAACTGATCTGCATCTAATCCTATGATATCTTTGATTCTTTTGTTTAATGCTTTACCTCCGCTTTCTAATTGCTCAGGCTTTTCTTCATAGGGATCTAAACTTAATACATCGAAGAGATGTGATTCAGTAGATCCTTTTTTATTTATGGTTCTATTGACGTGATAGTAGTTTCCTTTCTCTTCAAAGATTAAATCTACTATTGTTTTCATTTTATCTGGAGCGTTAATATTTCTAATATCCTTGTCGACAATGTCGACACAGCCTTTTCCACCACTGTTTAGAAACTCTTTATATAAAGCATAGTAAATGGCTTGGAATATTGTCGATTTTCCAGCACCTGTTTCACCATCTACCAAGAATAATCCTTTATCGCCAAGTTTTGTGAAATCAATTTCAGTTTTATCTAAATATGATTGAAAAGCTTGGATTGTTAATTTGATTGGCTTCATTAGTTTTGTCCTCCTTCTTTGTTGGCTTCTATAAAGATTTCCGCTAATAATTTCTTGTTTTCTTCATCTAAGTCTTTATTTGTTTTCTCCCTATAGTATTCACAGATAAAATCTATAGGTCTTTTATCAGCTAAAGATGTATCTAAATTCATCTTTTGCTGCAATGTATCATTTGGAAATTCTATATCCACTATTCTCTTGTAATAAGGAGTTAATTTATTTTTAGCTTCAATAGGAGTTTTATCATCATCCACTATCAAATAAACGTAATCATTTTCATTTGGATTAGTATTAGTTAATTCAGATAGTAGTCCTTCTATTTTTACAAAAGGATGCAAAGGCTTGATAGGATCAAGTTTGATTTCTATATTACCTTTTTCCTTTAAATCTATTATCACTACTGATTTATCAGGACCGTCGATTTCGGATGTTTTATATTTAAGTAAAGAACCTGAATACCTAATGGTTTCTCTACTTATTTTTTGAGGCTTATGAATATGTCCTAAAGCTACATAATCAAAATCCTGGAATTTATCCAAACTAATAATTCCAACTCCTGCGACATTTTTCTCATCTCCATTGCTATAAGAAAAATCTTCCTCGGATCCACCAAATTTAAATCCGGCTACAAATTGATGGGCTAGGATGATATTTCTTTGTGAAGTATCTATATTTTCTCTTTTTATGATTTCATCCATAGCTAAATCATAATTTTCCAATCCTTTTTCAAGTTTAAGATTGCTTTTAACAATAAACGGAGTAAAGAATGGTAGCATGTAGAAATTTACTGGGCCATATTCATCGCTTAATGAAACCTTCCTCATTGGAGAATTGAATTCACCTTCTACAAAGTATCCTTTTCCTAGAATGTCTTTGTAAGCAGATAACCTAATACCTGAATCATGGTTTCCTGATATAGCTATTACTTTTATATTTTTATCTAATAATTTTTTTAAAAAGGAAACATACATTTTGATAGCTTCTTCAGATGGGTTAGGTCTATCAAAAACATCACCGCTAATTAGAACGACCTCAACTCTTTCTCTTATCGCTGTATCGACAACCTGATTTAAGACATATTCAGTATCTTCTTTTAAATCATAGGTTCCTATATATTTACCTATATGCAAATCTGATGTATGCAGTATTTTCATATTAAGCCTCCTAAGTACATATATATTTTCACTCACAAATCAAGAAAAATAAGAATAATTTTATAAATGAGCATTATTTTACACATTCATAAAAAACTAATAATATTATAATTTTTAAATTTTATATGGAATTAATTTCTTAAATAATACAATATAAGATGATTATTTATATATTTTGTTTTATATTATTAACCCCGGAGACTTTTATAGGTAATGACTAAAGAAGAGAGAAAGGATAGACTTTTGGCCTTAGTTAAATCCAAAGGTTATGTTTCCTTAGAAGAAATAGCAAAAGATTTGGATATGTCTGAATCTACGGTAAGACGTGATATCGTAGAGATGGATAAAGAAGGTTTATTGGTAAGAGAAAGAGGCGGAGCATCTAGTATAAAGACAGCAGCTTTCTTTTTAGCAGATCAAAAACTTGTGGTAAGAGAGAGAATGAACGCCGAGAACAAGCTTTTGATAGCTAAGAGAGCAATCAATCTCATCAGGCCTGATTCAACTATTTATATCGATGCTGGTTCTAGCACTTTGACATTAGCTAATAATTTACCTACCGATTTAAGAATTACCGTTGTAACTAATTCTCTTTCTATCGCTAGAACTGTATCAGAGAAAGGAATTAATACTTATTTAATTGGTGGAGCCTTAAAAATCACTACTGATGCTACAGTTGGACCTATGGCAGAGGAAGAAATTTCAAAATTTCATTTCAAACAAGCCTTTATGGGAGCTAATGCTGTGGATAAATTCTATGGATTCATGACTCCTGATTATGCTGAAGCTAATTTTAAGAAGAAAGCTATTCAAATGGCCGAGGAAACGATATTTTTGATAGATGGATCTAAGTTTAATACAAAATCAGTAGTTACTTTCGCTCCTTTAAAAGGAGCTAAAGTAATCACTGATTTCATAGATACTAAAGAAGAATTCACTGATTTAATTCTTTCGGAGGTAAATCAAAATGACAATTAGAACTTTGACTTTGTCACCCGCTTTGGATTATTCCTTAACAGTTAAGGATAAATTGACTATTGGTGCTATCAATAGAACTACTAAGGAATCATTTGCACCTGGTGGAAAAGGAATAAATGTTTCCATCATTTTGAAGAGATTAGGATATACATCTATCGCTTTGGGCTTTTTGTCTGGGTTTACTGGTGAATATGTAGAAAAACTTTTAGCAAAAGAAGGGCTTCAAACTGATTTTATTCATATCGCTGGAATAACGCGTATCAATGTTAAGATCGATGGAAAAGTTGAGACTGCAATCAATGGCTCTGGGCCTAACGCTACTGATGATGATTTGGAGAAACTATTTAAAAAGATTGAGCAGAGTGAAAGTGGTGATATCTTAGTCATGAGTGGACAAATCCCCCCGACTCTTCCTAGTAATACTTATGAAAAAATATTGGAAAGAATATCGGATAGAGATGTTATGACGGTAGTCGACTCTACTGGAAGTCTATTGACAGACTCTTTGAAATTCCATCCTTTCTTAATAAAGCCGAATAAGGAAGAGATGTGCGAGATACTTGGAGTGGATGATTTATTCACTGATGGAGAAATAATTACTGGTGCTAGACATCTTCAAGATATGGGTGCTAAAAATGTCCTTGTTTCTTTAGGAAAACAAGGAGCGTTATTAGTCGATGAAGCAGGTAATATTTATAAGAGATCCGCTCCTATAGGACATGTTAAATCAACTGTTGGAGCTGGTGATTCAATGGTTGCTGGATTTTTAAAAGGCTATTTAGAAACACATGACTATGGTGTTGCTCTAGCTTATGGTGTCGCGATAGGATCAGCCACTGCTTTTGCTAGAAACTTAGCTAGCAAAGATAAGATGCTAGCTGCGATAGAAAAGGTCAAGAAATAAAAAAAGCTCAGTCATGTGACTGAGTTTTTTGAATGTTATTTTATCTTTATTCCATCGAGAATTGAGAGTTGTACAAGGAAGCGTAGAATCCATTTTGATTCATCAAAGAATCATGGGTTCCTTGTTCGATGATATTTCCATCTCTCATAACGAGAATCAAATCAGCATTTCTAATTGTGGAGAGACGATGTGCGATGACAAATGATGTTCTTCCTTTGGTCAATCTATCCATAGACTCTTCAATTTTTTCTTCTGTTCTTGTATCGACGTTTGATGTAGCTTCATCCAAGATCAACAATGGAGCATTCTTAATCATAGCTCTGGCGATTGTAATCAACTGACGCTGACCACCGGAAATCGTATTTCCATCTTCAATATAGTAATCTAGTCCTCCTGGCAAGGTTCTGACATAATGGACCAAGTGAGCATCGTGAATGGCCTGCTGAATTTGTTCGTCAGTAACGTTAGGAGTGTTGTAGACCAGATTTTCACGCAGAGTTCCTGCAAAAACCCAAGTGTCTTGCAAGACCATTCCAAAGACATCTCTAACTTCCTTTCTCTGCATATCTTTTGTAGGAATTCCGTCTATAGATATGCTTCCTCCATTGACTTCATAGAATCTCATTAAGAGGTTGACCAAAGTTGTCTTTCCTGCACCTGTAGGTCCGACTATTGCGACTTTCATTCCAGGCTTTATGCTGGCTGAGAAATCAGGGATGATGACTCTGGAATCATCGTAAGAGAAGTTGACGTGATTGAATTCGACTGCTCCTTTGACGACTTCTTTTCCATTCTTATCTTCAAATACTGAAGGAAGATTAGAGTCATTTTCTTGCTCTTTAGCCCCTAAGAATTCAAATACTCTGTTTCCAGATGCTACACCCATCTGCATTTGATTCAAAGCTTGTGCTATTTGAGATAGAGGGCTTTGGAACAAATTGATATAAATCATGAATGCAGTGATTGTACCGTAAGTAAATCCGGCAACTTGAGCATTTAAGAGAAGTCCACCGGTAACAAACACAGCAGCATAAGCTACATATGAAATTAATGACATGAAAGGCTGCATAGTACCACCACAAATTTCTGCTAGGAACATAGTTCTTTTCAATTCGTGGTTGCTCTTTTCGAATGCGGCATTAGTCTTATCTTGAGCGTTGAACGCTTTGATGACTAATTGACCATTGTAAGTCTCTTCGACTTCACCTTCAATTTCACCTAACTTCTTTTGTCTTCTTATGAATTGAGGATTTGCTAATATCAAAGCAAAAGCCATGAATGCAATCATCAACGGTAAAGTACAAAGAACTGTTATGGCCATTTGCCATGAAGTAACAAACATAGCAATTAATGCTCCAATCAAAGTGAATATTGATTGGAACATCATACTGATAGACTGTTGCATAGACTGACCTAATTGATCGATATCGTTAGTTACTACTGAGAGGATATCTCCATATTGACGTGTATCGAAGTAAGAAAGAGGAAGTCTATTTATCTTCTTAGACATAGCTGTTCTCAAATCTTTAGCAAAATATTGAGAGACAGAAGTCATGATGAATGAAGCACAATAACCTAACACAGCACTTCCTGCATATAAGCCAATTAAGATTCCACCATAGATTCCTACGTTTTCCATGAAAGCTTTAGAATCTCCAGCATTGATTATTACTCCATTGAATCCTTCTATTGTTGTTTTTGAAGGATTGGAGTAATTTGTGATCAAGTTGGTGAAGTCGGATAGGATGTTAGGAGCAAAGATTGAAAGTACGACCATTCCAATAATACAAATGAGAGCCACAACAATCCAAGGCATATATTTTGAACCGCTGCTCATAATACCTTTGATAGTTGACTTCATCTGTTCTTTTGTCATCTTCTTATCAGCTTTTTGCTGTTTTCTTGTATTATTTATTGCTTTTCTTTCTTTGCGATTCATAATCCAAGTTCCTCCTTTGAAAGCTGAGACAAAGCTATCTCACGATAGATTGGGCAGTTTTGAAGTAACTCTTTATGAGTTCCTTCACCTACAACTTTACCTTCGCTTAATACGATGATTGTATCGGCATCCATAATGGTTCCGATACGTTGAGCAACTATCAATTTAGTAACATCTTTTTGAGACTTAGCTAGGTTCTCTCTGACTTGTTTATCTGTCTTGAAATCCAAGGCTGAGAAAGAGTCATCGAAGACGAGAAATTCAGGTTTTGTAGCAATAGCTCTAGCGATACAAAGTCTTTGTCTTTGACCACCTGAGACATTTGTTCCACCACGAGTGATAGGCGAATCGTATCCTTTTTCCATCTTTGATATGAATTCGTCTGCACAAGCTATCTTGCAGGCTTGTTCGACATCTTTATCTGATGCATTTGAATTACCAAACTTGATGTTGCTCTTTATTGTTCCGGAGAACAACAACCCTTTTTGAGGAACAAATCCGACCAATCCTCTCAATGTGGATTGCTTCATGTTTCTAACATCTACACCATCGATGGTGATTGATCCTTTAGTTACATCGTAGAAACGAGTTACCAAATTTACCAACGTGGATTTACCAGATCCTGTAGATCCTATGAAGGCTATAGTTTGACCTTTCTTTGCAGTGAAAGAGATGTCTTGGAGAATATCAGCTTCGGCATCAGGATAAGCGAATGAAACATGATCAAAGGTGATAGTACCTTCTTCGCCTTTTACCAAAGGTTTTTCAACTTCAGGATCTTTGACTGATACTTCAGTATCTATAACTTCTTGGATTCTCTTTGCACAGACATTTGCTCTAGGAAGCAAGATGAACATCATCATGAGCATCAAGAAGGCCATAACTATTTGTGTGCACAACATAGTGAATGCTTGGACAGTTGCATAGTCGATTTCATTGCCAGCAATCAATCCAGCACCGATCCAATAAACTGCTAATGTTAAACCATTCATGACTAAGGTCATGATAGGTGACATCAAACCTAGCATACGTCCGGTAAAGAGCTGAGTTTTAGTTAAATCTTCATTTGCTTTTTCAAACTTGCTTTCTTGATAATCTTCAGCATTGTAAGCACGAACAACACGTATACCAGTTAAGTTCTCACCGGTGACTGCATTAACTTTATCGATGAACTTTTGCATAATTTTAAATTTAGGCATAACAAATGTCATCAATATGATTATGCAAATGACCAAGAAGACAATTCCAACAGCAGCAGCTATAGTCAATTGCCAGCTTGAAGCTTGGACTTTACATATTGCCCAAATTGCAGTTACTGGTGCAGCAAAGACCATACGCATTACCAAGAGGTTTGCCATTTGAACTTGCTGTACATCGTTGGTGGCACGTGTGACTAATGAAGCCGTTGAGAATTTGTTGATTTCAGCCAAAGAGAAGTTAGAAATCTTTGTATTCACTTCTGTACGAAGTGTGGTTGCAAAATTGGATGATATATAAGCTGCTAAAATAGCGATGACAAATTGACATCCAGCTGCACCAGTAGCTACTAAAACCATCATTCCACCATTGAACCAGATATCACCTGTAGTAGCAGTCTGGATTGATGTCCACATTCCAGCAGTTAGCTTTGAAGAATCCATACTTCCTGGGTTTTGTGTCATCATTTGAAGTATCTCTGTAAATTTTATATCTCCTATACTCATTCCAGGAGGAAGCATAGAGGATATTTGATTTTGATAATTCAAATAGATGATAGATTTAGTAATATCTTGAACATAATCGACTAATAACATAGTACACCATACTTGTACTATTGTTAGACCGATGATTAGGAATGTTAGTACCCAATCTATAGGTCTAAATTTCTTATACAATTTCAGCATTTTTATCTACCTCCGAAACTGTGGCAATAAATGCCTTTTTAATTAAATTACACATCAATTCGAAGTCATCTCCACCTAAAGCATCGACCATTTGTCTTATCTTCAAAGTGAAGAATGCCTTAAATCCCGCAGCTTTTTTCTTGCCTTCTTCAGTAAGAATGACTACAGTCTTTCTTTTATCTTTGCTTTCTTTGCTTCGTTCTATAAGACCTTTTTCTTCAAGGTCTTTTAGAGCGTTGCCTATTCTTCCTGTTCCGACATTTAAATATTCGGATAAGGTACCGGGATTAGCACCTTCGGGGTGATTGTCTAGATAAATGATTATCTTTGGTTCACCTCTACCAAATGATCCGTTGCCGAATGGCCTTGGCTGGTGTTCCCAAAACACACAGGTAACATCAGCGAATAACTTGGCGTAATACTCATCACTCTTTCTACACATTTTTTGCCTCACACTATGAGATTTAGAAATCTCATTGTTGAATTATATAAATATGAAAACAAATGTAAATAGCTTATCTCACAATGTGAGTTATACCAAGAAAGAGGCTGATATAGAAATAATTGTCTTATATAATTCCTCTTTCGTTGATAAGAGCCTTTGTCCAAAGCCAGTAAGAGATAAAGGAGTGCATGTAGCTATGAAAAAAGCTAAACTGTTTGATGAGCCCGAATGGGATTATGAATCGGTGAAAGACGTGCTGATGAAATAAAAAAAGACTATTGATTGACGGTTGTTAACCGAGTGTTTCAATAGTCTTTTCTTATGCTTAGCTAGGATATTCCTTCCACTCTCACACATAGGAACAAC
>ERZ1023654.152-NODE-152-length-26263-cov-17.618437_pt1 | contig 26263 bp, 23 predicted proteins | sample MGYA00380338_ERZ1023654 | MGnify/ENA primary metagenome ERZ1023654 (study PRJEB33179, sample SAMN07448980) | human gut metagenome | biome: Human-gut; feature: Human associated habitat; material: Faeces | host: Homo sapiens | place: India: Bhopal | collected...
GAGTGCGCTCCAGCTTGGTCTTGCATTGCTTCTTGTTTACCCAGAGCTGGGCATTTACGCTGTCGCTATAGATTACCTTGTCGGTGATGCCTCGCTGGGCCATCAGGGCTAGAGCGTGGACGATGGCAAGGAACTCGCCGATGTTGTTGGTGCCGTGAATGGGACCATAGTGGAAAACCTGCTCACCAGTCTGGAGATCAATGCATTGGTATTCCATCGGACCCGGATTGCCGGAACAGGCGGCATCCACAGCCCAGGCATTCGCCTTTACCTCGTTGGGCAAAGGCAACACGGTATCGTTTCTCCATGAAGGAGGATTTACGGGCATCTTATTCATTTTTTCTATTCTTTTATTTTCTGTTGATCATTGTTTTAGAATTCTATCCTATAGAAATAGGAAATAGAATTGATTGATAAAAACTTAGAATAATGACCTTTATAAAGAACACAGACCTTTATTATAAAGAGTCCTAACCCCTATAAAAACGAAATGAGCAAACCCCAGAGTCTGGCTCTGGGGGTGCTCATTATTTGTCAATAGTCAATATTCAATTGTAGGTTATTATATTTTATGTAAATATTACATTCTTTCTGGAACCTCGATACCGAGCAGAGCCATACCGTTCTTCAGAATCTTGGCAACATTGGCTGCAAGAACCAGGCGGGTAATCTTCTCTGCCTCGCTCTCAGCATTCAGGATGCTGTAGTCGTGATAGAACTGGTTGAACTCCTTGGTCAGCTCGTAGCAGTAGTTGGCAATGCCACCAGGGTTGTAGTTGTTGCCGGCATCGGCTACAGCTGCAGCGAAGTCGTTCATCTTCTGGATGAGGTCAATCTCCTTCTCGTTGATAGGAGCATCTGCGCCCAACTCTGCAGGAATCTCGATGCCCTCGGCTGCTGCCTTGCGCATGATGCTGCGGATACGAGCGTAGGTGTACTGGATGAAAGGACCTGTGTTACCGTTGAAGTCGATACTCTCCTCTGGGTTGAAGAGCATGTTCTTGCGGGCATCTACCTTGAGGATGAAGTACTTCAACGCTCCGAGACCCACGATGCGTGAAATCTCCTGGCGCTCTTCCTCGCTCATGTCCTTGAACTTGCCAAGCTCATCGCTTGTCTGGCGAGCATCCTTGATCATCTCTGCCATCAGGTCATCAGCATCTACTACGGTTCCCTCGCGGCTCTTCATCTTACCGTTAGGCAACTCTACCATTCCGTAAGAGAAGTGAACCAAGTCCTTGCCCCACTTGAAGCCGAGGCGGTCGAGCAGGATAGAGAGCACCTGGAAGTGGTAGTTCTGCTCATTACCTACTACGTAGATCATCTTGTCGATAGGGAAGTCCTTGAAACGGAGGTCGGCTGTACCGATGTCCTGAGTCATATAGACAGAGGTGCCGTCGGAACGGAGCAAGAGCTTCTGGTCGAGACCCTCGTCGGTGAGGTCAGCCCATACACTGTTGTCGTCCTTGCGGAAGAAGAGACCCTTCTCCAAGCCTTCCTCTACCTTCTTCTTACCCTCAAGGTAAGTATTTGACTCATAATATATCTTGTCGAAACCTACGCCCATCATCTTGTAGGTCTCGTCGAAGCCAGCATATACCCAGCTGTTCATCTTCTGCCAAAGGGCACGAACCTCAGGGTCGCCATGCTCCCACTTCACGAGCATCTCGTGAGCTTCCTTGATGAGAGGAGCCTCTGCCTTAGCCTTCTCTGTGGCAGCCTCTTCCCCCATGCCTTCCTTGATGTATTGCTCCTTGAGCTGAGCGATTTCCTCACGATAGTGCTTGTCGAAGGCTACGTAGTAGTCGCCGATGAGGTGGTCGCCCTTCTTGCCGGAAGTCTCTGGAGTCTCGCCGTTGCCCCACTTGAGCCAAGCGAGCATGGACTTGCAGATGTGGATGCCACGGTCGTTGACGATGTTGGTCTTGATCACCTTGTTGCCGTTGGCTTCCATGATCTGGGCCAAAGACCAACCGAGGAGGTTGTTGCGCACGTGACCGAGGTGGAGAGGCTTGTTGGTGTTAGGAGAAGAGTACTCGATCATCACGAGTGGACTGTTCTCAGTAACAGGCTTCTCACCGAATTTCTCGTCAGCATGGATGGTATTGAGGAGTCCTACCCAAGCGGCAGGTGCGATAGAAAGGTTGAGGAAACCCTTTACCACATTGAAGTCAGCGATGACGTTGCTGCAATTCTTCTTCAAGTACTCGCCGATTTCCTGTGCAGTATCCTCAGGTTTCTTTTTAGACATCTTGAGGAATGGGAACACGACGAGGGTAAGGTTACCTTCGAAATTACTCTTGGTCTTCTGCAGGGCAACCATCTTCTCTGGTACGTCCTGACCATAAAGCTCCTTCACCGCTGCGATGACCGAGCTGATGATTTCGTTTTCTATCTTCATTATTATTATATATCTCTTTTTACCGGTAAATATCTTTCTTTGTTGTTGCTTGTCGGATGGGCTAACGGGTAGCCCTCGTCTGATAAGCGGCTGCAAAATTACAAATAATAATTGAATTGTGCAAAGAAAACTGTCGCTAAAATCTTGTTGTAAGAAGAAAAAGGCATTTTCTCTGCACGATGTTGGGATGAATAGCTGTTGATAGGATGGCTTATCCTTCGAGGATGATTCCAGCCACATCTTCCGGTGTGTCCCACAGGATGCCGTCTTGCAACTCATCGTCGGTAAAGCCATTGAGTGCCTCTCTGGCTTCCTTCTCGCTGAGTACCGGTGTTCCGTCTTCGTTCTTAGCATCGACCAGAATCTGATAGATTGCTGCTCTGTATTCTTCGATTGTCATCATCATTGTCGTTTGTTTTGTTTAATGTTTGTTGTTTGGTACAACTCCTTGTCGGAGCAGTATGTTGTTTCCAATAAGACATTGCAAAAGTAAGCATTTATCGCTGATTATCATCATATATTTTGCTAAAAATATTAAAAGCCCCCAATATATTACGTGATTGTAATATACGGGAGGCTTTTGGGATGAATGTTTACTATTACGACCGAGGCTTGTCGTCTATAGTGACCGAGGCCAGTCGTCTATTACGACTGCTTCGGGTCGTCTGTTGTAGCATCGTCTGATGGTTGTCAGATCTATCCCATACGTTACAATGTTACAGCGTTACAGTAAAATTTCTCCCTATCCCCCTAAAATACTCTTTATATTTATATATATAAATATAATAGTAATTTTTCGTATATAGGAGGGGCGCATTTATTACTGTAACGCTGTAACATTGTAACGTCGATAGGCTTGACCTGTGAAGGATTGTCCAATAATTAGGCGGTGGTGTCTAATTATTGGACAGTGATGCCTATGAGGTATATCTTGTAAGTGGTTGATAATCAGAATATGCTTGCTTTTGGCACGGCGATTGTCTTAATCTTGGCAAAAAATGATAGACAATGAAAAGGATAGGATTATACATCGGATTGATGGCTTTAGGGAGCCTGGAGGTTACGGCGCAGGTGGCGACGGCAACTCATACGGCTGTTGAGGCTATAGGAGAAACCCAAGCTAAGATATGGGGACTTGACTCCTGTATGGCTTACGCCGTGGAACATGCCACGGATGTGAAGCGAGAGGTAGTCAATGCCCGACAACGCAAGCAAGATTATCAGAAGGCAGTGACCGACTTCTTGCCATCGGTTGCCGGAGGTGTGCAAGGACAGTATGCTTGGGGACGTAACATCGACCCGGAGACCAATACTTATAATCATGTAACGACGTTCAACAATTATTATCAGCTCTATGCCTCGCTCAACGTCTTCGATGGCGAGGTGGTGAAGGAGTAGTGTATGATGCTAGTTACAATAAATGGATAGGCGATTTCTTATCAAAATCTCATTTAAAAACAAAGATTTTGGTAAAAAATCGCCCTTTTTCTTTGCTTTTCGAGAAAAATGGCTTATATTTGTATTCGTTATAACAAAGAACAGAACAATGAACAAACTGACGGCATTTCTCATAGATGAGCAACAGGCACATCGTAAGGGTGGACTTTACCACAAGACACAGGTGCAACTGGCTTACAACTCTAATCGTATAGAGGGTAGCAAGTTGACGGAAGAACAAACACGCTATATCTTCGAAACCCGTACCATTGGTTTCAAGGATCAAGAAGCTGTGCCAGTGGATGACATCATCGAAACAACCAACCACTTTGTCGCATTCGATTATCTTTTGCGAACCATTGAAAAACCTTTGTCGAATGAGATAATCAAGGAGTTTCACCGTATTTTGAAGACAGGAACTGCCGATGCCCAAAAGTCTTACTTCAATGTCGGCGATTGGAAAAAACTTGCCAATGAGGTGGGTGGTCGTGAGACTTGTCGCCCAGCAGATGTGGCAAGAGAAATGCAAGCGTTATCCCTGTGGTATGTCGCTCAAAATGATTTTTCCATCCAAACTCTTGCCGAGTATCATTGGCGTTTTGAACGCATCCATCCTTTTCAAGATGGTAATGGCAGGGTGGGTCGCCTCATCTTGTTTCGTGAATGCCTACGTCATAACATTATGCCATTTGTGATAGACAATGAGCACAAGATGTTTTACTATCGGGGGCTCTCTGAGTATTCAGATACTCCTGGTTTCCTCGTAGGTACCATGCAGTCGGCGCAAGATACCTATGTGGCGTGGGTGAAGTACTTCAACGAGGAATTGATGGAAGGAATGAAGGTGGAGTGAGAGATTGTAAAGCAAAACTGCTACGCTCTGTAGCAGTTTTGCCTTGTGCCTAATCCGGTGAGACAACAATGAATTAAATATAGACAATGGAGACATCTATACAACAATATAAGCAGGCGGTAAGCGACATCAAGGGAGCGATACTGCAAAGCCAATATCGGACAGCGAAATTGGTGACAGGGGAACAACTGTCGCTTTATTTTGGCATTGGGGGGTATATCTCTTATCATGCACGACAAGAGAAGTGGGGAACTTCGGCTGTGAATGGCATAAGTGAGCAACTTCGGCGTGAACTTCCTGGATTACGTGGTTTTTCTTCACAGAACATACGTAATATGCGCTCTTTTTATGAATATTGGGCACAATATCTAATTTGCTCGCCATTGGCGAGTAAATTTCAAGTATCTGTAACAGAAAATGTTATAGATATAGATGCCTTTGCTCTTCAAAAATGGTCGCCAATGGCTGCCGAAATTAATAGGGAGGAATTCTTGGGGGATAAGTTTCTCGCATCACATGGAAATTTTGCATAAGACCAAGGATATTTCAAGAGGTACTCTTCTATATTCACCAAACGGTTCTCCATAAGTGGGATAAGTATGACCTGAGAAATCATCTGAAGGCGAATCTTTATGCCGTGCAAAAGGCAGCTCCTAATAACTTCTTGCAGATAACAATGTCAACGAATAATGATTATTCTATATATGTAAGTGCAGATTTGGGATATGTTTGTTTTCCGTCAATAATGCCTGCATAACAACAAATTCCTTCTGGTTCAATAGATTCAACTAACATTGTTTGCCCATCATAAGTTCTTTTCACTTTATCGCCAGGGTGAACGGTGTCAAGTCTGTGATCGTAATCTATTACTTTAGCAGTAGCTGAAGAACTAGAATTTGTATTTATTTCTTTTGTTTTAATGAAATGGTTGCGTATAGCTCTAATATCACTAGCCATTTGCCATTGTTTAATATACATAAGTATAGCAGCAACAATAACTACTATACCATATAATTCTACCAAAGATTCCATAGTTTCAAGTGTCATATGCATTATTTTTTGCGATTTGATGCAAAAATATGAAAAATAATGGAAGATGTAGCTTTTACAAGTGTTTTTTTAACTTTTTTTAGTTAAAGGATTAATTTACAATTATACAAATTCTATTATAGATTTTCTATAATTTTAACGGCAAGGCTGATTATGGGATGATGATTCGGAAAGTGGTGGTATTCTCTTCCTTGTCTTGATGTAGGGAGAGGGTGCCACCACTTACTTGCATGATTTGGCGAGAGAGGGACAAGCCGATGCCGCTTTCTTCCTTCTTCGTGGTGAAGAAAGGGATGAAGATGTGGGCGGCGATGTCGTCGGGGATGATGCCGGCATTGTTGGTTACGTCAATGACGATTGCCTCTTGCTCGTTGGCGTATGCTTTGATTTGGATGTATGGATTTTGTGCAAAGGTACAATCTTTCGATTTATCAGTTTCTTTCGATTTATCAGTTCCTGTGGAGAAATTCTCTGAATGCTCCTTTATGGCTTCTGTCGCATTCTTCAGAAGATTGGTTACGACATGGGCGATGAGGCTCTCGTCAGCATAGGCGATGAGGTCTTTCGATGCCACTTCGATGCTGACCTCGTGATTGCATAGCATCGCCATGCGATTCAGGAATGGCTCTACATAGAAGAGGGATGGCTGAGGTTGAGGAACATGGGTAAAGCGGCGATAGTTGTTCACGAAAGAAAGCAATTCTGTGCCTGTCTTGTGAATCGTCTCCAAACCGATGCGGAGATCTTTTTCCTTTGGGGAATTGGGGCAGGTAGCAAACCTGCCCTCCCAGTGCATGTCCTCTTCCAATTCCTTCAGCAAGGTTTCGCTCAGCGAGGTAACAGGTGTGATAGTATTCATGATTTCGTGGGTCAAAACACGGATGAGTTTGATCCAAGAGTCAATCTCCTGGTTGCTCTTCTTGCTGCGTGTGGATAAACGATGTATCTCGTTGGCTAGCACCTCTTTACCCGTTCCATTCTCTCCCGTAATCAGGATATTAGCATCCGTTTTCGACACTTTATCCACAATGTTCCTTAAACTGTTCATAACTTCGCTATCTCCCCAATACATAGCACTTTGCGAAGTTTTTCCACAATTCTTGGTGGATAACTTATGATTTGGGAGAATATGGGTTCGAGCAGCATCCTCACGGTGGTAAGAATGTTGCGATTGTCATCTACAATCAGTAAGGTTCCTTGTTTCTTCATTGTTGCCGAAATTGCTTAATAGTTGTGCAAAGATACACTTTTTCTAACGAATAATGCATGTATCTGTTACTTTTCCACCTATTTTTTATACTTTTGTAGAAGATAAACTGCACTCGGCAATTAGAAAGTAAACTTTCATTGCGCTCGTTTGCATTATCTTTGCAAAAAATCTTCCAACTTAGGGTTAGGAAAATAAAAGGCAGTTTGTACTATAACCAAACAATAACAAGAAAAATCATGCAAATGACAAAAGAACATATCGAACGGCTCTTCCGACAGCATTACCCCCGGATGTACCAACTCGCCTTGGTGCTTCTGAAGGATGAGGCGGCAAGCCAAGACGTGGTGAGCGATGTCTTCGCCGAAGTGCTAGACGGAAAAGTCACCTTACGTCCCGAAACGGAGAGCAGCTACTTGTTGGTTTGTGTACGCAACAAATGCCTGACACTCATCAATCGGCAGAAGATGAAGGACAGAGTTCACCACCTGCTGCAACTTGATGCCTCGTCATCCATTCTGCCGCTAAATGATACCTCTATGAGCAGAGGGGCTTTCGACTTTACTTCCGAAAGGGAAGAGGAGGATAGGCAAGAAGCCATCCTTTCTTATATGGAGAGTGAGTTGACACCCCAAACTCGCAAGGTATTGCAACTCCGCTTTCGGCAAAAGCTGAAATATCGGGAGATAGCCACGGAGTTGGGCATCAGCGAGGTGGCAGTTTATAAACATCTGGCACAAGGCATCAAGAAATTACAACAAAAGTTTAATCCGTAGAGATTCTACAAAACGTAGTTTGTTCACAGTTGATATTTTTAACCCTTAGAAAAGAGTGAAGATTATGGATAAGTTTGAAAAGATATTGGACATCATCGATCATCAGGAGAAATATACTGATGACGAGGTTCGTGAGATATTGCGAGATGAGGAGTGTCGCAAGCTCTACCAGACCATGCAAGAGGTGGATTCGGCTCTCTTGAAGCAAAGTCTGGAAGATTCGGATGAAAAGGCATGGGAAGGTGAGGATGAAAAATCTTCCCAAGGCTTGAATGTAGATGAGGCTTGGGCGAAATTCAGTGAAGAGCATCATGTCGAAGAGAATGCAGAGGTCATACCGATGAATTCTCATGCCGATGAGCACCGCCCTTTCTCTTGGCGCAAGATAGCCGCTTCCATCGTTGGCTTTGTCTTGATTTCAGGCATAGCCTTCGCCGCCATCCACACCTATATCAGCAAGAGCCAGGAGCCAATGCCGATTGCGGAAAATGCGATGGTAAAAGATGCCGTGAAGGGCGATACCGCCAAGGTCGCCTCGCCATCCGAAGAAGTGAAAGTTGAGAAACCTGCCATCCACAAAACTTTCGTGAATGTCACGCTCGACAAGATGATGACTGAAATCGCCAACTACTATGACCTGCAAGTCAAGTTTGAGAGCGATGGGGCAAAGAGCCTTCGCCTCTATTATGAATGGGATAGCCATACGAAGATAGAGAACATCGTCAAGGAATTAAATCAATTCGACAATGTCAATATTGAACTGAAGAACGACGAAATCATCGTTCAATAGTATATCCCCAAATGTTAAAAATGCAGTCTTATGAAGCGATTTTCATTCATTATATTCTTGTGGGTCACTTTCCTGTCCTTGGCAAGTGCCCAACATCTCTCTCGCCACTACCACGACCGTAGCATGTCGGATGTGCTCATCGACCTCGACAAGGCTTCCGCTCGCTACAAGGTGAGCTTTATCTACAATGAGTTGGAGGATTTCACCGTCACCCAGGATGTGGAGGCTCCGAATATTCCCGATGCCATCCGCCGAGTGATAGGCTTCTATCCGATGAAGATGGTGGTGAGCGACAGTTTGATTACTGTGGAGTGCATCCGAAAGAGCGAACGCAAGTTGATAGGCCGACTCATCGACAACCACAACCTGCCGGTGGAGTTTGCCAATGTGCAGTTGCTCAATCCTCACGATTCCACCTTCCTCTGTGGTGGTGTGAGCAATGCCAATGGCGACTTCGTGATACCTTGCGAACAGAATCAAGCCATCATGAAGGTGAGCTACGTGGGCTATAAGACCATTAGCCGCTTGGTGAATGTCGGTCGTATCGGAACCATCCGGATGCAAGCCGATGCCTACCAACTCAAGCGAGTGATGGTGAAGGGCAACCTCCGTACCGATCGTGGCGACCATGCCACCTACACCTTCAACGAGGAACAGGTGAAGAACTCCCGTCACACCCAAGACCTCATCGCCAATATCCCTGGCATCATCATCGACCCCGTGACCGGCAAGACACGCAGCATCGTCAACAAGAAGATGAAGATTTTCATCAACGATGTGGCGATGACGAGCGACAACGACCTCAAGTCGATACCTGCCGAGAAAATCAAGAAGGTGGAGTACTACGATGCGCCTCCTGCCCGATATGGAGATGTCGATATTCTCGTCAACATCATCACCAAACCGCTTGATACGGGTTATGCCGTGGGCTTCGATGCCAAGACGGCTTTCACCACGGGTTTCGTGAATGGCAACACCTATTATAAATATAACAAGGGATATAGCCAATTCTTCTTCGACTACAATATCGAGATGCGCAACTATCACGATTGCATCGGAGAGGACCACTATTCCTTCATGCTCGACGACCGCCTGGCGGACTACCTCTACTCCTACAAGAAGCACTTCGGTTACACCAACAATACGATGAACCTGAAGTATGCCTACAGCAAGCCGGAGGACATCACCTTCCAAGTCACCGCCACCCCTAACTATCTGCACACATTCTATCGTGGCAATGTGGATATCTTGGCGCAAAACCATCCGGAGTGGACAAATGGCAAGGGCCACAACGACAACTATACCAACACCTTCGGTCCTTCGCTCGACCTCTATCTGAGCAAGCAACTCCCACATAAGCAGCAGATTGACGTGGATGTGCTGGGTACTTATTATCACAATGACCAGCAAGACCTCAACCAGCAGTGGAAGGTAGGGGATGATGCCCGGGCAGATGCCGCGCCGATGCAGAAGGAAATGTCGGCGACTGATGCCGATGACAATATCCTCGTCGATGACAAGATGCGCTCGAAGAACAATTCCTATTCACTCATCACCGAGGTGAACTATAGCAAGCAATGGAAGAAGGGAGAGTTGACCTTGGGATGGAACAACTGGTTGAAATGGTCGGATTACACCATTCGCAATGTCTTGTCGGGGTATGAGCCTTACAACAGTTCTTCTCGCATCAACATCCAGACCTTCTCCGCTGAATACCAGAACAACCTGGGCAAGTTGAATTATCGCATCGGTGCCGAGGGAGTATGGCGAGAGCAGAAAAATGACGACACCAGGAAGATCAACAGTTATATCCGTCCAACCTTCCTGCTCACTTATCCGCTCAAGAATGGTTCCATCCAGTTGCAGACGCTCAATGGTGTGAACTATCCACCAATAGCGAATCTCAACGAGAATACCACCATCATCATCCCTGGGGTCGTGAACCAAGGCAACCCGAACCTCACCTCCAACAATGAGTATGGTACTTTCCTCCGCATCAACCATTATGCCTCATGGATACAAGGCCAGTTGGCTTTCTTCGGTGTCTATACCGACAGTCCGATGAGCGTCTATTATGAGTGGCGCACCATCCAAGGGGAGAAGTACTTGGTGCAAACCTATGAGAACTCTCACTATCAGTGGTGGTATGGTATGGGATATGCCATCAACATCAAGCCTTTCAAGAATGAGTTGCTCAACATCGGCTTGTATGGCTCCTTCGAGCGATACTCCATGAGCAGTGGCATCATCGGCAAACACAACCAGTGGCGCATTCCGCTCACCTATCAGATAGATGTTCGCAAAGGCAAGTGGGGTGCCTCCTACATCGGTCATGTCGTGGCGAAGGAACCGAGGGGACCCTACAACTATTGGGATGAGAGTGCCAGCAATCTCTCTGTATATTACCAGTTGGGTAACTGGCGCATCACCGCTACGGGTTATTGGCTCTTCAATGATGCCAAGTATCGCTTCGAGACCATCGACAACCCGATATTGAGTCGCAAGGAGTGGCACACCATCAAGGACAACAACCGCATGGTGAGCATCGGAGTAAGCTGGAACTTCTTCTCTGGCAAGAAGAAGGATATTCAGAAGAACATCAACAATAGAGATGCCGACTCTGGAGCATTCAAATAATCCTTTTCTTCAAGTGTTTGAACAGCCACCAGAAAGCAGGGAGGAGGAACATATCCGCCATCACCCATGCCACTGGGTCGCCATAGCAGACACCTGTCCACATAAAGGCTGGAACTAGCCAGAGGCTCACACCACATCTCGCTATCATCTCCATCACACCGCTCATCATCGAGAGATTGCTGTATCCCAAGCCCTGGATGCTGTAGCGGAAGATGGTGAGCAAGCCGAGGCAAGGATAGAAGTAGCAAGCGATGCGCATAAACTCAGCGGCATAGGTCACCACCTCAGCCTCGCCCTTATCCACGAAGAGCGTCATCATGTCGTCGGCAAAAGGAGTGATGACGATGAAACTGAACACGAAGAAGATGAGCATCATCTTGATGGCGGCTCTCACGCCTTGCGAAATGCGTTCCATCTTCTTGGCACCGAGGTTCTGACCGCAATAGGTCGCCATCGCCACACCGATGTTCTCAAAGACACAAGTGAAGAGATACTTGATGCGCATGGCGGCGATGAAGGCTGCCACACAAGTGATGCCCAGGGCATTGTTGGCACTCTGGAGCATGATGATGCCGATGCCGGTGATGGAGAATTGCAAACCCATCGGCACACCATTATTTAATAATATACTGATTTTCTTGTTGTCAAAGTCACGTTCCTCACCTTGCGGTATCAGTATCTGCATCTTCTTCTTGATGAACCGGATGCAGAGGCATACCGAGAAGGCTTGCGAGAGAAGGGTAGCGATGCCGGCTCCCTCCACGCCAAGTCCCAGAATCAAGATGAGGAGAACATCGAGGAGGATGTTGACAACCGAGGCGGTGATGAGGAAGTAGAATGGTTGCTTCGAGTTGCCGAGGGCACGGATTTGTCCTGCCAGCAGGTTGTAGCCTATCGTGAAAGGTATCGCCGCAAACTGGAGCATGAGGAAGATGTAGGCATCATCGAATACCTCCAATGGGGTGTTGACGAGATGCAGAATCTTCTTGCAGAAAAGGCACGACAAGAGGGTGATGACCACGGCGAAGGTGATGGCTATGCGATAGCTGTTGCTCACGTAGGTTCGCATTTTTCGGAAGTCCTTCGCCCCGAAAGCCTGAGCCACAGGGATGGCGAAGCCGGCGCACGAACCATTGCAGAAGCCCATGATCAAGAACATGATGGAGGTGGAGGCACCAATGGCTGCCAAGGCATTCACGCCGATCCATCGTCCCACGATGACGGTGTCGATGATGAGATACATCTGTTGCAGGATATAGCCCAGGATAAGGGGCACTGCGAATCGGAAGATGGCTCGCATCGGCGAACCAACAGTCATGTCATTTACGTTATTACTGCTCATATTTTATATATACCTATTGAGAATGTTTGTTCCTTTTACCTTGTTTTTCTTTTCGGGCTGCAAAATTACATAAAATTGATGGAAAAGGAAACAAGTGAGCGTTAAACTTGGTTATCATCAGCTCGAAAAGTCTGGTGTTATCCGCTCTGCATTCTTTATATCCTTTAAAGAAGGCGATGGTTGTAACTTATGAGGATGAGGGGGAGTTGGAATGCAAGGGGCTCAAGATTGAGATTGTACCAGTGTGGAAATGGGTGCTGGAGAATAATACTGAAGGTAATCAAAAATTTTGATAACCTTAAATAAAAGCAGCGGAAATTCTTGGCAGTCTGGATATTTATCGTAACTTCGCCAAAAATTAGAATGAAGTCTATATAAATGATGAAAGATATGGAGCAGAACATTACGAAAGAATTGCCATACGGCATACAGGAATTTGTGCAGGTAATAGAGCAAGGATTCTATTATGTGGACAAAACTATGTTTATCCCGAATTTGGAGGAAGGCTATAGCAATCTCTTCTGTATTCGCCCTCGCCGTTTTGGCAAGAGCGTGTTCCTCAGTATGCTCCATGCTTACTACGATTGCCGTACCAAAGATAAGTTCCAAGAGTGGTTTGGTGATATCCTCTCTATCTTATCGTTGACGAATATGATAGCTTTATCAATATCATGCTTAATAACGAGCAAGGTGAAAGGATGTCTAGGGCTATAGAACAAGCCGATAGGCTCTTTTGTGATTTTTTCAAGAAAGTAAAGGGGGCTTTTGAACGTACTCTCTTCACTGGAGTGACTCCTGTGGTACTTGATGGCGTGGTCACAGGAAACAATGTTGCTTGGAATATTGCAGGACACGATAAGTGTTATCAAATGTTAGGCTTCTCCACTGAAGATATAAGGGGCATGCTCACCTATTATAAAAGTAAGGGGAAGATTCCTGCTGATACTGATTTTGAGTCAGTCATCCATGATATGGAACTTTGGTGTGGAAACTACTGTCTCTCTGTGGATGCTTTGGAGTCGCAGCGTAGGGTGTTCAATTGCGATATGGCCATTGATTATCTTTGTCACTATATTGAAAACGGAGAAGTTTCAAAGCAAATGCTAACATCAAAATATGAGGAAGATTTCTGTAATGTAAAGAAGTTGCTTCGATTGGATGGGGCGGATGGGTATCGCAAGGATGTGCTCCGTACTATCAGAGAGAGGGGCGAGATAGATGTCCTTATAAAGAATGTGTTTTCACCACAGGATATAACTAATCCCGATATGTTTGCCAGTTTCTTGCTCTATTATGGTTTATTGACCATCGAGGGTACGAAAGAATGCCGTTTGACATTGGGCATTCCTAATGATTGTGTTCGCAAAATGTATAATGAAACATTTGCTGAGTAGTAATTGGTAGAACTTGTCAAAAAACTGCTATTATCCTTTTTCTACGGAAAATCTAGAAATATTCCGTAGGAAAAGGATAATCTTGGCTTAATTACCATAAGGCAACTTTGCCAACTCCCGACATTTCAATAGATGCGGGAATATTCAATGCTTTTAGCAATCTGGAAAGAGTCGAGAAGGTGATGCTGAACGGCTTCTTTAACCAGCTTCTCCAGTGTATCTCTTTGTGGAGTCCCAATTTTACCGATATACTTATCTTGAAAGTCATCAAACGAAATCATTTTCATTTCTTTATGTTTTTCTGCAAATATAGCAAAAGTTTTCGATATATGAAACTTTCCTTATGATTTTGCATTTTTAAATATAAAAATATTAGCAAGATTTTGTACTTTAGATTATTTGTTGTACTTTTGCCTCTTGAAAAATATAAAACATTATTACATTGACACCAACACCATCAACGATAAAAAAAACGGGAGCAACTTTTACACCCGAAGGACTGGCTAATTTCTTAGCGGAAAAACTTATAACTCTTGCTAATAGTGAGGGTATGACACATTTGTCGGTATTGGATCCTGCATGCGGCGATGGCTCACTTCTTCATGCGATTAATAAGGTGGGAGAGGGTAATGTAGATAAATTGATAGGCTATGATACCAATGCAAGTTATATTGAAGAAACAAAATCATTGTTGGTAGATAAGGCGAAAAGTCTAGAATTGGAGTGCCAGGATTTCTTGACGGTGTCTCCTAATCGTGTAGATTTGTTTAGTGTAGGCAATCGGGCGGAATTTGCGGATTTGGTGATAGCCAATCCTCCTTATGTTCGAACTCAAGTTTTAGGTGCGCAAAAAACGCAACAATTAGCGCATGATTTTAATCTGACAGGAAAAATAGATTTATATTATCCTTTTTTGATGGCAATGACAAATGCTCTTAAAAAGGGAGGGTTGTTGGGAGTGATAACCTCTAATAGATATATCAGTACTAAGAGTGGAAGTGATATACGAAAGTTCTTAGTTGAAAATTATGAGATCCTAGAAGTTATAGATTTGGGTGATACTAAGCTGTTTAATGCAGCAGTATTGCCAGCAATATTTATAGGCAAAAAGAAGAAAAGTAATAAGGAAAACTCCCAGACGGGCAAGTATGCTAGTATTTATGAAGCAGAGGACGTGAATGCAAAAAGTAAAAGCCTGTCCTCTATTTATGAAATCCTCAATGAAGAGGCAACTGGACATTATGTTGTTGGTGGTATTGAATATTCATATAAAAATGGAAAGCTAAAGTGCCCAATGGATAAAACAGGCATTTGGCAAATGACAAATGAGGAGGAAAATGCTTGGATTGAAAATGTGAATGAAAATGCTGCATTTCGCATAAAAGACCATTTTAAAGTTCGTGTTGGCATAAAATCTTGTGCGGACAATGTCTTTATTTGTCAAGAATGGGAGAAAATGGGACTTCATCTTGAAAAGGAGCTTTTGCGCCCAATGATTTCTCAGGAGAACATTGAGGCCTGGCATATAAATAAATGTTCTATCAAGGAAATTCTGTATCCTCATTATTCTGAGAATGGTCAAAGGAAGGTTTTTGATATTTCAAAATATCCGGTTGCAGAAAAATATTTGGATAAGTGCAAGGAGCAGTTGGAGGCTAGAAAATACGTTGTCAATGCAGGGCGTAAGTGGTATGAGTATTGGGTACCTCAAAATCCTCAATTATGGAAAATGCCCAAAGTTGTGTTTCCGGATATTAGTGTAAAACCACGTTTCTGCTATGATGGTAATGGCGCTGTTGTTAATGGAAATTGCTATTGGATTTGTGCTCAGACGGAAGAAGAACGTCAACTGTTATTGCTTATAGAGGGGGTTGCAAATTCTGAACTAATGATGAAATATCATGATTTGTGTTTCAACAATAAGCTATATTCTGGTAGAAGGCGTTATCTGACCCAGTATATCGAACAATATCCTATGCCTGATCCGCATAACAAACATGCACAGGATATTATTCGATTGGTTAATGAAATAAATTCTACTGATGATGAGTCGCAACGCAACGTAATAGAAAGGGAAATCAATAAGCATGTAAACCTAGCCTTTGGCTTTATGGATTGAATACGCTTTTTCCTTTGTATTTCTCAAAGAATTTCATCGGAATGCTTCGTTGGCATTTGAAGCTTGTTCCATTGACCATGGTAAAGATGTTTTCTAATTCCTTGCCAGGTACAAGTATCACGCCTTCTATTTCTGAAGTTTGTGGGTTTGTCAATGCAATGAGATAGCGTATGTCTTCTGTAGTGATAGGCAAATTCTGATAAACTGGCAAAGGGTTCATTGGTGTTTCTTTGCCGAGATCAATGGTTGGGGAGTCTTGTACCTTTACTTCTAGGGCTTGATTGTATATGTCGGGATAATTTCCCACAAGTTGATCTTCATCAGAAAATCCAAGAAGTGTAGCAACTTTTCTTTCTAGTGCTTGTCCTCTTGTTTTTGTGTCTTGTGCAAATAGTTTTTGTCCAATGAGATTGCTAATGACTCGTTGACCAATTTCTTCAATAGACAAGATTTGCGATGAAATGGGTTCTGAGGAAAGTGTTTTTAATTCCACTTGACTATTTGAGCCTAAAAGCGGCTTCATATTTGTTGTATCTGTTACGATGAAGGCTTTTGTAGAACTATTGACAATCGTATTGCGTGTTGCTGGATTAATGATTGCTTGATATTTGATTGTAGGAATCCCAAACTTGCCAAATTTGTGTTCAATGTATTGGGGAGACATAACGATGATACTTTCGATGTTTTGTTGTTCTAGGTCTATTTTGACAAGAATACAATTGATGTCTTTGCATCTGATACTGCTTCCATTATGGTATTTTATAAGCACATTTGAACTGTTGGGGATTCTGTTCCATACTTGCAGATTATATTTGTCTCCACTTGTGATAAGAAAAGAATCAGCGAGATATTTGATGCTTTTAGGGATACCTCTCTTTTTGGGAGGGATGACCTTGAAAGTGCTGGAGGCTGCTAACTCAACTTTACTGTCTTGCAAAGCGTTTTCAATTAATTTTCTAAGGTGAGAACCATCTGTTCTAGGCTTTCCTGTAATAAGTAAACTTTTGCCAATCAATACTTGAAGTTGGTTTGCAAGTTCTTTTCCGGTAAAGGTCTCGTTCTTTGATTTAGGAGGAATTCCGTTGGTGTTTGTTGTTTTGACCATAATTTATCGGGTTTGTGATAAACTATGGGACTTTTGTAGCCCCTTGCAGGAAGAGGGCGTGGCAAGACTTGTTAGGTATCAGGGCTTAGCACTGCCACTTCAGACAACAATCTTGCTGTTCACGCCCTCTATGGTGCGTGAACATCCTTTTTGCTGGCTGACTGAAGTTTATTGAAGTGCTAATTCTGATACCCAGTCATTATGGGATGTTCGTTTATAGTTTTATCGTTTTGTTATATTTATTTTGTTGGTTATTATTGAAGCCTCATTGAATGAAGCGTTGATGCAAAATTACACATATTTTTTGGGGTATCAAAATAATTATGGTTAAAATATTCTATGGATTCAACCATTTTATTCGCAGGCATAAAAAACGATTGAATTTCTCGTTGTGCCTCCGCACGTATGAAATTTTCTTCCGATAAAAGTATCATTGTATCATTTTGTGAGCTGTCTTCTAGCGATACCATCTGATAATCAGAGGATTCCATCCTATGATACATCTGCTATATCCCTCGAAAAGTATCATGGAAGTATCACGATTTCGGAAGAAAATATCATCATTTCGACATTTGGAAGGGTAAAATGATAACTTTTTTGCTTCGATGCCTAGAAATATTTGCCAGAATACTTGCAATTCTCAATGCTTTTTCGTAATTTTGCCGTAGAAAAATAAAACTAAAGATTCCACACAGGTCAGCAACCTATGAGAAACCTTAAGTATAATAACTAACACCAAAAATCAATGAAACAATTTGAAATGTTGAAGAAGGCAATGGCTGGTAAAGGATTGCCTTACGGATGGACTTATTGCTTCAATGAGCAATGCGTCGTCAAGGAAGAGTGCGTGCGTTTCCTATCGACACGCTTCCTGAGTGAGAAACGCCATAGCGGAAATGCCGTCTTCCCATCGGCATGGCGCAATGGCAACTGCCAGTATTATGAAAAGTTGAGAATCGCTAAACTGGCATGGGGATTCGATCACCTCTATTGCAACGTCACGTTGAAAGATGCTCCTACCTTGCGCTGTCGCCTGCGAGGCTATCTCGGCAGCAAGGGACAGTACTATCGCTATAAGTTGGGACAACTTTTGCTCTTGCCGAAGCAGCAGTTGGAAATCAAGGAACTGTTCCACTCATACGGCTACGACGATGTGGAGTTCGACCATTTCAAGGAGACGTTTGTTTCCTACCAGCCCGACTTCCCCCAAGCTCATTCCGATGAGGCTAGCTCTCAGCCTGATGGTTCCAACGCTCAGCCTGATGATGCTATCTCCGAACGTGATGATGCCAACGCTCAGTCTGAGAAAAATCTCGCCGAGCGTGACCTTTTTTATTGGGGAGTTTAGGCGAGTGCCCAAACTATGGGCATTGGTTGCCCAGGCATAGAGTCACATCATAAGTGCCTACAATCCACTTTCCAACTACGCATATAAAAAATCCAAGACGAATGATTAAAATTTCCATTATACATACCAACAAGAAAAATCAGTTGGTACTCAACACCAAGAACTTCGAATCCTTTCTCCAGCGCATCGCCAAGGATGACGCACGAGGCACCATTACTAATTTCCGAAACAGTAAGGAAGTACTCGATTATGGGTATGAGAGTTACCGAGGCATGGCGAACTGGCGACATGTCTATCCTTCGGCTGAGTACGGCAAGGAAGCCAACGATTGTCTCAAACTGAAGACGGTCAATGGCATCTTGCTCCTCACTTTCGATGACATTTTTGAGGCAGAAGACATGGCGGCGTTGAAACGTTCAGCCTCCTTGATGCCCTCCACCTTTGCGGTCATCGAGGGAGCGGATGGCACGTCGGCACATGTCTTGGTGAGATACACCGATATAGATGGCGAAATCCCTCAAAATGAGGAGGATGCAGAGGAATTGCATCGCATGGCTGCCAAGCAGATCGTTCCGCTCTATCAAATCCTGATTAAGGAAGAACTCCAGCCCACTTCCCATAGCTTGAAGGATCATTTCATGATGACGCTTGATGCCCATCCTTATTATAACGCCCAGGCGATTCCGATGAAAATCGACCATCATGTGCGCAAGCAAGAGATGATAAAAGGGGGCGTGAAAGAGGTGAAGAAATTTCCTACGCCCGACCTTGTGGGATGGGAGACGGACGATGGCGAGATTGAGAAATCTAAGGTTGGCGTGCAACCGACTACTGCTGACAACATCATGAATATGATGGTGTTTCTGAGAGATCGTTACGATTTCAGATACAATGTTCTGATGAAATACACCGAATACAAGGAGAAAAACGGTTGGCATGATTTCGCACCGGTCGATCCACGTGTGCAAAAGCGAATGACGCTCGATGTGCAGTTGGCTGACATCCGTGTGAGCATCAAGGATGTACGCAACTTTCTGGAGTCGGATTACATCGCCAACTATGATCCGATAGATGAGTATCTCTTTCAGTGCGAGGGCAAGTGGGATGGCAAAGACCACATCCGGGCATTGGCTCGCACGGTGCCGACCGCCAATCCGCATTGGGCAGACTGGTTTTATATCTGGTATTTGGGCATGGTGGACCAATGGCGTGGCATCAACCATCGACTGTATGGCAACAGTGTGGCACCGCTCCTCATCTCAAAACAAGGTTACAACAAGAGTACTTTCTGTCGCCGCTTGATTCCGCAAGAACTGCAATGGGGATATACCGACAACTTGGTTTTATCAGAAAAACGTCAAGTTTATCAAGCGATGGCTCAAACGCTCTTGATCAACCTGGATGAGTTCAACCAGATTTCGCCACAGGTGCAACAAGGGTTCTTGAAAAATCTCATCCAGTTGCCGAACGTGAAGATGAAACGCCCGTATGGTGGACATGTAGAGGAGTTTCCACGTCTCGCATCCTTCATAGCAACTAGCAATATGGATGACATCTTGACCGACCCATCGGGCAATCGTCGTTTTATCGGTGTGGAGTTGACGGGACCAATCGATGTGAGTGTGACTCCCAACTATGTCCAACTTTTTGCGCAGGCGATGGCGGCGATTCGAGCTGGCGAAAAAACGTATTTCGACTCGGTGGAGACAGCATTGTTGATGCAGAGCAATCGTCAGTTTGAGGTGGTTCCTCCGATAGAGCAATATTTCCAAATGTGTTTCGACTTGGTGGAAGACGAGTCGCAGGGCAAGTATATGTCGGCGGCAGAGATTTTCGACTATCTGAAGAAGCGCATCGGCAGTTCGCTGAAGATAGATAGTTTAATGAGTTTCGGAAGAAAGCTGGCGAATATCGATGGCATCAAGGTGAAGCGTTTTGCCACGGGAAAACGATATTTGGTGACAGAGAAGGAAACAAAAAAATCATGATTTTGACGATGGGAAGTTGGAAAACGTGATACTTCTCCTCGAAATCATGACTCTTTTGTGATACATACGAGAAAGGGTGGATGCAAATATCATCCACCCTTTCTCGCTAATACTTAGATAGTTATCTCGATTCTGCTTCTGAAAAATGATACAATGATACTTTTTCGGAAGAAAAACATTTCTTCTGGAGCCTGTTGGGATAGCCAGGCATCGTATTTCTGTCTCATTGAATCAGCCTCTTTTTCATAGACCTGAAAAAGAAGCCTTCACACTTCCTCGCAAGTTGCCATTTCTGCACCTTGATATATCACAACCAATTTATGCAGTTGTGTGGTCTTTACCAATTCTCTTACCAAGTCACTATCGGCATAACGGCTAATCTGTGCTGAGGCTTCGGCAAAGAGTTGCTTCAGCTGCTCATCTGTAGAATTTGACTTGCAGTATTTCAGCTCGATGATGTAGGAGTCCTTCATATCCTTATAACTGTCACAAAGTGGTGCCAAGAAGATGTCGGCATATCCTCCGTCATTATCTAATTCGGAGATTGGGCGATAGAACTGGTTCTGGCTTGTCATAGCCAAAGTGAAACCATGTACGAATGCCTCTCCTTTCTGCTTATCACGCTGGGAGGAATATCTCTTTAGACTATCTGCAATGTTCTCAAAGTATGGCTTGAAATTGCCATGGTAAGCCATTTGACTCTCCAGCTTTCTTTTTGCGTACGTATCATATACCAAGTCATTCTCCTTGTAGGTATCTAGAAGGTAAGTGTACATTTGATCACGTACTACTTCATTTGGGATGATGAACTTTGTCTCACCATCATACTCTCCATCTATTGTAACCATTCCAAAATAGAAGAGTAAACTTAAGAAGTTGTCAGGGTCATTGATGCACTCGGCAGGGAAGTTTTCTACCAAGTGACCCGTGGCGAAGCCTTTGGTGATCAACTGCTGGATGATGCTGGCATCATTGGTAAACTCCTTGTCATGGCGAATGAGCATTCTTATCTTATTGTAATCAATGCGAACATTACTTTCCACCATATTCTTTGGAATCTTGTAATTGCCCTCGATATAGTTATCCAAGAAGTACAAGACCATGACGGAGTTGTAAATGGTTGTCTCACCGTATGAATCCTCGGAAAAACAATAGTTGTCATACCAAGGTTTCATCATCTTGATAAGCTCATCTATACTGTGTTTGAAAGGGAGAACGCTGGCATAATAGCTGAGCATTTCTCTAACTTCTTCCTCCGTGAATCCTGTCATATCATTGAATCTAGAATTCAAGGAATAGTTGGTTCCAATATTGAAACCACTCGTCAAGTCATCCATGGTGACAGGGCTGACACCTGTCACAAAGACTCGTCCCAAGGAAGTGTCCGCCGCTCCCTTGATGGCATTGAAGAACTTACGAAGATAGCCCTCACCATGCGTCTGCTTACGATAACGCTCCAAGTGCTCCTCGTTGGCAAGGATAGAATTGGTGAAGTTGTCGTATTCATCTATGAAGAGATAGATTTTTTGATTGACCTCGTTACAAGCTTGGCATAAGAACATGAGCTGTTCTGCAGCACCCTCTCTCTTGTTCATCTCTTCCTTGGTGTTGGGTGGCAGAAGATGAGCGTATCTGTTGCAGCAAGAACCAAACATGATGTTGCAATGAGAGTCTAGTCCTTTCTGATAATCATCCAATCCTGTGGAAATGCACGAGAAATTCAGGTGGATAACCAAATAGCTGTTGCGTTCAGGGGTAGGATGCTTGCCGATATAAAGGTTGCCAAAGAGAGACTCGAACTGGTCTTTCTTGTTGATGTCATAGTAATTTTCGAGCATGGATAGGGTTAGGCTCTTGCCAAAACGGCGAGGGCGAATGAAGAAGAAGTACTTATGTGCCTCCTCTATAGCTTCAATGAATGGAGTCTTGTCCACATAGTAACAGTCCTCCAAAATCACGTCGCTAAAGTTTTGCATGCCGTATGGTATGCGCTTACGATAAATTCTCGGCTCCCTTTCTTTTATGCTCATAATGATACATCTTTTATATTAGTTAAATGCAAAGATACGAGTTTTATGAGGAATATGTACTGATTCCGATTGATTTTAAATAAGATTAACTGGTATTTGCTCTTAGTACTTTATGAGCCATGAAATCAGTTCATTCACGACACTTGTGGCTAAATCCTTCGGACTATGAGACGGTTCGTCAGGTCTGTGGATGAAGACGCAGATGCTATAGCGAGGATTTTGGGCAGGGAAGAAGCCGACAAACGAAGTTTCGGTTAGGTTGCAGTCTTCAGTATAGTAATCTTTACCCCAATTACCATAGACGCCAGCAAGTTCGATGCCCTGAGGAGCATAATCGGCTTGTATGCCATCCGCCTTGTTGAGCCCCACCAACACGTCTTTAATATATTGGCGTTCCTTTGGCGTTGTCGTATTATGAGGTGCCACCTCTACAGAGTCCCCTTTCAAGGTAGGATAAACGGATGCGTCTTCGTGGTTGATGCTCCAAGTAGAAGCTGCGATTTCCATGGCATTGGTGGAATGAGGATGTTCCATCATTTTTTGCCAAACATCGTGTGCCCTCTCATTCCCCATGGCAACCTGTGTCATCTTATACATCGCCACATTCGATTTCTTGACCAAGGCTTCCCTGACCGTCATCTTGCCATAACCTCCAGTACGCCAGTTGTGGTCTCTGATCTTCAAGCCATCTTCGGTATCATAGGCACCATTACCAGCATCAATGCTATCTTCGAGGTTGGCATCAATATCTGCCAATACAGCTGCGGTTCCAATCGTTGTGATGCAACGAGGACTGAACACATTTCTCAAAAGTTTGGCATCTGCAAAGCCATTGTCTTTCTTCTCCAAAGCCACCCAAGCTTTCAGTCTTCCGTTTTGGGCATCGATGACCGCAATTTGTCCATAAGTTCCATCCAGTGCTTTCATTCCCTTTTGTAGTAGGCACTTGCATTTCTTGGAGATGGCAGTGTCGATGGTGGTGCATTCGGATAGGTTTCCCACGTATTCAGGGTTGTCATGCCAAATGCCGAGTGTTTGGTTGTTGTTGCCATAGACCCCGATGATACCTTGCTCAATGCCTTTTTCGGCATAGAAATAAAAGATTTCCGTATTGTCTTCAGCGATCTGTCGGCGAGAAAAAGAGAGGACATCATATTCGATGTTTGTCACATTCTCATGCCTTTGCAGATCGTAGATGCCGCATTTCGCATCTTTCAGAACGATGGCAAATCGCTTCTCCTCGCAAGTGTCGATGCGATAGCAATTTTCTAATGGAATCTGGGTGATGTGATTCTTGGGGGAGAAGGAGCTATCGGAGTCGATAGCATCGGTGATTGCCGCATTTTGAGCAACGGATGGTAGCCCGATAAATGCTAGGGCTATTGCTAGGAATACTGTCTTCATAAGCATGTTTCGTTTTGATAATTTTTTGTTTTATTTTTATATGATGTACATTTATATAGAGAGTCGGAACTTCATAATCTTATGTCTTCCCAAGACTCAATGTAAACCATATCGTCTGCTTTCATCCAGTTCTGCATAGTGTTTAGCCTTTTGAAATCACCTGACGGCAAGTGCTCCGTGGCATCTTCCATACCCTTTGGAGTAGGTCTTGTGGTTGAGACCAAAGTCAATCCCTCATATTCTACATATACTTCAGCTTTCAAAATGCCTTTCAAGCAGAATTGCCGATGTATATAATAAGGAGAAAGAGAGTCGATGAAAGTTTGCAATTTTAGCAAAAGAGATTCTATTCTTCCCCAACGTTCGGTAGTCTTTCTCTTGAATCCTATTTGCAGGAGGTTGACTCCATCGAGCAGCTCCTCATCAACGGTGTCCTCAAAAGAAGAAAGATTCATCACCATCTCAAAGCCAGCCATATCTTCTGGTGTCTGTTGGGATAGCCAAGCGTCATATTTCTGCCTGATTACAGCTTCCTCTTTTTCATTGACATAGGTGGAGAAGAAGACGACCTCTCTTGTGGAATCATAAAGCCATTTCACATCATATCCCTTAGGATGTCTCAGCAAAGGATAAGCCAAAGTTCCAGTAGTCTCGATGTCGCTTCCATCTCCCAGGCGATGAAAGATTGCAATGCGCTTTGGATTTTCTGCCAAGGCTGCACTATTCTCCTGCTTGATTTTCTGGTTATGGCGAAGATGTAGCACTAAGCCCAATAATCCGACCACGATGACACAACAAATGGCAATGTATATCCACGTCATAAAAGACTTGCAATAAAAAGGCAATAAGCCTAATACTATCAGCAAGCCTATTCCTATGATGATGGTTATGGGGTGTTCGTTATGATTCATTGCCATAGTTCTTTGTCAGAGCCTCTATACGAAGTATCTTTCTTAGTCCTTTGAAATTTTAAAGCCAAGCTTCAAGATTAACTTGATGGTCTCTACAGAGGTGTTGCGATCGTAAGTCTTTTCATCCTCGCTCAATTCTTCGTATGGCACCAAACATGGATGTTTCTTTTCAGCATCATTTCGCTCTTCTCCATAAGTCCATCCCTGGTCGATTCTGGTCTGTGCCCAAACTTCATGTACGTTCTTTGACATTTCTTCTACCAAAGAGTTTAACTCTTCAGGAAGTTGGATACTTTGCGTATCTACTGGTTTTGGTTTATACTCTTTCATTGTTGTTTGCATTTTAAATTGTTCGATGTTTTATTGTAGAGAGACTTTGTATGGGGAAAATCTATCATGAGGAGTTGATATTTTTTTTGTTTTCGCATTTGTTAGTCAGTGTAATGCTCCCTTATCGTTTTTATTCTTGTAGCATAGCTTTGATTCTCTCGACATCTGCCATATATTCCTTAGGAATGACTTGCAGTCGTTCATACTCTGCGAAGTCATCAAGAAATCCATCTTTAAATTCTGATTTATATTGGCGATAGATTTTCTCGGCCTCTTCTATCTTACCTTGGAAAAGCAAAGCGGCAGCAAGATTAGTATATGCTATATGTTTTGTGGAATCCACTTGCAAAGCTTCTAAACAGTATGTTTCTCCTTCTTTGAATTTTCCTAGGAGGTTAGCATAGAAGGATTGGTTTACTAGTGTGCTTGAATAATCGTTCTTATAATTTGCAGGTTCTGCAAAATAATAATTTTTCCGTAATTCCAATAGTTCTGTATTATAATTATAAGCAGTTTCATACTTTTTTTCTGCACTATACAAAACTGAAAGCTCTGCAAGGTTTTCAGTATATAGCAATTCGCTTTTTTCTTTCTCTTTGCCGTTTATTATAATTGTTAGAGATTTTTCGAAAGCATTGATTGCCTCCTTTGTTTTTTTATTTTTTATCCTTGATATTCCCAATGAATAACAGATATATGCAAACCCTTTGCGATAAAGAAGAGGATTGTCTTCATATAGATTAGAATAAATTTTTGAGCAGAAATTAAGCATAATTTCGCTATCAGTGAACCGTTGAGTGTCACGATAAAGATTACCCAAATTGTTATAGGATATAGCTAAATCTGGCTCATAAACTTTTGGATTGTCCTTAGACAAGTGTTCAAGAATACTCAAGGCAGACTTATATGCTGCTTCGCACTCTATAAAATTTCTAGTTTGATGATAAAGCGCTCCTAGATTGTTATAGGATATAGCTAAATCTGGCTCATAATTTTTCGGACTATCCTTAGCTAATCGTTTTCGTATTTCTAATGCTGCCTTGTACATGGTCTCGCAATCACAGAATCGTTGGATGTTATAATATAGCTCTCCTATATTATTGTAAGAATTAGCTAAGTCTGGCTCATAAACCTTCGGATT
>ERZ1023654.164-NODE-164-length-24872-cov-13.310231_pt1 | contig 24872 bp, 30 predicted proteins | sample MGYA00380338_ERZ1023654 | MGnify/ENA primary metagenome ERZ1023654 (study PRJEB33179, sample SAMN07448980) | human gut metagenome | biome: Human-gut; feature: Human associated habitat; material: Faeces | host: Homo sapiens | place: India: Bhopal | collected...
ACTCGTGACCTCCTGCGTGACAGGCAGGCATTCTAACCAACTGAACTAACGCACCTTGTTGGCTTTATTTCCTTTTTGCGAGTGCAAAGGTAGTAAGTTTTTTTTATCCCACAAAACTTTTGCACGTTTTTTTTACAAAAAAATGCATTAGATAGACATTATGGTACTTATCGCCATCAAAAAGCCAGTCTTTCAGCTCTGCGTCGCGCTCAAAGCCGGTATCGTCAAAGAGTTTTACGCAACTTGTGTTGTCCACGCTCATATATACATATAGTTGATGAATGTGTATGATTCTTCGGGCATAATTGATGAGTTCCAGCAGCGCTGCCTTCCCATAGCCTTGTTCGCGGTATTCTTTTCTTATGATGATTCCTATCTCTGCCCGTTTGTGTTGTGGATTGAAGTTGAACAAGTCTATCATGCCGATAAACTCCCCGCTCTTATTGGTCACGATCAGCCTTACCTGCTTGTCGGTATAGATGTCGCCAGTGGCATTGGCTATGAACTCGTGCAAGACGAAGCGAGAATATGGCGTGTTGACATCAGTAACGCTCCATGTGTCGTGGTCGTTCTCGATGGCATACATCATGTCAAGGTCTTCTGGCTCCATGGCCCTAAGGATGACATCAGGCAGTTTGTTTTCTCTCATTTTTATTATATATATATCTTGCGTCGTATCCGCCCTTCATTCTTCACACTTTACTCCTCGCTCTTCGTTCTTCCCTCTTCATTCTTCCCTCTTCATTCTTAACTCTTAAAAGTCTCATGGTCGGTGATGATCATGTCTTCGTCGGGGTGGTACACCGCAATGAATGCCTTGGTACCATAATAGTCGTGCATGGCAGACAGAATGTCGGAGTAGGAAAATGCGGATGAGTCAAAGGTAATGTAGGTCCTGGGGCCCTTTTGACGCGGCAAGGTGGTCTTTAAGAAGTTGGTGTTGGCATCATGAAACTCGGCCCATAATCCCTTCTCAGAAACGAGCTGCTGGCATTTCTTCATGTTGCTTGCGCTGACATGGATGATAAAAAAACTGTCTTGAATGTTATCGTCGACGAAGCCTAAGTTTTTTCGTGTCTTCTTGAACGCCACGGCACAAAGTGCTATCATGGCTTTCGTGTTGACGGCAAGCCCTAAGAATGGCAGTAACAGCCTGCCCATGCCTTTGTAGTGCTTCTTGCAGAAGATGAGCATGGCCTTGTAGAACACGTGTACATAGCGGAAACTTGACTTCTGTGTCGACTCTCCCTTGTAATGAAGAATGCGTAATGGCAAATACCAGTTTTCCCAACCGCCTTTCAGCAATCGGTAGCTTAGGTCTACGTCCTCGCCGTACATGAAGAAGCTCTCGTCGAGCAGTCCTATTTGTTCCAAAGCCGCACGCCTGATAAGAAAGAAAGCCCCGCTGATGATTTCTATCCTTGCCTCTTTGTCCCAAGGCAACCAACCCATGTAGTAGCGTCCTGTGTGCTTGCCTTGGGGAAAACGGGAGCAGAGCCCGGTGAACTTGAACAGTGCCGTCAGTGGAGTGGGGATGCCACGCCGAGACTCCTTTGCGTCTGTGCCATCCGCGTTTGTCATCCTCGCCCCGGCGCCACCGGCTTGCGGATGCGTCTCCATGAACGCGATGGCGCTGCGGATCGTGTTTTCTGCCACTATGGTGTCGGGGTTGAGCAATAGCACATATTTGCCTTTGCTCAGCCTTATGGCGTGGTTGTTGCCCTTGGCGAAACCCAAATTGTGGTTGCTGCTTATAAACTTGACATCCTTAAACTGTGGTTGAAGGCATTTGATAGTCTCGTCGTGGGAATGATTGTCAAACACTATCACCTCAGCGTCGATGTCCTTTAAGGATTTACGTAGCGACGTGAGACATTGCCATAGATAATCCTTGACATTATAGCTTACTATGATAACTGACAGCAACATTTTATTTTTCAGAAGTCTCCATTTGGCACCTGTCTTTTGACGGATATACAAAACACAGGCACAAAACACCTATTATGCCCATGTAGCCAAAGGCCACGTTCATGAACATGTAATAAAGCCCGCAATTGACCATCATTGGCACCGTGAGCATGCAAAGACGCACGGTGCCCCATGTGCTGAGGGCGCGACTTGGGCTTGACGATAGCTGGCGTTTGACGAAGCCAAACTTGAACAACCGCAGAGATAGTGGAATCAGGATGATGGTTATGAGCTCCATGGCCATTGCCACGTAATATTCTGGTACCTTGTTTTCAATCCAGCCGCCAGTGAGCAGCAGGTCGTTCTCGAACAAGATAATGATGCTGAAGCAGATGAAAATGGGAATCCAAAACTCTACGAGGAGTAGTTTTCGGGAATTGTTCATCAAGAAAAGGTATATGGTTTTGTTGGTTGTCAGACAATCACTCTATTGGCGTGCGGTTCACGATGGAGCGACCGAGGGTTACTTCATCGGTATATTCCAGTTCGTTGCCCACGCTGATGCCCCTTGCTATGACTGTTTGCTTTATGTTGAAGGGCTTGAGTTGTCTCGTGATATAGAAGTTGGTGGTGTCTCCCTCCATGGTGGAACTTAGCGCGAGAATCACTTCCTTGATGCCTCCCGCGGCCACCCTGCTTACGAGAGAGTCTATCTCTATGTCGCCCGGGCCAATGCCATCCATCGGAGAGATGATGCCACCCAACACGTGGTATAGGCCATGGTAAGCCTGTGTGTTCTCTATCGCCATGATGTCTTGCACGTTTTCCACGACACATATAGTGGAATGGTCGCGTTGCTCGTCGGAACAGATGGGACAGACATCCGTGTCGCTTATGTTATGGCAGATGCGGCAATATTTTATGTCATGTCTCAGCTTGCTTATGGCGTCGGCGAATGAGTCGACAGAAGCCACTGGTTGTTTCAGGAGATGCAAGGCAAGGCGCAACGCCGTCTTGGGCCCCACGCCAGGAAGTTTGCCAAGCTCATCGGTTGCGCGCGCGAGCAACACGGATGGGTATCGCTCCATCATTTGTCGAGATAGATGCCGAAGCCGAGGCGTAGGCCTATGGTGGAGTAGTCGGAGTGCTTCTTAATGCTTTGCTGGTAGTAGATGCTTGGCTCAATGGTTATGGTGTGGCTCAAGAAGAAAGCGTAACCCACCTCTATGCCAGGCATGAAGTCGTTGTAGCCTTTCGAGTGAACATACTTGGCATTGGCACCGAGGAAGATGCCGTTCTGCGTGATGTAATAACGACCGCCCACGCCAAGGCTGAGGGCGTTGCTTTGCTCTTTTCCCGGGTGGTTGAAGCCGGCTTGGGCGTAAGCCAGTAAGTTGTCGGCGGCGAAGAGGCCTGCCTGCGCGTTGATACCGAATTTAGCCTCGTTGATGCCGTTGTAGCTGAGGTCAAGTCCGGAGAGTGAGGCGCCGATATATGTCTTTCCCTGTTCAAACTGCGCGCTTGCCGAGATGGTGGCAAGTACGGCGATGATTAAAGTGAGAACCTTTTTCATGATATGCGGAATTAAGATGATAAATTCGTTTGTCGGTGAGTAACGTTATTGTCGTGACAGCCCTGGTCGCGTCATGTCAGAATCTCAGTTCCTTGAGTATGTCGGCCATCTTCTGTTTCGTCTCGATGTTTGTCGGTACAAGGGGCAGGCGAAGCACGTTCTCTATTAATCCCATGTCGTTGAGCAACGCTTTCACGCCGGCTGGGTTGCCATCGATAAAGAGCAACTTGTAGAGCTCGGTGAACATGTGGTGAATCTTGCGCGCCGGCTCGTATTCGCCGTTGAACTCCAGTCGTATCATTCTTGAGAACTCCTTTGGCAGGGCGTTGCCAATGACGGAGATGACGCCTATCGCGCCGCTTGCTATCATGGAGAATGTCAGAGCGTCGTCGCCACTGATGACATCGAAGTGGCGTGGCTTGTTCTTCAATATCTCGTCAACCTGCTCCAGGCTGCCAGAGGCCTCCTTGATGCCGACGATGTTTGGGAACTCCTTGGCCAAGCGCACGGTAGTGGTGGCTTTCATGTTGACCCCCGTGCGTCCCGGCACGTTATACATCACAATTGGCAATGGCGCGTTCTGCGCTATGGCCTTGAAGTGCTGGTATAAGCCTTCTTGCGATGGCTTGTTGTAGAATGGGCAAATGCTCAATATTCCGTCAATGCCGCTCCAGTCTGTCGACTTCATCTCTTCGATGACCGCGGCAGTGTTGTTTCCGCCGCAATATTTCAGCAAAGGGACGCGTCCTTTGTTGACGTCCTTTATTACCTCGGTTATCTTGTCTTTCTCTTCTCGAGTGAGGCATGGGGCCTCAGCGGTCGTAGCGAGTATGCATAGGAAGTCGGCATTGTTGTTTATCTGGTAGTCCACGAGTTTAGCGAGGGCCTTATAGTCGACCTCTCCCTCTTTTGTGAACGGTGTTATTAAGGCAATGCCTAATCCCTTGAAAATGTTCTGTGCCATTGTGTAAGAAGCTATGTTATCTCTTGGACGCTTTAGCGTCTGTTATTTTGCAAAGTTAGCCTTTTTGCGTTTAATATCAAAGAAAAAAACTTATTTACTTCCAATAAATAGCAAAATCATGGATAAAAGTACCAACGACAAGTCGATGGCCTTGCCTTTGAGGTTGCGTTCGTGGAAGAAGATGGCCCCGAACAGAAAGCTCACGAGCACGCTACTTCGCCTGACCATGGATATTATGGAAATCATGGCGCTGGGCAGGCTGAGGGCGTAAAAATAGAGGAAGTCGGCGGCGGAGAGGAATATGCTTATCCCTATTATCGACCAGCTCCAGTGAAACCTGTCGGCCTTGCGCCGCGGAAACCAGATGATGGCGAGCATCAGGAGCATCATCGCCGATTGGTAGATGTTGTACCACGACTGCACCGCCATACGGTCAAGCCCCACGCCGCCATCAGATGGCGAAGCCATGAGGTATTTGTCGTAAAGCCCGCTGACGGCTCCGAGTATCGCCGCCAAGACGATGCACCCAATCCACTTGTCGTGCGCGAAATTGATGCCTTCCTTCTTGCCAGACCTGCTCAGCAAGAAGAAGGACGCGACAGCCACCGCCACGCCGGCCCATTGCCAAGCGTTGAGCCTCTCTCCATACACCAGCAATGCCCCTATTAGCACCATCACGGGGCGAGTGGCGTTGATGGGCCCCACTATTGTCAGGGGCAGATGCTTCATGCCTATGTATCCGGCCAGCCATGAAGAGAGCACGATGACGCTCTTGAGAATGACGTAGCGGTGCATCTCCCAACCACCTCCGCCGACGTGGAAAGGACAGCTCGACGGCAACGTGCCCGTGGCGGACAGCACTATCAAGGGCAAGAAGATGAGCGAGCAAATTACGGTGTTGATGAACAACACGGGAATGACAGCGTTGTCCTTGAGAGATTTCTTCTTGAAGGAATCATAAAACCCCAGCAGGGTCGCTGACATGAAGGCTAATAATAACCACATAATAATCGTCGTCTATACATGAACAACCCTACCAAGGCTTGAGGTCTTGGTAGGGTCGGGTTAAATAGTCTTGAAGCTTGGTTTAGAATGGCAAATCCTCACCGTTGGAGCTGTCGCCGCCGTTAAGAGGGTCTTGCGTGGTCTGCTGCGTGGTGGCTGCTGGGGAAACCGGTGCCGTGCCGCCTAATTGGCTGCCTGACATTGGCGGAACGCCGGCGTTCACCGCGTTAGGGTCAACGTGGTCGCATTGATAGCAATTGATGTCGTTGAAATAACGGTCTTGCCATGCGCGGGCGTTGATGTCAAGCCACACGTGTACGGTGTCGCCTTGGTGAATGTTGAATTGCGCTATCCTGTCAGCGCCAAACACGCGGAAAAGGCACGCGCGAGGATATTGGTCCTTTGTCTGGATGACGAACTCTTGCGATTTCCAAGCGTTGCCGGTGCGCTGTGATGTGCCTTCCTTGGCGGGATACTCTTTTATGATTACGCCTTCAACTTCTATTCCTTGTAAAGCCATAGTTGTATAAATTTGGATTTGTAATTTCTGAATATTATGCGAAATTAGAGAAAAAATCGCTTATGACAAAGCGTTTGGCGATTAAAAAATGAAAAAAATGAAAAAGCCTTTTCGTTTTCCGACCATTTCAATAAATAATATGTATCTTTGTGCGATAAATAATAGTAGAATATAACAAAACTAAAGATACGATGAGATTCACACTTTCCAGCACGGTTCTCAACAGCCGTTTGCAAACCCTTGCGAAGGTCATCAACAGCAAGAACTCCCTTGCCATTCTTGAGAGTTTCCTCTTCCAAGTCCACGATGGCAAGATGGAAGTCACGGCCTCCGACAGTGAAAACCTTATGAGGACCATTATTCCTCTTGACGAGTGCGACGCGGAAGGCAAATTCGCCATCCCCAACCGCACGGTCCTTGACGCGGTGAAGGAGCTGCCTGAGCAGCCTCTCACGTTCGAGGTCAACCCTGAGACTTATGAGGTGGCTATTGAGTACCAGAACGGACGATACAACTTCACGGCCCAGGACGCGGAGGAATATCCGCAAAAGGAACCTATTGGCGGCGATGCCAAGACGCTGACCGTCAATGCCAAGGTGTTGTGCGAGAACATCAACCGCACGCTCTTCGCTACCGACAACAACGACATTCGCCCGGTGATGAACGGTATCTATTTCGACCTCCTTCCCGACTGCCTCGCTTTCGTGGCTTCGGATGGCCACAAGCTCGTGCGTTGCCGTTACATGGGCATCCAAAGCGAGACTCACGATTCTTTCATCCTTCCAAAGAAGCCGGCAATGCTCCTGCGTGCCGTTCTCGACAAGAGCGAGGACGATGTCGTCGTCAAGTTCAATTCCAATTGCGCCGAGTTCCATTTCCAGGGCGGCATGCTTTCGAGCACCCTTATCGAGGGCGTGTTCCCCAACTATAATGCCGCCATACCTACCGACAATGCAAACGAGCTCGTCATCGACCGTAAGGCCCTCCTTGGCGCCATTCGCCGCGTGTTGCCGTTCGCGAGCATGAGCTCTCAGCTCATAAGGTTCCATCTCGACAATGGTTGCCTTGAGCTGTCGTCTGAAGACCTCGACTTTGCCACAAGCGCGAAGGAAAAGATCGTTTGCGAATACAATGGCGTGCCATTGCAGATCGGGTTCCGTGGCGACTTCTTCTCAGAGATTCTTAACAGCATAACGACTGATGAAATCAGGATGCTTCTTGGCGACCCAAGCCGTGCCGGTGTCATCTATCCCACTGAGCAGCCCAAGGACCAGGATGTACTGATGTTGATCATGCCATTGCTTTTGGGTGAGTAAGCCATGCGTCTGAATCTTACTAAACCTTTGGTGGTCTTCGACTTGGAGGCCACCGGCCTTGACTTGGTCAACGACCGTATTATACAGATTTCCTATGTGAAGGTCTCCCCTGGCGACAAGGAAGGCGAGGAGGAGCGGAAGAGCATTTTCGTGAACCCCGGCAAGCCGATACCTGCTTTCGTGCAACAGCTCACGGGCATAACCGACGACATGGTGAAAGACGCGCCAACGTTCAAGCAGTTGGCCAAGCAACTGGCCGACTCATTCATCGGATGCGACTTCGCGGGCTTCAATAGCGACCGCTTTGATGTACCTATGCTTGCAGAGGAGTTCTTGCGGGCGGGCATCGACTTCGACTTTTCCAAATGTCGCCTCATCGACGCCCAAAACATTTTCCACAAGCGCGAGCCTCGCAATCTCGCGGCGGCTTACAGGTTCTACACCGGCCACAAGATGGAAGACGACTTCCGTGCCCACCGTGCCGACCAAGACGCCGAGGCCACTTACCGTGTGTTGATGGGAGAGCTCGACAAGTATGACCCCACGACCGTCGAAGAACCGTCGCAGGCCCTTCCCAACGACATGAACGTCTTGGCCGAGGAGTCGAGGATGAACAACAATGTCGATTTCGCCGGACGTATAGTATGGGAAGACGTGAAAGACAAGAATGGCAAGGCCCTGACCGACAAGGACGGGAAGCCATTGCGCCATGAGGTCTTCAACTTCGGGAAATACAAGGGCCATGTCGTTACCGACGTGCTTCATCGCGACCCAGGCTATTACAGTTGGATGCTCAACGCCGACTTCACGCTCAACACCAAGCAGGTGCTGACGCGCATAAGGCTCAGGGAGGCAAAACTGAACATGAATGCGTAGAATGCTGTTAGTGTTTGTCGCCCTCGTCGTGGTCTTGGCGGTAAGAGCCCAGGAGCTTAACGCCAAGATTACGATAAACCACAACCAGATAAGTGGCACGGACGCTTCTGTCTTTGACAACCTGCAGCAAACCCTGACGCAGTTTGTCAACGACAGGCAGTGGACCAACCTGCAGTTTGCCAAGAGGGAGCGCATCACGTGCAACTTCAACATCACGGTGACAAAATACGACCAGGCGGGCGGTATGTTCACGTGCAAGGCCATCATCCAGGCCAACAGGCCCGTGTATAACGCTTCCTACAATTCTACATTATATAATAATACCGACAACGATTTCAACTTTGTTTTCAGGCAGTTTGACCAGTTGGAATTCAACGAGGAGACGGTAGACAACCAGCTTACGGCTCTCTTCGCTTATTACGCTTATCTCATAATCGGCATCAACCTCGACAGCTTCTCGCCTCTTGGCGGCAACGACGTCTTGGAGCGTTGCATGAATCTCGTGAACAATGCCCAGAACCTCGACTTCACCGGGTGGAAGTCGTTTGACAACGACCGTTGCCGTTTTGCCATAATCAACGACTATCTCAATGGCGGCATGCAACCTTTCAGGCAGTTGCAGTATGATTATTACCGCAAGGGCCTTGACGAGATGGCGGCAAACGCTGACCGTGGACGGGCGGAGATAACGGCGGCTATTGAAAACGACCTGAAGAAGTGCCATGAGGATCGCCCGCAAAGCTTGTTGCCGCAAATATGGACCGACTACAAGCGCGACGAGCTTGCCAACATTTATAAGGGCAAGGGCACGCCGAAAGAGAAGGAGACGGTCTACGACATCCTGTTCTCTATCAATGCCTCGCAAAACAACGCGTGGGAAAAGATAAAGCAATAAACAAAAATGCTCAAACAACTTTACATAAAGGACTTCACGCTTATAGACGAGCTTAATATCCAGTTCTTTCCGGGCTTCTCCGTCATCACGGGCGAGACGGGCGCCGGTAAGAGCATCGTGATAGGCGCGCTCCACTTGCTGTTGGGCCAACGCGCCGACTCCAAGCAAGTGAAACTGGGCAGGAAGAAATGTATCATCGAGGCGCATTTCGACTTGTCTCGTTACGACATGGAGTCGTTCTTCAACGACAACGAGATAGACTACGACGCCACCGACTGCATATTGAGGCGCGAGGTGAGCGAGAAAGGCAAAAGCCGCGCTTTCATAAACGACACGCCCGTGTCGCTCACCACCCTGCGCGACCTTGGCGACCAGCTCATCGACATTCACAGTCAGCACCAGAACCTCTTGCTCCAGAAGGAAGACTTCCAGCTCAACGTCGTGGACATCATCGCCGGCGACGCGGCCCTTCTTGCTGACTACAAGGGGAAATACTCCGCTTGGCTCCAGGCCAAGAAGGCTTATGCCGACTATGAGGAGGCGTGCTGTAGAAACAAGGAAAACGAGGAGTTTCTCCGGTTCCAGTTCTCTGAGCTTGACAGGGCGAAACTCGTGAAGGGCGAGGAGCAAGACCTGGAGCAACGCTCGCAGACCATGAGCCACACCGAGGACATAAAAAACGCGCTTTTCACGGCTTCCGAGGCGTTGTCGAAAGAAGACGCCGGGGGGATGGCCATGACGCGTGCCGCTGCCGACAGCATGGGCGACATCGCCGAGGTGTATCCAGAGGCCAAGGCCATTGCCGACAGGCTTGACTCAGCTTATATTGACCTGAAAGACATCTCGCGCGAGATAGACAGTTACCTTGAGAACGTCGATTTCGACCCGCAAGAGTTGGATGCCATCAACGAGCGGCTGGACCTCATCTACTCGTTGGAACAGAAGTTCCACGTGTCATCGTCCGACGAGCTTATCGCCGAGCAAGAGAAGATAAAGACCGAGCTCGACAGCATTGACGGTGGCTCGGAGCGCCTCTCCGAGCTCAAGGCGGAGAGCGACAAGGCTTACGCCGACTGTCTCGCCGTGGCCAAGAAGCTCAGCCAGGTGAGGAGAAAGGCCGCCGCCAAGGTGGAGGACGAGATGCGGCAAAGGCTCGTGCCATTGGGCATACCGAAGGTGCGATTCGCCATAGACTTCAAGGAAGGCGACTGCACGGCATCCGGAACAGACCGGGTGAGCTTCCTCTTCAGCGCCAACAGCAGCACGGCGCTCCAGCCCGTGGCGCAAGTGGCGTCGGGTGGTGAGATAGCGCGTGTCATGTTGTCGTTGAAGGCCATGATAAGCGGGGCGGTGAAGTTGCCCACAATCATCTTCGACGAGATAGACACGGGCGTGAGTGGCCGCGTGGCCGAGAAGATGGCGCAGATAATGCGCGAGATGGGCGACCGTAATCGTCAAGTGATTTCCATCACCCACCTGCCGCAGATAGCGGCCATGGGAACCACCCACTACAAGGTGAGCAAGGAGGAGACGCCGGGCGGAACCGTAAGCCACATGCGCTTGCTGGCGCAAGCCGAGCGCGTGGACGAGATAGCGCAGATGCTAAGCGGAAGCAGCGTGTCGCAGGCCGCCATCGACAACGCCCGCACGTTGCTTGAGAACGCGAGGTGAGAAATATTGAAACAATGATTAACAGAAACAAGAGAACAATGAGAACAAGGATTATACAACTTCTATTTGCCATTGCCGCGATGTTGCCCATGACGGCTATGGCACAGCCCGCCCCGGTGAAGAAGGCCGCGCAAAGCGTCTTCTCCCTGACGACATACAATGCCGACGGCACCATACATTCTTCGTCGCGTGGCGTCTTCGTGGGAGCTGGCGGCGAGGCCATCGCCATGTGGCACCTCTTCAAGGGAGCCTCGCGCGCGGTAATCATAGACAGCAAGGGCAGGCAATACGACGTGGATGCCATGCTCGGGGTGTCAGAGAACTACGACTTGTGCCGTTTCAGGATTAAGGGCTATGCCAATGGCGGCAACGCGCTCCCCATGACGACCGGCAATTCACCTGCCACGTCAATGTACCTGGTCGGCTACGACATCAAGAAGCCTGAGATAAAGGGCGTGTCGCCTGTCCGCGCCGAGAAGTTCATGACAGACCTTAACTATTACGTCTTCAAGGACGAGGACGTGTCTGGCTCCATGTTGGGCTGCCCCGTGGTGAGCGCCGACGGCAAGTTGCTTGGCATAGTGCAGAGGCCCGACGACGGCGGCGAGGCGTTCTCCGCCGACGCGCGCCTGACGACGACTTTCAAGCGTTACGGCTTCTCCATCAACGACCAGACTTTTCGCGCCACGGGCATACGCGTGGCATTGCCGGCAGAGCAAAAAGAGGCGTCGCTGATGCTTGTGCTTGCGTCGAGCTTGGTAGACAGCGCAAGGTACAATGGTTATATCGACGACTATATCCACTCTTTCCCGACGGCTCCCGACGGCTATAACGCCAGGGCGACGCAATTTGTCAACCATGCCAAGCTCGCTGAGGCCGACGAGATGCTCCAGGCCGAGACGAAGCATGCCGCCAACAAGGACGTGGCTTACAGCAACTACGCCGCTCTCGTTTATCGCGCTTCCATCTACCGTGTTGACACCACTTTCACGAAGTGGAGCCTTGACAAGGCTTACGACTTGGCAGGCGAGGCTTACAAGGTCAACCCTCTGCCCGCTTATCAGCATCAGCAGGCGCAGGTGTTGTATGCCAAGGGCAAATACAAGGAGTCGCTCGACATGCTCACCGCCCTTCAGCAAACCGACCTTGGCAAGACGGGCGAGGTGTATTATGAGTCGGCGCAGTGCAAGGCGCGCCTGAACGCCCCGAAACCGGAAATCATGGCGTTGCTCGACAAGGCCGTCAGCGTGCAGCCGGGACAGCCCTCAGCAGCTTACGTCCTCGCGCGTGGCAGGCAATACGACGAGGACGGCAATTACCGCCAGGCGTTTCTCGACTACTTGAAATACGACTCCTTGATGAACTTCAACGCCACTGCCGATTTCTATTACATGAAGTTCAAGTGTGAGATGAAGATACGCCAGTATCAGCCGGCGCTCAACGACATTGCCCATGCCATTGTCCTCACGCGCACCGAGCCGCTCTACTATGCCGAGATGGCGAGCCTGCAGCTTCGCGTCAATCGTTTGGAAGACGCCGTGAAGACCTGCGACATGGCTCTCAACATCAAAGGCGCCGACAAGGTCTCCGACTTCTTCGTCATAAAAGGCATCGCGCTTTGTGAGCTCAAGCAAAAGGAGGCCGGACTGGAGGCCCTGAGAAAGGCCCAGGAGTTGGCCGACGAACGCGCCGAGGGCTTGATAAAGAAGTATTCCAAGTGATGATTAGCAGACTATTATATTTTATATAATGTGTAGCCCAAGAAACGCCAAATGATGTTTCTTGGGCTTTTTTGAAAAAAAAGAAAGAAAAACATGATAAAACTTTGTCAGAAATAAAAAAGTTACTATCTTTGCACTCGCAATCGCCGATATGGCTCAGTTGGTAGAGCAACGCATTCGTAATGCGTGGGTCCCCGGTTCGAGTCCGGGTATCGGCTCAATGTGTGTTTCGCACATTGTGCGGGATTAGCATATCGGTAGTGTACGGGCTTCCCAAGCCTGTGAGGCGGGTTCGATTCCCGTATCCCGCTCTTAGAGTTAAGTCGCTGATAATTAGCTATTTGTAGTTTTAAACACATCGCTTTTTAGGTATAAAACCTTACTCCAAAGGCTTAATTCTCGGTTAAAATAATGGCTTTTAGGGGGTATTGAGGGGTGTTTCTGCAAGTTATTTGCAAGTTGCTCGCAAGTTTTCCTTAATTTTGCAAGTGAGTGTGTTTGTGAAGTTTTTAAAAATAAGGAAAATGAAAAACTCAATCAAGACTTACGTTGAGGCTAAGACCATGAGGGTGTTCCTTGCCGTGACATTCAGGGGCAAGCGTTTCTATGCCTCAACAGGCATGGCAACGACAGAAAAGTTCAGCGGCATGGCTTTTCCGCGAACCGTTCCGAACTACATTGCCAAGACAGGGCGGCTCGTGAAGTTGATTACGGCGGTTGAGGCTTATATGCTGAGAAACCCCGAAGAGCCATTCGAGAAGATGAAGGCAAGCGTAAAAAGAATCATCAACGGTGAAGAGGCTAAGCCGGAAGGAGGCATCTTGTCTTACATAGAAGAGTTCGCCAAGACGAAAGCCAAGGAGAGCACGAGGTTAATCCTTGAGAGGACGATGAAGCGTGTTGAGACTTTCGACCCTCACGCCACGTTTGATACGATTGATAGGGCATGGCTGGAGAGATATGAGGCTCACGAGCTCATTAAGGGGCGCAAAATCAACGGAATCGCCATCGACCTTAGGAACATACGCACAGTGTTCAACTGGGCGATAGACAACGAGATTACGGACAGATACCCATTCAGGAAGTTCTCCATCAAGACGGAACGGCAACAATACCTTTATCTCAACGCCAAGGAGATGAGAGAGGTAAGGGACATTGCCTTAGAGCCGTTCATGGAGAGGTATCGTGACCTGTTCATGCTCGGCTTTTACCTGATAGGGATTAACCTCTCGGACTTATTGGAACTGCCTTCGGGTTGCATTAAGCACGGACGGTTGCAATATAGGCGCAATAAGACGGGAAGGCTTTATGACATCAAGGTTGAGCCTGAGGCGATGGAGATTATCAACAAGTACAAGGGGAAGGGACACTTGCTGGATATACTTGACGATGGGCAAGTAAAGGAAACGAGCTTCCGCAGGACGCTTGGCAACTACTTGAAGAGGATTGGGCCTGTAAGGATGGAGAAGAACAGTAGAGGGGCGTTAATCAAGAAAGTCATCACGCCCTTGCATAAGGATATGATTTGGTACACGGCAAGGCGAAGCTGGGCGACGATAGCGGCGGAGCTCGACATACCGAAGGAGACCATCGGCAAGGCATTAGGGCACAGCGAATGGGACAGTACGACGACTGACCGTTATATCCAATTCGACAACAAGAAGATAGATGAGGCAAACAGGAAGGTCATTGATTACTTGAACGAGGATTTGTGATAGGGCAAACGAAAAAAGGGAGGCTTTAAACCTCCCCTTTTTTTCGTTTGATTAGCAAATCGTAAACAGCTTTTCAGTTGGCCTTGTCGTCTTTGTCATGGCTAATGAGTTCGTTATCTCTTTCTGCCATATACAAGTGAACCCTGACGGCATATCATACTCGCTGACGAAGATCTTGTACCCTCGGAGTTTCATTTCCATGCACCAGGTATAGAAGTTCTCACAATTGAACTTGCCGGTGCCCCTGTATTGTCTGACCCCCTTATACGGCGGGTCGCAATATATAATGCAGCCATCGGGATAGTCGGACTCGTCATAGCTCGCATGGGCAAACTCAACCCCTTGCAGGAGTGGCACGTCTTTCTTGATGTTCGCTATATACTCGGCCACGTAATCCCGATGCTTGCCATCCTTTGCTACGACATCATGGCCCGTGTAGCCGTTGAAGAATATTCCGTTGCGACTTGCCATGAAGCCGATAAAGCCTATCTCGGCATCTGAATACCCGGAATCGCCATTATCGTTAAGGCAATCCCTTGCCGCGATGTATTCGTCCCTCGTGATATGCTCCTTGAATCGTACCCCATCTTGGAGTGCTTGCCACATCGCGATTAAGTACCTATTAGCGTCTATGGCTATCCGCCTGTAACTTGACGGCACTCGCTCTATGACGCTGCATCCGCCGCAGAAGGCATCCACGAATACCTTGCTGTCGCTGCTGCCGAGCATTATCGGCAATATCTCATCGGCTATTCGCCGCTTGCTTCCCATGTATCGCATATAATATACTAATTCTAATGTTTGCTATCTTTTTCTGCTTTACGTTTCATCCTTGCCAACAAAATTCCTTGTTTGCGTTTCATGGATTTTACGATAGTGTTTTGCACTTTTTCGAGCACGAATTTCGGGGTTTCGCCATCCCTAATAAAAACGGGGTACCTGTTTCTGTCTTTATGCTTCTCGAAGAACACCTGGTCGTCATCGCCTGAAACCTTGATGTAAATCCGGAAGTCGGGCAAAACAAGGTCAGAATGCCCTCTTTTCCCTTTCTTCTTTGGCTCATGCCATTTTATGCCGTTCTCGTCCAAGAACTTCTTTACCTTTTCAAGCTTTGTCGTGTTCTTCATGGTCGTATATTTTAGTCTTCATTTTTTAGTCTCTAATATTACCACGCAGTTAGGCACGGGGCCACGGTGTATGTGTTAGCCCTTACCACGCAGGCATAGTTCTTCGTGGTGAACGTATAACCGTGGTCTTTCATGTCAAGGAAATTGATTCCAGGCATGAAATACCAATCATAATTGGTCTGTTTCGTTAAAATACCCCTTTTTTGCGCGAATTTTATGATTTTGACCGCCGTTGCCTTGCAAAGATTAAGTGATTTCGCGATTTTCCCATATCCCAGTCCACGCTCAACATAATCATGTCCCCATTTATACCTCCTCGATAGCTTTTGCGCGCGCTTCACCTCTTTCGGGTAGCGTCCGTTGTGAGCTGTTAGAATGGTACGTTTGACGAAATCCTTACGTATCTGCATGACTGCCACGAGAATGGCCTGTAATGACCTTTCCACGTCCTTAATCTTGTCGTATGCAACCTTGGCGAGCCTCACGTTGCGCTGCTTGTGCCTCGACACAAGAGAGCGAAAGATAAGGCTTTTTCCATTATATGACACAAGCCCACATTCTTTCAAGGTATGCAACCTCTTCTTGATAGTCGTGGCGTGCATCCCCGTGATTGTAGCGAGCTTGTTGATTGTAAAATTCCTTACGGTATTGCCGTTGATGCGTTTCCTTACGAGCAGGGACATGGCTACCGCTTTCAAGAGCTCATTGCTCCTGAACATCTCAAGCACCAGCCTGTATCGTAAGTTCTTATTCATCTTTGACCTATTAAAATGGAAAACCGAGAGGATTCGATATTTGTCATACGATAGGTCAAGGAACATATGGCAACGCAATCTCTCGGTTTTTTCTATTATAATATAATCATCGCTTTTCAGCTTGATTTAAATTATTCATTTATTGCCAATAATATTCCTCGACTTCATAGTTTGTGCAGCAAAGATATGCACGATTATTTACCCATGCAAATGTATAAAAATGTTAACGATTGCTTTGGGGGGTTATTGAGTGCTTTTGGGAAGTTAAAGTACGTTAATGTTGAATTTCGTGTGTTTTTCCCCTTGATTTTTGACAAATCAGCCCTTGATAGCCAGCTTCCAAAAAAACAAAACAAAAAATGGTGATATGGCAACGCGCACTATTCGCATCACCATATCACCTTTCCCAAGATATGCCACGCTGTCAAAGAGCAAGCAAGGCGGAGATGGAATCTATAATTACAACTTGATGGTATCGGCAACTTGCTCTTTGCCGAAGTCCAATACGTTCCCAGAGCTCATACCGCCAGAGCCCAAGGAATAATCTATGTACACATCCACGTAGGCATTCGTGAATATCTTGCCTGCCTTGCTCTTATTTTTAGCAAGTCTCAGAAGGGTCTTATCCTTCATGCCCATCATAATGTCGTACTTAAACCAGTCTTTAGGCGCATCAAGAACTCCGTTCCCGTTTCTTTTGTTATCGCACCATTCGTAAAGGACGCCATCAACTCTTATGTTGAGGTATTGAAACTCATTCCTCACGTGTCCGCCGAATCCATTTTCGCCGATTGCGCGGAAGTTTATAACACAAAGGCTGTCTGTTTTCCAAACGACCTTGTAGTTACTGACCTTGAAGTCTTCGGGGTTGATAGCGTTCTTGTCTATCCATTCTCTAAGGTTCTTTTCCGTTTGCGTGACGAAAGGGAGCTCCTTTGGTTTCGGTTTCTCTTTCGGCTTACTGTTGCAAGCCGATATGGAGAATGCTGCCATCAAGATAGCCAGCATCGAGAAGATTTTTCTCATAGTTTGAAAATGTATTTGATTAACTTGATTATTAGGAGAATCGCCACGAACACCACGGAGAGCTTAGACAGCTCTTCGGGTGAACGTGGGTTAGCGTGTTTGCTCATCGCTGCCGTTGTCTCCGTCGGCTACCTCGTCATAGCCCCTTGTCTTGTCCTCGCAATACGCCCTGGCCTCTTCAAGGAATCGGAACGCGGCCATTTTGACCACTTCGACGTTATCGTCGCGCTAAACCGTATAGAATTGCTCTTTCTTGTTGTTGTGTTTCTTCATGATTTTTTTGACTTAACCGTGATGTTGAGGGCTGAAATTGGTTTTCAAATTCTACAATAACCACGAAGATGTCCGCTCGGCGCTCCATACTGGAACTGTGTAACCTTTTCACCACGATATTCAATAGGCCTGTTGAGCTTAATAGTGGTGGCCGTCTTGCCGTCACAGTCATATTGGTTGCAGCTGTAGCCGATGGTCATTGAAGGGAGCTTCCACACGCCCCAGTTGATGTCGTTGAGGTAACGCAGCAATGTGCGGATGTTCTCAACCGTTGTCTCCACCGCGTCACCGTTAAACACTGCGTTATATTCCTCTTCATGACGTTTGCGGTTGGCCATGGCGAGCTCCTGAGAGCGCTGCTTTGCCTGTTCGTGGCGCAGAAGCAACTGTTTGCGATCCTCGGCAAACTGCTCCTCAGTGACCTCTTCACACTTCGCGAGGATGGCCTCGATGCCTCCTTGCGAGACAATAAAAGATCCAGCGTTCTCCAAAGGCTTCATCGTCGATGTCTTGGTGATGAGCAACGTGCCGTCGGCGTTCTGCTCAACAAGAAAACTCTTCTTGCTTGTGAAATACATTTTTCGCATGTTCATTCCGCTTGTCCGTGATGCGGTAGGGCTGAATGGTTGTGAATTTTCAATAATCTTTTTCCAAGATGAAATTACCGGCGTTCCCGTTGACGAAATGGTAGACGTGCTCAACGTTATCCGTGTCGTCGAAATCAAGACGTTCTTTCGCGTCTTTGGTTTCCTCGGGGCTGGTAAGCTCCCTCGGGTTGCCGCCGTTGATAATCTCGCCCCACCTCTTTGCATCCTCATCGTCCTCAATCTTTGTGGCATCAGACCCTTGTTCGACGATTGCGCCAAGCAGTGTGAACCAAGGGAAGGGCTTTTCTGTCTCTTCCCTGACCTGCTCGCCCATGATGTCGGCCACGGCATTAATATCTCCGTAGTAATCTTCGTAGGCCGTGTCGTCCAATACAAGCGCGTCTCCATAATAAAGGCGATAACAGTTGTCATCATCAAGAGTTGACTCTACTTGGAAGGTGTAGCCGTTAACTGTAATTTGCTTGTTATTCATAGTCTTTGTATTATTTATTATGTTTAATTTTAGTCTTTGTTTCTGCCTGTAGCGCAATCGAAAAGTGTAGCAAAAAGCCACACCATCATGATAAAAAAGAAAAACATATCTTGATATTTTTATTATTATTAGTTGTCGGACTTGTCCAAGCCTTGGGTTTGCTCTTTGCCTTCTTTCTCTTTCTCTTGGTTGATATACTTATAGTACGTTTTAATCTCCTCATCCGTCATACCCTTGGCTCGCATGAGCTTGTAGTCAACGCTGCTTCGGCGCATATTCCTCTGCCCGCCGTATAGTCTACTCAAGTTGTAGTACGCGCTCCGCACTCGCGCCGTAGTCAGTATCAAGCCGGTTGATGACAGAACGTCCATCTTTTGCAGCATTATCGCCGCTTCTGTGAAGTTGGGCGTTGTTAGCTCCGTGAAGTTCTTGGTGCATTGCTTGACGACCTCCCATATACGCTTGTTGCTTGGGTTGTTCAAGGCCATCTGCTTACGTTTGCATGAGCTCGCCTGGACACCTTCATCCGTCTTGCACTTCTTGGGTCTTCCAAGTTTGACACCGTGTGCTTTCTTCGCCGCGAGAGCCGCCTTGGTGCGTTGGCTGATGAGCTCGCGCTCATACTGTGCTGTCGCGGCGAACACTCCAAGGATCATAGTATTCACCACCGGCATATCGCAAAAGTGAATCTGAATCCCGGAGTTTATTACCTTAAAGATAAACTCCACGTCTCTTGCCAGCCTGTCCAACTTAGCAATGACAAGTGTGGCGTTCTCTGCCTTGCATTTGGCTATCGCTTCCAAGAGCCCTGGGCGTGTCCTATGTGTGCCCGACTCTATGTCCTGGTACACGCCTGCAAGCGTGCCGTCTACCTTGGAGACGTACTCCATGCAGATGTCGAACTGGGCTTCCAAGCCCAAGCCGCTTTGGCCTTGCTTCTTGGTCGATACCCTTTTATATATTACGTATTTGCCCATATTATAATGTTATTATTTATAACGTTGTTTTGTTGTTTTTATTTTGCCCTAAGATGTATTTTCTTCTGCTTTTTGGCTTGATTTTGTTTATTTTTTCAAATTCGTATATAAGCGCAAAGATACTGTCGTAAGTTGCCTTGCAGTTAAAACTCCCGACGCTAATCGTAAACTCGCGCTTATAGGCATCGCCTTTCATACCCCAACTTCGCCCATGCTTGTTGCGAATCTCGAAGGCAGCCCAACCGTCTTCTTTTTCTAACGGGTACACCCCAGGTGCAAAACTGAAGATATACGTTGCCACCTTTTCGCCTATTTCGTAGAGTGCTTCCAAGATGTTGCGGTCTTCACTCAGATCCTCGTTGTCGTCTATCGTAGGTACGGCTTTTTTATTATGCTTGTTCTTCATGTTATTGATTTTTTTTTTAGTTAGTTGGCATCCGTGGCTCGCACACGGAGGAGGGCTGTCGTTAAACTCCCGTTGCCAATCGCTCTTTTGTCTCTTACTTATTTTTCCTCCAAGTAGTCCAAGTAGAGGTAGGTGTGTTTTTTTGTTATTATTAATAATTATTCGTCCGCCCAGAAAGTCCACTTGCGGATCTTGCTAACTCCGTATCGTTTTAGGTAGGAGTCTATTCGCTTCTCAAACTTCGCGCGGAGACTTGCCACGGTCGTTGTGTACTCTTTGCGGAACTTATTTGCATCTTCGCCACGTAGCGTTAATTCGTGCTCAGGGTCAGGTGTGGAGAACTTGCTTTTTGGCCCGCAAGACATATAAACTCCTGTGCCCCACTCGTTGCACCATAGCGTAACGTCATCGTACCTTCCAAGCTGTTCAAGCTCGTCTTCATACTTGCGGTCGAACCTTGCCAAGTTCTCCTCCTTGAACTCTTTTTCGCCAAAGTTAGCGCAAAGCTCGTTTGCCTCATCCTCTGTCATGCCCTGAAAGTCCGAGTAACCCCAGCAAAAGGACTTTTCCAGCTCCTGCTTTGTGAACTTGACAAAGTAGCCGTCCTTCACCTTAATCGCGGCGACATAGTAGCCTTTATAGTCTGAGCCGTCTTTCTGTTTGATTATTTCAAGGAGCTCTTCCAAGGCCGATGAAGTCGATGAAGATTCAGAGCTTATCAGCCCAGCTTTGTAGGCTCGTTTAAACTCCTCTACATCAAACATCTCTGGTATGGCGGCGTTCTCGTTGCAGTACTTGTCAAAGGCGTTTTTCTCATCGTCGTTCATGGCCTTTATTGCCTGAATAACGGCAAAGGCTTCAGGATAAATGCAGGATTCTGAGTAATACTCATCCGGGAGGTACTCTTTATCCTGGAACATGAACTCTGGATCGTCTTCATCCTTGTGCAATTTCTCGCACGCTTCCAAGAACTCTTTTGAGTTTCTGTAATTCGCGAGTGGCATCCAACTGCCTGAAATGTCGCCGTTTGCATACTTGCGGTACGTGCCACAGTATACGGCGGCTTTTAGTATATCCAACATATCTTTGCCCGTCATGCCGGTAGCGCAGCGTTAAGTTAATTATTTCTTCAACGTTTCCAAATAGTCGTCCTCAATGTTCCAGGAGTATTTATATTTCTCATCTCCGGACAACTCGCAACGCGTCGCAAAGGCTTTGAAGCCCTTTTTAACGTCTTTGGCTATCTTGCCAATTAACTCCACGTGCTCGCCACTGGTGCCGCCGCGCGGAGCGTTGTTGTAATGCTTGCAAGCGATACCCGCGCCTCTGAGGGCGTCAAATACCCCGTACGTTTCAACATATTTATTGCGCTTGTCACTGTAGCCCGTTTGGGTTATTCCACGCATGGCTATTTCTTCCAACATCCTATATACGCGCGTGTTCTTCTTCACGCCGTACTTTTTCGGATCCTTGAGGAGCTCGCGTAACTTGTCAAACTGTTTCATTTTTTTGTGATGTTAATTAATAATTGTTAATCGTGGGTGCAGCGGAGTCGAACCACTGCCAAGGCCTTTTACCTTTGCACCCTTTGGCGTTTTTACTCGCTTGTGAAACGTTGCCAATTGCGGCCCACGAATAGTCCCAAAATGTAAGCTATTGCCATTGATAGTATAACCATACGTCTATTTGTTTTTAGGCTTGCCACGCCCTTTTGCAAGGCGTGGCAAGCGGTTTGTTTTATTTGAAGATGTTTTCCAGAATCTCTTTCTCCGTCTTGTTGCGGACCGTGTAGAACGACTCCCACGCGCAATTTTTTGGGGAAACTGGGAAAACCTTGTGTAAGGCTTTGGTAATTTCATCGTTTGACGCATTGAAGGCGTTGGTAGCATCTTTAATTACCGTATCATACCACTTAAAGATGTGGTAACGAAAGAATGCGGGGTTAGCAAGTGGATAGGCTATCTTTGAGATGTTCAAGTGCTTGCCCGCGTCCTTGATTTTCACAAGGACGGTTACGACTTTGCCCGTGTCGTTTTTTTTATGGTTAATGGTTGGATGTGAAACGTCGGCGGCGTATAGGTTAACGCTATAGCCCCTTGCCTCTAATGTGTTAACGATGTTTAGCATCTTTTCGCCTGCTTGTGCTAATTCCGTGGGCTTGTATTTGTAAGAACATCCAACCAGGTACACAAGGTTTAGGACTTTCGTTTTTTTCGGCTCCTGCTTAACGTTTAGCATATTAAGCGGATGTCCTGCCATAACCGCTCCTATGTTTGGGATAAAGCCACATTGTGAACGGTATACAGTTGTTTTTTTTGCGGTTCTCTCTCTCTTAGTCTTTGCATCTTGGATAAGGTGCACCGTTTTTTCGTCTCCGTAAAGGAATAGCTTGTTTGCCGTTTCTTCATCCTTGACTCCAATAAATTCGGAGTCAAAATCGTGGCTAAGATAGCCAACCCTTTCACGTTCCAACGCCTTTGCGAATGCGTTGAGGCTTTCGTATCTTTCCGTAATGTATTCCATCTTTCTTTTCTTCTTTTTCTTCTTTTGTTTGTGTTTGTAAGGCCGCTATAATTAGCGGCCTTTTCGTGCTTATTTACTTCAACAACTCTTTAACCGCGTTCGTGTACTTGTTTTGAGTTGTAAGGGCGGCGGCAATCTGCCTGATATCGTCTTTTTGCATGCCACGGAAAATGAAGGCGTTAAGCACGGCCTCCGTGTCTGTTTCGTAGAACTTCGCAAGCTTGCCAATCGCTCGATAGCCTGCAATTAATTTGATTTGCAACGACTTGCAAGCGTTTCGCAAGTCGTGAACAAACTCCAATATGTCCGTATGTCCTTTGCTAAGTGATTTTTCAATATCGCAGTTATAGTCAATATGAATGAATGCGAAACGATCGCGGCTTGATTCATCCATCGCAAAGCGTCCGCAATACTCCTCCGTTGCCCCTTGGCCGTTCGTGTTGCCGGCTGCCATGCAACGGAAATTCTTGTGCAGCTTGACTTGCTCCCCGTTGCCAAACGTGTAGTAACCGTTTGCAAGGGCGGCATTTAACGCTATGATAGCCTCCGCTTGTGAGTTGTCCAACTCGTCAAGCATTAGGAGCCCGCCGTTCTTCATTGCCTTGTAAGCCGCCGTTTCCTCAAACTCCCCTTGCGCGTTCTTGTAGCCTGAGATGTCAAACTTGGTTACAAGTGTGTTTTGATAATAAAACTCCAGATTCAGAGCCTTGGCGACTTGTGCGCAAATGGTGTTCTTGCCACTACCGGCGGGGCCGTATAAGTAGACGTTCTCCCCGCTTGTAACAAGGTTTAAGATGAATTCAAATTGAGGATCAAGCACATCCTCCGTTGTCGTCGTCGTGGTTTGCCCGTTGACCGTTACGGAGATTGTCGTACCCGTGCCTTGTTGCTTTGCCGCTTGGAGCTCCGCTTTAAGGCGTTCTATTTCAACGGCGGCCTCCGCCCTGCCTGCTTGCCTTTGCGCTTCAAAGAGCGGAGCCAAGGCGTTGACAATGGCATCTCCGCCGCCCGTTGCAGTGGTTGCCGTTGCAGCAGGTGCATCCGTCGGAGGCGTGGTGATCGCTTGTGTTGTCGTTGTCGTGGTGCCAATGTTGTTAACGTCAATCGTTAGCACCTTTTCATCGTCCCCAACGGAGCGGGCAAACTGTAACGTGTCCGTGTCGTTCTGTAAGACTCTTACGCGTTGGCTGCTTGAGCCGTAACGCTTATGCCCTGGAACTCCATCGAACTCTGATCCCGCTTGCAAGTCGTTAACCCTGATGTAGTTTGCAATCTCGATTTCAAATGCCGTGTAACCGTTTGTGCGTAATTTGCTTGATGATAATTTTTGCATAAGTATATTTTAATTTATGTTAAATGTTTTTTTTGTCAAACTAAAATACGTACCTTTGCGGCTGCTTAGTGACCGGAGATTACGTATTTTACGTTTTTTTTGGTTTGCCGTGCACGGTTTCGTGCACGGCTTTTTTTGTTTGATGCTACATGGCAGTTATAGCATCCATGACGACGACCCGCGGCGGCATCTGTGTTCGATGAGGCAGGAAACGCGGGCTTTCTACCATCGCGAACAGAATGGCCGTGGTAATTACTGCTACAACAATGTTTTGTACTTTTTCCGCTGTGTCTTTCATGAGATTATCTTTTAATGATTATTTTTTATTGTGTCACCCGGCGGAGCCGCCCCGCCGGATCTGTTGCTACTTGGTTTTCGCGTAACACGTTGCCGGCCGTTTCCTGCCATTGCAGTACTCCACATCCATTAACTAACGCCTATTATCAAACCTAAGCTCAACCGTGACCCACGGTGTGCAATGGTGCGCACCGTGTAAGAGTGTTGTATAGTTGTTTGTCTGTGTATGTAAGTATGTCAATGAGCGATGAGTCGTAATGTAGTGGGTTGTCTGCTTAGTGACCGTCCCGTCTTGATTACGTTTGCAAAGGTAGTGGTTTTTTAGATACCTACAAAATTTTTAGGCACTTTTTTTCGCAAAAAAGGCACTTTTCCTTGATTTTTCTTGCAAGTAAAAATATTTAACACGATTTTGCAATCTCTGAGTTTGCAAAACGAGGGGTTAAACGGCGGCTTTCTCGCGCGTAGTAGTAGTATATGTATATATAATATATATTTTAGTAGTATAGTATATTATATATATTATATATTGTATATTATATATATTGTTTATTATTATATATTATAGTTAGCTTATAGTTACTTTACTATTGTATTGTAGTTGTATTATAGTATATAGTAGTTATAGTTATATATAGCTTATTTTCGCGCGCGTTTCTTTGTAGCATGCAATTCCATTAATCTAGGTGCACGGCTCTCTTTTGTCTTACACTTAACAGCATATTAGGGGTGTTATTTGCGGATATACGACCGTTTTACACGTATATACACGGCGCGGGGCGTGTATTATGGACAAAGCTTGCCATTTCATCCCCGTTGCCCCGCCCCCCCCAGTTCCAGGCGGCCGGGGGGGGCCGGGCGGCGGGCGGGGGGTGATTGGGCAGGCGGGGGCCGCGGGGGGGGGGGGGCGG
>ERZ1023654.168-NODE-168-length-24440-cov-29.658315_pt1 | contig 24440 bp, 22 predicted proteins | sample MGYA00380338_ERZ1023654 | MGnify/ENA primary metagenome ERZ1023654 (study PRJEB33179, sample SAMN07448980) | human gut metagenome | biome: Human-gut; feature: Human associated habitat; material: Faeces | host: Homo sapiens | place: India: Bhopal | collected...
CTTTTGCCTTGGCAAAAGAAAGCAGATAACTTTTACTCTTCATAATTTATTAATCGCTATTGTTGATTTTTTCTAAAAATACTTATTCATTCAAATGTGTCAATTGTGACATCTATGTTGTCGTCCTGAACATCTATGTTGTCGTCCTGATATGAAAAGAACTGCAAAGATACGAAAAAAATATTTATGATAAAATTCCCCCCCTGCCACTATTATTATTTATGATTTATTAATATTAGTATCCAATTATTATTGGACACTAATGATATTTATTTACCAATAATTGGTTCAAGATGAGCCGATTTTATAACAGAATAGTGGTTGCAAACTACCGTTCAAAGTGTTCATTCTGTTGGCAAAAAACTATAAAAAAGCGTTCACATTTCGGACTTTTGCTGCACCAAGGGTTCACCATTTTACGCCATTTGTGACGTTTTTGTGAATACCTGTGAAGGGAGGGTTCACGCCCTGAATCCCCTCTGTTTATCGGACTTCCGACGCTGATGTGAAGGGTGAACCCTCGTTTCTTGCTTTCACACGCATACGCGAAAGAAAATAAATAAAGAAAGAAAACAGCTGTATGGGTAATGCCTTAAAAACATATAAAAGAATATATATATATTATAATAGACGTTCACAACTTCACAAAATGGTCTCAAGCCCGATAAGTTATTCAGGCCTGCCAATGACTTACAGAGATTTCCCGGTAAGTCATTGAGACATCTCAGTGACTTACCGGGACATGCTAACTATTAAACTGAGGTTTCGTCCCTTCAGCCCGTACTTAAACCACTTGCGAAACTTGAGTAACTTCTAAACTTGCAAAACTTCAATAACCAATAAATAGGCGTATAAATACCTGAAAGCATGACTATAAGAAAAAAAGGCATATCGCAAGAACCAAAAGTAAGCCATACGCAAACGATTACGTAGAAAATCTAATTTTAGACAAAATGGATTCATTGCTTTTTAACATATTTTTCGTATCTTTGCAGCCGAAAAGAAAGTGCAATCGATTGCACAAAAATCATCGTATAAGTTCTCGACAGCACCCGCTCTATATGGATGTTTAAAACAGACTACCATCAAAAATAACTAAAGAAAACAATCAGCGGTGCATAAACTTACCGTAAAGTATGAGATATTTAAAACAGCTAAATAAGCACAAAAACAATAAAACTAAAAGTGAAATGAAACACAAAACACTGACATTCCGCTTCCTCGACATGAGCCGAGGCGGTTTCGCTCGCCTGTTTCTTCTTCTTTTACTCCCATGCCTCAGCGTCATTGGAGTGAAAGCGGCAGATAACGATGGGGGGGGTAAAATTATTCAATTCCGGTGTCCGCTATTCGCAGTGGGCGATTAATTCACGTGCACATGATTTCTATGCCAATACTACAAAATGTGGTATGGCAACCATCAAAGATGGAGAAGTCAGCAATTCAAGTTTTGGTAAGAGTACGCTTGACTATGTTCCTGGTCTTGTTGCAAAATCTATGATTGAAGCGGCCGATTATTATCAAGACTTCGATTGGTCTAAGCCATGGTTCTTGAGTGTTAAGGAATATGGTGACAAATACTATGAATCTGTAGAAAAAACAGGTGGCAGTCTTGATAATCTCAATGCAGTAAAGCTTTATATTGGGCTGTATAACAATATAAATGCAACAGAAAAAGATAAGAACAACGCAAAGGCTGCTATTAGCAGCGCACTGACTGGACTCGTAGCTCATGACAAAAGTTATTCTATACCGTCAGGAACTCTTGCAGGTGATGCCGTTGTAGGTGGTTGGTTCCACAAAACTGCTTACAACAACCAGATGTGGTTAGATGGTGCCTATATGGGTAGCGCACTCTTGGCTCAGATTGTCAACTTCAATGGCACAGGAAGTAATGTGTTCGGAAGCACAACTACTACAAACTGGGATATGGTATTCAAACAGTTAAACATTGTTTGGAACATGTGCTGGAATTCTACCGACAAATTGATGTATCATGCATTCGAGGCAAATGCAGGAACAGGCACATCAAATTCTCATGCAGACACTTGGGCTGGTTTGAATGGTAAAACTAAGCCTTATACATTCCACTCTGCAGCCTACTGGGGTCGTGCCAACGCATGGTATCTCATGGCTTTGGTAGATGTATTGGAAGCCATGCAAAAAGCTGGTCAAGAGAATACAACCAATTATACTACTTTGAAGCAACATCTCGCAGACCTTGCTGCTGGTATTGCTGCACGCCAGGATTCAAAGACTGGTGGTTGGTATCAGGTGATGGATGATCCATCTTTCAAGGCAACATCTTACAATGGAAAGTCATCAACCGCATCCAATTATATTGAGACATCAGCTACAGCCATCTTTACAGCTGCTTATTTCAAGGCTGTACGCTTAGGATTGCTTTCTACTTCTCCTTATGATTATAAAACAATTGCCAAGAATGCTTTCGAAGGTTTGGTAAACAACTACACCTATTTGGATGCTAATGGCGATATGCAAATCTGGGGAAGTTGCCGTTCTGCAGGCTTAGGTGGCGGCACGGGTAATGACTATGTTGCTGGTGGCAAAAAATATCGCGATGGTTCTAAGGAATACTACTTGTTAGGCAATGATGTTCCTATGGTTAAACAGTCTGAGGGTATTACCGAGGGCAAGGTTCTCGGTGGCTTCATCATGGCTGCTACAGAGTACGAGCGTGCTTACCAGAACCAAGACAGCAAGCAGATTCTGTTTGCTCGCGACTTGGCTTCAAGCTATGACTTCACTGCTACTCCAGGAAAACTCGATGCAACTGCTTATGGTAATGGTAACGTTTCTTATCAGTGGTATAAGGATAATGCAAAAATCGTAGATGCCACATCTGCTACTTATGCTCCAACAGAAAATGGAAATTATTATTGCGTTGCAACTGCTAATGGTAACCCTATTACGACAAGCACAACAAAAGTAACAGCCAAAAGTAACTCAAATACGGATAATGGTAGCACAGATAATAAGGGAGGTAGTGAGAATGGTGAGACAACAACTATTTTCTCTCTTTCTGTAAATACAGGAGCAAATGCAAGTGTAGCACAGAAAAGCGAACTGTCTTTGGCGGGATATGCAACTATTACAGGAGGTTCTGCATTTGTATACAACGGCAAAGGTTCTGCTAAAAACATGATTGTAAATGGAAGTATTACATATACAGACAAAAGTGCGCAATATGTAAAAATCACCTTAGATAAAGCACTTGCAAAGGGAGATGTTATAACGATAGTAACTTCTGGAAGCAAAATATACGCCGCAAAAGACAATAGTAGTAATACTACAAACAATATTGCCAAAAGTCCTTATACAGTAGATGACAATCTTGCTGGAGCAACTGTTCTTTATTTAAGCTCTGGAGACACAGGTAAGACTATCAGTTCTATTACCATCACTCGCACTTCATCCACTCCTTCCACTCCTAAGACCGACCTCACAGCAACATACGCAGAGGGAACATTGTCTGTCGTTGCCAACGAAGTGGCTTTCACTACTCCTACACTTACAGTAAAAGCAGGAGAAACCACATTGGAAGATGGTACTGACTACAGCGTAACCTACGCTTCAAGCAACACAAATGCAGTGAGCGTTGCCGATGGCAAGACACTTTCTTCTGTCAATAAGGGAGAATCAGCTACCATCAAAGCAACCATCACACCTGTCGATAAGTCCAAATACAACGCTACTACTGCCCAATTTACCATCAGCGTAACAGGAAGACAGCTCGTACCAGCATTCTCTTCTGCTTCAATAAGTGCCAATGAAGGCGATGAGGCAAGAGTTTTGCCTACACTTACCGTCAAAGACAAGATTAGCGGACAGAAAATGACCGACTACACCGTGAAGTACACTTCTGGCAATGAAAATATAGCCAAAGTAGTAGACGGCAAATTGACATTCGTCGGCATAGGAAAGACCACCATCAAAGCTACAATAACACCCAACAAGGAGACTGTCTATGACGGATGCACTTGTAGTTTTGATGTCAGCATAGCAAAGAAGGAAGATGTCAACCCATCTGAGACAACTGTAGTTTACGACTTCTTGAAGAATATCGGTGAACAAGAAACTACCAACTCCAGCATTACAATTGGTACAAGCATCATGTTGGGCACCAACTTCAAGCAAGGTCAGAACAAGTATATTACCATTACTCCTGCTGGTGATGGCGGTTTCCATGCTGGCGATATAGTAACCATCAAGGGTTACTGTCCCAAGGCAACATCTGGCATTTTGCTCTATGCCAACCTCACTGACGATGAACCACAGTACCAGTCACCAGCATTTCCTGCTACAGAGAAGGAATATACCTTTACCGTACAGGCTGATTGCGACGCTCTCTATCTCGGACGCTTCGGTGGCAGTACGACCTACATTACATCTCTCAAGATTACACGCCCTGGAGTAACTGGCAACAAGACCCGTCTCACAGCAGCCTTTGCTGAGCATAGTAAAGTGGTCATCAACAAAACAGGCAACTACACCATGTCATTGCCTCAACTCACCGTAAAGGCAGGCGGCAATGCTTTCAGCGCCTACACAGTGGCTTACACCTCTAACGATGAGGATATTGCATCAGTAGCTACCAACGGCGAAATCACAATCAAGTCGACAGGTACCGTTACCATTCTCGCAACCATTACCCCAACAGACAAGGATAATTACGAGGGATGTACTGCTACCTACACCATCACGGTGAAGAATGCGACACCTCTGATTATCACCACCAACGACGTGAACATCAACGCTACTGATGTCCAGATTAAACAACCAGACATCAAGGTTTATGGTGACAACGACAAACTCTTGACTCTCGGAACTGACTACACCCTGTCGTTCACTATTGAGGGCAGCAATGTGACAGAGAGCAATGGTGTATTCACAGTTGCAGGTGATCCATACAAATGGGCAGAGGGCACTTCCACTATCACCGTGAAAGCAAAGCCAATAGGATCACTCAGCGAGTTGTTCACCGAAAGTACATTCACCTTTACATACAATGTGGTAAAGGGTAAGCTTACTCCCGCATTCCTGAACAACTTTGCGACGGAGACAATAAAGGTGAAATATGACACGGACAACACTAAAAACAAGTCTTTCACCGTGCCACTGATCTATGATGGTGAGGATGTGAGCGAATACTTCAAATACACATACTATATCGACGATAAGAATGCAACAGAAGTAAGCAAGAGCAACAAAGTAGAAGGCAACAAACTCACAATGCTTCGTAACCTGTCCGAAGGAGTGCACACCATAAAGGTAACTGCTGTCCCTAAGACAAGTAGTAAAGACCAAGATAACTATGCTGACGTTTACAATGCACCAGCAGCTATCACGTTCACAATCAACGTAAGCGCAAAATACATCATTCCTATAGTAAATTTCAACCCTGCAAATGTTACAATGTACACAGGAACTACTGAGGGTGCGCCTGACGTTTTAGTAACAACCGACGGAACAAATAAAATTGAAGAAAAAATATACACCACAAAATGGGTATCGTTTACACCAAGTTTCGTAAAGGTAGACATGACGACAGGCAACCTGGAGGCAGTAAACGAAGGAACTGGTAGTGTCAGAGTCACCGTAAAGGGAGATAATTTGGAAACAACCACAGCCTTCCTCACTGTATATGTAGATGACCCAGCCTTGTATCGCGCCAAAGAAAAAGAAAACGACGGCACCGTTGTATCGTATGGCAACCAGAAGATCATGTGGAACCAGGACAAGACTATGGAGGTGACTCTTGGTGGATGGATGTTCCCTACCGAAAAGGTACCAACACCTGATTATTCAGATGAAGGCTTAAGTAGTACCTATCAATGGGCAAATACAGCTACTCAGCCCAAATGGAAGATGGCAGGTTTTGACCGCTACGTCTCTGGCGAGAAAAGCAGAAACGCACGTCAGGAGAATGGCTCTAACGCCATGCCAAACTCCACACAAATCTCGAAGGCAGACTTCAAAACTAATGTTAAAACTATCAGAGACAAGATGTTCAATGTACCATGCTCTGGATCATACCTCGTATTCAATCCTGTCACAACTGGTACGGTTACGGTACATATCTTCCAGAATGGTGCGTTCGACAGTGGTGTCTATCGTCCTCAGCGTCGTGTGTTTGTCATGGACGAAGAAGGTAATTTCGTACAGTCTTCCGCAAGCATCGCCAATGCCAATGGTAAGCCAACTGGAGGTATTAAGTCTGTAGAAAGCTACATGTGGGATATTAATCCTAATGGAGCCAATACCGCTCCTACGTTAGCGCAGGTAAGAAGTCACTTTAAGAATCTCCCAACCGACTTCGACATGACATCTGAGAAATTCCAGAACAACATCTATGAGAGCAACCTCACTAAAAATGTCGCTCCAAACGATGCTTACGATGAGAAAGTGCCAGGTTCAAACGGATGGTGTGTATTGGCCGACTCGCCTGTAACCTACACATTCAGTGTCAAGCCAGGTAAGTCGTACTATCTCTACAACTTCGGCTCGAAGATTGGCTTCTATGGCTTCTCATTCGACGAGGATAAAACAAAGCCTGTTGAAGATGTGGTATCTTACGATGACAATACCACCAATACTATTAAGACAACAGAGGCTGGTCATGTGGCAAAGGTAACAGTCAACCGCAAAATGACAGCAGGAGTATGGACAACTTGTGTTCTTCCTTTCAGCCTCAACGTACATCAGGTGGATGCTATCTTTGGTGACACTTACAAGTCTGGCAATGAGAATGGTACTCAGATTCTTTACTTCGACCGTGTAGAGAATGGTAAGGTTTACTTTGTACGTCATGCTTACAATACCATCGTGGCCAACAAACCATTCCTTATCAAGCCAAGCAATGATGTTGAGAGCATCAGCACCGCTGCTGCAACTGAATATCCTTACGTAACTATCGAGGCAACCAAAAACGAAAATGGTAAACCTGACGACTGGTGTACTGGCAATGGCTATACATGGGCTTCAAGCTATAGCAATGATATGACCGTACAGGAAGGCGATGGCTTCATCAGTAAGGATGGTTTGTTCAAGAACTTCGTTGGACAGAATGGTACCTTGAAAGGCTTCCGTGGCTATCTGAAACGTACAGAAACACAAGCAGGTGCCAAACCTAACATGCTGCAGGTGGTAAACAGTAGCAACGTAGATGGCGACAATGGTGAGACTACAGGTATCGAAGACTTGATCATCGATGCTGACGGACAGTTGATGCCAGCCAATGGAAAGGTTTACAACATCAACGGACAGTTGGTTAGCGAAGATGCCAAAAGCTTCCAGTCGCTGCCAAGTGGCATCTATATTATTAATGGTAAGAAGTATATCAAATAAAAACATTTGAAGCAATGAATAAAAAAGTATATATACAGCCACAGATATTTTACATTCCGTTACAGGCAGAAAGTTTGCTGCAAACCTTTTCAAAGACTCATACTACTGACATGTCTGGTGGAGGAGAAACAGGCCCTGGAGGCGGAGGACCTGGAAATGATTTGGGCTCAAAGGAGCACTTTAACGACTTTGATTCCTGGGATTCCTGGGATTAAGAACTACCAATAATAGAAACAAGAACAACGAGGGAGCAACCTAACAGGGTTCGCTCCCTTGTTTTTTGCAGTTGAAATTTGGGTAACATTCAAAAAATTCGTAACTTTGCCGCCTGAAAATAAGAACAACATGATATATCCAGATAATTTTGAACAAAAGATAGGCTTCAACGAGATTCGTAACCTGTTGCGTGAGCGATGCCTCTCCACCCTGGGCAAGGAACAGGTGGAGAAGATGCACTTCAGCTCTGATGCCGACGAGGTGAACGAATGGCTGTTGCAGACCCGAGAGTTTCGCAGACTCATGGAGGAGGTGGAAGACTTCCCCCTGCAATATTTCTACGATGTGAGAGAGTCGATTGTACGCATCCGCGTGGAGAACACCCACTTGGAGGAAGACGAACTCTTTGACCTTCGCCGCTCGTTGAGCACCATCGACGGTATCGTAAAGATACTCAACCACAGCGATGACGACGAGGCCGAACAAGAAGACGGTTGGCGCAGAGAGAAGAAATATCCCTACCCTGCACTGCATCGCCTGTCGGCTGACGTCATGTCTTTCCCCCAGCTGGTACAACGCATCGACCAGATACTCGATAAGTTTGGTAAGATACGCGACAACGCTACCCCCGAGTTGCTGCAGATACGCCGAGAGTTAGCAAAGACCGAGGGCAGCATCTCACGCACACTGTACGGCATACTGCGAGCAGCACAGAGCGAGGGAGTGGTAGAGAAAGATGTCACACCTACCCTGCGCGACGGACGACTCGTCATCCCTGTCATCCCTACCCTGAAACGAAAAATAAAAGGTATCGTGCACGACGAGAGTGCCACGGGAAGAACGGTATTCATTGAGCCTACCGAGGTGGTGGAAGCCAACAACCGCGTGAGAGAACTCGAGGGAGAGGAACGCAAGGAAATCATACGCATCCTCACCGACTTCACCAACAAGGTGCGACCCTTCTCGCGCGAGATATTGGACAGCTACCGATTCCTTGCCATCATCGACCTGATACAGGCCAAGGCAAAGCTTGCAGAGACCCAGCAAGCCATAGAGCCTGAGGTGGAAGCCCACCCACACGTAGACTGGACCAGAGCCATTCACCCGCTGCTCAGACTCTCGTTGGAGAAGAAAGGCGAGAAGGTGGTGCCACTCGACATCATGCTGACACAAGAGAAGCGCATCCTCATCATCTCAGGTCCTAACGCCGGAGGAAAGTCGGTCTGTCTGAAGACCGTGGGACTGCTGCAATACATGCTGCAGTGCGGACTGAGCATCCCCGTGAGCGAGCGTTCGAAGACAGGCGTGTTCCAGAACATCATGATCGACATAGGCGACGAACAGAGTCTGGAGAACGACTTGAGTACCTACTCCTCGCATCTGCTCAACATGAAGAACATGATGAAGGCTGCCAATGGCGACACCATTATCCTCATCGATGAGTTTGGTACAGGCACCGAACCAGGCATCGGCGGAGCCATTGCCGAGGCTGTGCTCGACCGCTTCTGCCAACAAGGTGCCTATGGAGTCATCACCACACACTATCAGAACCTGAAGCATTTTGCCGACAGTCATGAGGGTGTGGCTAATGGTGCCATGCTCTACGACCGCCACGAGATGAAAGCCCTCTTCCAGTTGGCTATAGGCAGACCGGGCTCTTCCTTCGCCATCGAGATAGCCCGCAAGATAGGTCTTCCCGAGGAGGTGATCAAGGAGGCCAGCGACATCGTAGGCTCCGAATACATACAGAGCGACAAGTATCTGCAGGACATCGTTCGCGATAAGCGCTACTGGGAGAACAAGCGACAGAGCATACACCAGCGCGAGAAAGATATGGAAAAGACTATCTCGCGATACGAGAGCGACATAGAGGACATAGAACGAAGCCGCAAACAGATACTCGCCAAAGCCAAACAACAGGCAGAGGAACTGCTGAAGGAGAGCAACAAAAAGATAGAGAACGCCATACGCGAGATACGCGAGAAGCAGGCTGAGAAGGAGGAGACCAAGCGCATACGTCAGGAGCTGGACGCCTTCAAGGAAGAGATGCAGGACATCGACACCAAGGAGAACGACGACAAGATAGCCCGCAAGATAGCACAGATACAGCAACGCAAGGAACGACATGCCAAGCGTAAAGCCGAGAAGGCACAGAACCAGGAGAAGGCTGCGGCTGCGCTGCGCAGTGCTGTCAACAAGACGCAGCAGGAAATCCGACCTCTATCAGTAGGCGACACCGTACGCATCAAGGGGCTCTCCACCATAGGAACAATAGAGAGCATAGCGGGCGATATGGCTACTGCTGTCTTTGGAGGTATGCGTACCAAGATGCGCCTCAACCGTCTGGAACATGCTGTTGCCACCACCGAGACCGACAAGACAGAACAACGCAAGGAGAACTTAGGCTCGTATGGCATCAGTACCGAGACACGCAACACGATAGACAAGCACAAGACCAATTTCCACCAAGACCTCGACATCAGAGGTATGCGTGGCGATGAGGCGCTCAATGCCGTGCAGTATTTCATCGACGATGCCATCCTCGTGGGTATGCCCCGTGTGCGTATCCTCCATGGTAAGGGCAACGGCATCCTGCGACAGCTCATCCGCCAGTATCTGAGCAGTGTGCCCAATGTCACCCACTTTGCCGATGAGCATGTGCAGTTTGGCGGAGCAGGAATCACGGTCGTGGACTTTTAAAGGACTTTTTCCTTAACAGAAGTTAATAAAAGGAATATTTCTCGGAAAATATTTGGCAGGTTCGAAGGAAAACAGTACTTTTGCACCCGCTTAAACGCAGAGACGGACAAGTCTCATACGACCAGCTCCCTCGGAATCCCCCAGGATGGGAACATAGCAAGGGTACTTGGTTGTAGCGGTGCGATATGAATCGCTTGTCCACCCGCCTCTTTAGCTCAGTTGGCCAGAGCACGTGATTTGTAATCTCGGGGTCGTTGGTTCGAATCCGACAAGAGGCTCAAAAAAGAGAACTTCATCTACAGAAGTTCTCTTTTTTTGTTTCCTACAGGTCTGTTTCTCCAAAAATATATAAAATTATCGCAGCATTGAACACTATATGCTAAAAATTGCTTACCTTTGCACGATAATACATAAATAAGACAATGATTAATGTACAGAATTTAGTTCAGACAAGGGCTTTCGCCCGCCAGGACGGAGCCATCTTAGGACTTGTATGGATAGTTAGTTTCGCATTCACCATGCTGGCAGTAAAGCCCGACCAGTCGTTCTTGGGACTGATAGGCAACCTGCTGTTGATCAGCACTCCCTTTGTGGTAGGCAAACGCCTGAAGAGTTTCCGCGACTATGCCCTGGAGGGCACTATCTCTTTCCGCCGCGGCACCTTCTACTGTATGCAGACATTCTTCAATGCCACTCTGCTGCTCACCGTAGTGCAGTTTCTGTGGTTCTCGTTCATGGACATGGGTCCTTTCATGGCCTTATTGGAGAGCACCTACCAGCCCGTGATGCAGGAAGTGTACCATCTGTCGGAGGCAGAGGCAAAGGCCACCATCGACACCATCCTCTCAATGAAGCCACTGGCATGGGCTTCCATGTTTATGATTACCGACCTCATCGTGGGTGTGGTACTCAGCCCTGTCATCGCAGCCATCATGGCACAACGCGTAAGTATCAAGAACATCAATAACCAACAATAACACACCAAACAAATGGACATATCCGTTATCGTACCCCTATACAACGAGGAAGAATCGCTGCCCGAGCTCTTTGCCTGGATCAAGCGAGTGATGGAAGCCAACCACTTCAGCTACGAAGTTATCTTTGTCAACGACGGCTCTACCGACCACTCATGGCAAGTGATAGAACACTTGGCTGAGGAGGCCGACCAGGTGAAAGGCATCAAGTTCCGCCGCAATTACGGCAAGAGCCCTGCCCTGTACTGTGGATTCAAAGAGGCACAGGGAGATGTGGTCATCACCATGGATGCCGACCTGCAGGACTCTCCCGACGAGATACCTGAGCTCTACCGCATGATTACCCAGGAAGGCTACGACCTGGTATCGGGCTACAAGCAGAACCGCAAGGAGGGCGACCCTCTGTCGAAGACCATTCCTACCAAGCTCTTCAATGCCACAGCACGCAAGGTGAGCGGCATACACAACCTGCACGACTTCAACTGCGGACTGAAGGCTTACCGCCGCGACGTGGTGAAGAACATCGAGGTGTATGGCGAGATGCACCGCTACATCCCCTATCTGGCAAAGAATGCCGGTTTCGACAAGATAGGCGAAAAGCCTGTGCATCATCAGGCCCGCAAGTTCGGCAAGTCGAAGTTCATGGGCTGGAACCGTTTTGTCAACGGCTATCTGGATCTGATGACCCTCTGGTTCCTGAGCAACTTCGGCAAGAAACCTATGCACGTGTTCGGATTCTTGGGCAGCGTGGTGTTCTTCATCGGTTTCCTGTCACTGGTATGCCTCGGCATTGACAAGAGCATCGACCTCTATCATGGCGTGTATGGACACCTCATCACCGACTCGCCCTACTTCTTTATCGCCCTGACAGCCATGCTCTTAGGCAGCCAACTGTTCCTGGCAGGATTCTTAGGCGACCTGTTGAGCCGACAGAACCCCAATCGTAACGACTATCAAATAGAAAAAGAGATAAGATGCGGAAAATAATCCCCATACTCATGATGGCCCTTGGGCTGATGGCAGCTTGCAGCACGCTCGACTGTCCGCTCAACAACACCGTGTACACCAAGTACAGGCTGGCAGGCAACATAACAACCCTGACCGACACACTCACCATCTCGACCAACCGTATCGAGGGAACCGACAGTGTGCTGATCAACAAGGACGTGAATGTGGACAGTTTCATACTGCCCATGAGCTACTCGCTGTTGGAAGACAGCCTCTTCTTTGAGACTCGCAACGCAGACAACCGACTACTGCGCGACACCGTAACGGTGCAGAAGACCAACACACCACACTTTGAGTCGGTAGACTGCAAGCCATCCTTTTTTCATACCATCACCGGCGTGAAGACTACGCACAACAGCATAGACTCCATCGTCATCAACTGTAAAGAAGTAACTTATGATGAAACAAAGCCACACTTCTATATTTACTTTGGTCATCGCGATTAGCGCCCTGATGCTGCTGATGCCCGCACAGGCGACACATGCCCAGGGATCATCAGGCAAGAAGATAGCCGCCACCAACAAGGACACCATCCCACTGTTGAGAAACGTGGCGGTAAGCGCAGACCTGGTTGGCCCCATTCAACTCATGGTCAGCGACTACGGTCAGTATGAGGCGGCACTGCGTGTCAACCTCAAGGACAAGTATTTCCCTGTAGTAGAAATAGGTATAGGAAAAGCTGACGGCACAGACGAAAGCACCCAGATCAACTACAAGACGACGGCACCCTACGGACGAATAGGCTGCGACTTCAACCTGTTGCGCAACAAGCACGACATCTATCGCCTGTATGGCGGTGTGAGATACGCCCTTACCTATTTCAAATACGACCTCAAAGGTCCGGATATCCAGGACCCTATATGGGGCGGTACGACTCCCTACGAGGTCAACGGTGTGAAGTGCAACTACCACTGGGCTGAGTTTGTCTTCGGTGTGGATGCCAAGATATGGGGCCCTGTAAGAATGGGCTGGAGCCTGAGATACAAGCGCAGGCTCTTCCATGACGACGGCGACTATGGCAACACCTGGTATGTGCCCGGCTTTGGCAAGCAGGGAGGCTCACGCTTTGGAGGAACCTTCAACGTAAGTTTCGAGCTGTAAGCCCGCTGCGGCAAGAAAGCCGCATCACTCTCACCCCACATTTACATCAACTATCACCCCTATCCCATCAATATGAACAAGAAAAAACTCATCTGGCAAATTCCCTTCCTGCTGCTCCTCGTCATCGGCACGGTCATCATCCTGAAGCAGGGACAGGAAAACATCAACTATCAGCACGACGAGGGTTTCATCTTCGGAACCGTCTACCACATCACTTATCATAGTGACACCAATCTGAAGAAAGAGATAGAGGCTGAGCTGAAGAAGGTGGACGAGTCGCTCTCGCCATTCAACAAGACCTCCATTATCTCGAAGGTGAACCGCAACGAGAACCCGGTAGTCAGCTCGATGTTTACAGAGGTTTTCCTCTTGGCAGAGGACATCTCCAACGAGACCCACGGAGCCTTCGATATTACCGTTGCCCCACTGGTCAACGAATGGGGATTCGGTTTCAAGAAAGGTGTGGAACCCAACAAGAAGGTCATCGACGACCTGAGAAAGATAGTAGGCTACCAGAAGGTGAAGCTCACCTCCGACAATCACATACAGAAAGAGGATCCGCGCATCATGCTCGACTGCTCTGCCATAGCCAAGGGATACGGTTGTGACGTAGTGGCACGACTGTTGAGCAAGAAAGGCATCAACGACTATATGATAGAGATAGGAGGCGAGATAGTCACCAAGGGTATCAACCAGAAACAGCAACCTTGGCGCATCGGCGTGAACAAACCTACCGAAGACTCGCTGAACACCAACCAGGAACTGCAGACGGTGCTCAATGTCACGGATATAGCCATGGCAACCAGCGGCAACTATCGCAACTTCTACTATAAGAACGGCAAGAAGTATGCCCATACCATCGACCCCAAGACTGGCTACCCCGTTCAGCACAGTCTGCTGTCTGCCACAGTCTTGGCAAAAAACTGTGCTACGGCAGACGCCTACGCCACCTCTTTCATGGTGATGGGTCTCGAAAAAGCCAAAGAGATACTGAGCCAGCATTCAGAACTTATGGCTTACCTCATCTATACCAATGATGATGGCAAGACCGAGGTATGGTACTCGCCATCACTCAAGGAGAAGATATTAGGAGATTCTTAAGGAGTTAAGCCCCCCTCACAAGCATTATGCCCGAAAACCGCATATACAACAGCCTGTTGGCTCTGCCCCTCTTCTTGGGAATGAGCCGCAACGACTTGCAGCAAGCTGCAGGGCAGACACGCTTTGACTTCAGAAAAGCAAGTAAGGGAGAGACAATTATAGCTGAAGGCGAACTATGCACACACCTTTACTTCCTGCTCGACGGCGAGGTGATGGTAAAGACTGAGTCTGCCGACCACAGCTACAGCATCGACGAGAAGATACAGGCACCCGAGACCTTCCAGTCGGAACGCATCTTCGGTCTGTACCCATACTTCACTCATACCTATACAGCCCTGCACGACTGCAGCCTGCTATGTATTGCCAAGCAAGACGTCATGAAGCTGGCAACCCTCTTCGACATATTCCGCATCAACCTGCTCAACCTGATATCCACACAGAGTCAGAAGCACAGCCTCCGTACCCTGCAGACACCACCCAAGAGTTTAGAGGAACGCATCACACGCTTCTTCGAGGCTAACTGTGTCAGCCCTACAGGCGAGAAAACAATCCACATCAAGATGAGGCGCATAGCCGAAGAGGTGAACGACAGCAGACTGAATGTCTCCAGAGCCCTCAACCGTTTGCAAAGCCAAGAACTTATCCAACTTTTCAGAGAGCGCATCCACATCCAGGCACTCGAAAAACTTACCAACAGCAAGGGTTGAGATAAAAGTATGTTAAATAATATGATACAAGAAGATTATAACACCTTTTTTTACTAACTTTGCACAAAAATAAAACACTAAGTTAGTATGCTTCAAGAAAATAAGACAGAGAATCGTATCAATCCCTTTTTCGCACCTTACAACACCCCTCACGACACCGTACCCTTCGACCGTATCAGGCTGGAAGATTACGAAGAGGCCTTCATGGAAGGTATACGCCGTGACGATGAGGCCACCGACAAGATCGTCAACGATCCCGAAGAACCTACCTTCGAGAACACCCTGGCACGCGTGGATACCGAGAAAGGCGAGCACTACTACGACTTGCTCAGCAGGGTTTCCAATGTTTTCTCATGCATGATGAGCGCAGAGACCTGCGACGAGATGGAAGCCTTGGCACAGAAGATGAGCCCCATCCTTACCAAGCATGCCAACGATATCACCCTGAACAAGAAACTCTTCGAACGCATCAAGTTCGTACACGACCATCCCAACCGCGAGTTGAATGCCGAGGAACAGATGTTGCTCGATACAAGCTATGATGGTTTTGTACGCAGCGGTGCCCTGCTCGATGAGGAAGGCAAGGAGAAGTTGCGCCAGCTCACCGAGGAGGCAAGCATGCTCACCCTGCAGTTCTCGCAGAACCTGCTCAAGGAAAACAAAGCCTTCCAGCTGCATATCACCGACAAGGCTCAACTCGACGGACTGCCCGAGACTGCCATTGCTGCAGCCGAGCAGAATGCCAAGGAACAGGAGAAGGAAGGATGGATCTTCACCCTCGATTTCCCTGTCTTCTCTCCCTTCATGACTTACTCTACACAGCGCGAGCTCCGCAAGCAAATGTACATGGCCCGCAATACCGAGTGCATACACGACAACGATGCCAACAACCTCGAGATATGCAAGCGACTCATCAACCTGAGACGCGAGCTGGCACAGCTGCTGGGCTTCGACACCTATGCCGACTACGTGCTCAAGCACCGCATGGCAAGCAATATCGACAATGTGTACAAACTGCTGAACGACCTGATAGATGCCTACAAGCCTACCGCGGAGAAGGAGGTTGCCGAGATAACAGCCTTAGCAAAACGCATTGAGGGAGATGACTTCGTGATGGAACCCTGGGACATGAGCTTCTACTCGCACAAGCTGCAGATGGAGAAATACAACCTCGACGCCGAGATGCTGCGCCCCTACCTGCAACTCGACAAGGTAATCGACGGCGTGTTCGGTCTGGCAGGAAAACTCTACGGAATCACCTTCAAGGAGAACAAGGACATACCCGTTTACCATCCCGACGTGAAAGCATACGAGGTGTTCGACAAGGACGGCAGCTATCTGGCTGTATTCTATGCCGATTTCTTCCCACGCAAGGGCAAACAGGGAGGTGCATGGATGACAGAATTCCAGGGACAGTGGATAGACCATAAGGGACAGAACATACGTCCGCATGTCAGCGTGGTGATGAACTTCACCAAACCTACAGCCGAGAAGCCAGCCCTGCTGACCCTTGGCGAGGTGGAGACCTTCCTGCATGAGTTCGGGCACAGCCTGCACGGCATGTTTGCCAACACCCGATTTGAAAGTCTGTCGGGAACCAATGTATGGTGGGACTTTGTGGAGCTGCCGTCGCAGTTCATGGAGAACTATGCTGTGGAGAAAGACTTCCTTCGCACCTTCGCCTTCCACTATCAGACAGGCGAGCCTCTGCCCGACGACCTGATAGAGCGCATCGTGAAAAGCCGCAACTTCATGGCTGCCTACGGATGTCTGCGACAGGTGAGCTTCGGACTGCTCGACATGGCTTACTACACCAAGAAGGAAGCTTTCGACGACGACATCATCCCATTCGAGAAGAAAGCCTGGGCAAAGGCCATGGTCACACCACAGTTGCCCAATACCTGTATGACCGTACAGTTCTCGCACATCATGGCAGGAGGCTATGCTGCTGGTTACTACAGCTACAAATGGGCAGAGGTGCTCGATGCCGATGCCTTCAGCGTGTTCAAGAAGAACGGTATCTTCGACCAGCAGACAGCACAGAGCTTCAGAGACAACATCCTCTCAAAGGGTGGTACCGAGCATCCGATGACACTCTACAAGCGATTCCGCGGACAAGAGCCTACCATCGATGCCCTGCTGGAGCGCAACGAGATAAAGAAAAATATAGAATCATAACAACAGAAACATGGAAGAGCAACTTTCCAAACAAGAGAAACTCGACCTGCGCTACTTGCGCATGGCACGCATCTGGGCAGAAAACAGTTACTGCAAACGCCGACAGGTGGGTGCACTCGTAGTCAAGGACAAGATGATTATCAGCGATGGCTACAACGGCACACCCAGTGGGTTTGAGAACGTATGCGAGGAAGACGGCGTGACCAAGCCCTATGTGCTGCATGCCGAGGCCAATGCCATCACCAAGCTGGCACGAAGCAGCAACAACAGCGACGGAAGTACACTCTATGTCACGGCTTCGCCATGTATCGAGTGTGCCAAACTCATCATCCAAGCGGGCATCAAGCGCGTGGTATATGCCGAGAAATACCGACTCAATGACGGCATCGAACTCATGGAGCGAGCTGGCATCAAGGTAGTATATCTCAACCCCGACGACGCTTCGCAGGAAGAAGCCGAACCAAGAACATAAGACAATAAATATATGAACATCAATAAGAAAAAGACCAACCGTTTCATGCCCATCATCATGGCTGTATGCGTGGTGATAGGTATCATGATCGGCTCGTTCTTCTCGAACCATTTCTCAGGAAACAGGCTCAATATCATCAACAGCGGAAGCAACAGGCTCAACAACCTGCTGCACATCATCGACGACCAGTATGTGGATGCGGTGAATATCGACTCTTTGGTAGACAAGGCGATACCGCTCATCCTCTCTGAGCTGGACCCACACTCCGTTTACATCAGTGCCAAAGATGTGGCTGCTGCCACCGACGACCTGAAAGGATCTTTCTGCGGTGTGGGCATCGAGTTTGTGATCAGAGATGACACCATACACGTGCAGAATGTGATACAGAACGGACCTGCCGAAAAGGCCGGTCTGCTGGCTGGCGACAAGATTGTGGCGGTAGACGGCAAACCTTTCGTAGGCAAGATCGTCACCAACGAGGAAGCCATGCACAGACTCAAGGGACAGAAAGACACCAAGGTAAAGATTGGTGTGGTGCGCTACGGCAGCAAGAAGGTACAGACCTTCACCGTGACCCGAGGCGAGATACCTACCAAGAGCATCACGGCAACCTATATGCTCGACGACAAGACCGGATACATACGCATCAAGAACTTCGGCGAGAATACCTATCCAGAGATGCTCATCGCCCTGGCAAAGCTCTCGCAAGAGGGATTCAAGAACCTGTGTATCGACCTTCGCGACAACAGTGGCGGATACCTGACTGCAGCCATCAACATGGCCAACGAGTTCCTGCCCGACAAGAAACTCATCGTCTACACACAGGGACGCAAGTCGCCACGACAGGACTTCCGCAGCGATGGCAAGGGATCCTATCAGCACATACCGCTCGTCGTACTTATCAACGAAGGCTCAGCATCGGCTGCCGAAATCTTTGCAGGAGCCATGCAGGACAATGACCGTGCCACCATCATAGGCCGACGTTCTTTCGGAAAGGGACTGGTACAGCAACAGATAGAATTCCCCGACCACAGCATGATAAGACTCACCATTGCACGCTACTACACCCCATCGGGTCGATGCATACAGAAACCTTACACCCTGGGTGACGACAAGGACTATGAGCAAGACCTGCTCAACCGCTATGAGCATGGCGAGTTTTTCTCGCAAGACAGCATCAAGCATACGGGTCCGGCCTATCACACGGGATTGGGACGTACCGTATATGGCGGAGGAGGCATCACTCCCGACATCTTCGTACCCGAGGATACTTTGGGAATGACATCCTACTTCAAGCAGGCAAGCATGAGCGGACTCATCCTGCAGTTCGCCTTCACCTATACCGACAACAACCGTCCTAAGCTGAACAACTTCAAGGAGATGATGGAGCTGGCCGACTATCTGGACAAGCAGAACATGGTAGACAAGTTTGCCACCTATGCCGACAAGCACGGTCTGCAGCGCCGCAACCTGCTCATCCGCAAGTCGCACAAACTGTTGGAACGCTACATCAACAGCCGCGTGATCTACAACATGCTCAACGACCAGGCTTGGAATCAATACATCAACCAGGACGATCCTGTTATCAACAAAACGATGGAGGTGTTTCAAAAGAACGAGGCTTTCCCCAAGAAGCCCGTTCCTGCCACCAAGCCAGTTTACAAAAAGAAGCAGAAGGTAGCTATGGCAAATGTGCCCTACAACTACCGTGCGTTGCACAGAAGCCCATCCCGCTTGGCATAAGAAGGCAGAAAAATGAATAAGAAAGAACTCAGAAATATCATCAGAGAGAGAAAGCGACAGTTCTCCGGGCAACAGCTCGAAGAACTGTCGCTTCTTGTTTTAGACCGGCTGCGCAGAAACATCCGGCTGCAGCAAGCCCGCAACATACTACTATACTACTCGCTTCCCGACGAGGTGAATACCCATCAGTTTATCGACGAACTGGTCAATCAGGGAAAACAGGTATTCCTGCCCGTTGTCGTAGACGGAGAAAACATGGAGATAAGAGAATATACAGGCTCGAAAGACTTAAGACAAGGTAGTTTCCACATCATGGAACCTGTAGGCAGACTGCTGCCGGAAGATGAATACGGGAAGATAGAAACAGGCATCATCCCGGGCATGAGTTTCGATAAGTCGGGGCATCGCTTGGGCAGAGGCAAAGGCTACTACGACCGTATGCTCTGCAAGATGCCCCATCTATATAAAATAGGTATATGCTTCGACTTTCAGAAGACGGAGACCGTGCCCACCAAAGCCACCGATATCAAGATGGATGCTATCGTATAGAACTTGATATCAGAAATGACAAAAGCCTTCGCTGCCTCGTTAAGCCGCTTGACCAACAGGCTGCGACTCAGCGAGAGGTCGGCACGCAAGGCCGGACTGAGTATCTTGACAAAGAGAGTCTGGTTCTTGATAAACTTGTCGCCAGTGTACTTGGCTACAGGCTCACCCACCACCTGATCCCAGGAAGCAAGAAGACGCTTCTGCTGCAGCGGGGTCTCCAGTCCCTCGCGCCTCAATATCTCGGGCAACAATTCTGATAAGGAACGTACTTTTCGTCTGAACATATTTCTTTGCTTTGCAAGTTTTTCTACTATTCTTCGTGAACCAAGTCTATGTTTCCACCTTCTACATGGAATATCTTGTAATTGCCGTCACTCTCGTGCAGGATGCGGTCGAGATGGTCGCGGTTGGTATCGGTGATGAATATCTGTCCAAAATTGGCTCCCGATACCAAGTCGACAATCGCCTCTACCCTTTGGGCATCCAACTTGTCGAAGATATCGTCGAGCAGCAAGAGGGGCGTAGTACTCGATACCGTGCGTCGCAGGAAATCAAACTGGGCTAACTTGAGAGCCAAGACAAAGGTCTTGTTCTGTCCCTGACTTCCCTCTCGCTTCATCTGGAAATCACCTATCAGCATCTCCAGATCGTCACGATGCACACCATGAAGCGAATAGCCTACAGCCCTATCCTTGAAGCGGTCGCGCTGTATGACATCAAGGAGCGGACCGCGCTGACAATGAGAGACATAACGCAGGCTCACCACCTCGCGGTCGCCAGAGATATGACGATAGATCTGCTGAAACAGAGGAATCAGTTCCTTGACGAAAGCCTCACGCTTCTGAAAGAGCAACTCACCATTGCGAGCCATCTCCTGTTCCCATATCTCCATCAGCGTCACATCAGGTTCCTCCTCCATCTTGAGCAGAGCATTACGCTGTTGCAAAGCCTTGTTGTAGTTGGCCAATGCCTCAATATAGGAAGGGTCGTACTGCGAGATGACCACATCCATCAGGCGGCGTCGCTCCTCGCTTCCACCCTCAATGAGTACCGTATCAGAAGGAGAGACAAAGATGAGCGGTATCAATCCGATATGTTGGGACAGTCGTTTGTACTCCTTCTTGTTGCGCTTGAAGTGCTTCTTCGTTCCACGCTTCATACCGCAGAAAATATTCTCGACATTCTCTCGCTCATCAAGATAGTTGCCCTCTATCACCATGAAGTTCTCATCGTGCGCAATAACCTGAGAATCGATAGGATTGTAGGCACTGCGACAAAACGAAAGATAGTAAATGGCATCCAGGAAATTGGTCTTGCCCACACCGTTATGACCGATGAGACAATTGATCTTGGGCGACAATTCCAAATTGGCAGCCTTGATGTTCTTGTAATTAATTATCGAGATATTCTGTAAAATCATACGTATTATGCCACTATTGAACTGCAAAGTTAGCAGAAAAAGCGCAAAAAACGAAAAAAGTAGGCTATAAATTTCAATATGTGGATAAATTTACGTATTTTTGCAACCTAAAGTGTAGTGGCCATTGAGCAAGGCACACTAAGAACAAGAAGGAAAAAATAATAAAAAACAAAAAATAAAAATGGCAAACAAAACAGAACAGGTTCTCGAAGCAACAGAGAACATCAACAACCGCGAGGCTTTCTTCATGAAATACAAGAAAGCCATCCTTATCGCAGTGGCAGCAATCATTGTTGTTATTGCAGGTGTATTCCTCTACATTTCACAGATTTCCGGTCCTCGTGAGGAAAAGGCAAGCACAGCGCTCAGCAAGGGTCAGACCTACTTCAACAACGAGATGTTCGAGCAGGCTGTCAATGGCGACGGTGCCGGCTTCGTAGGTTTCGCTAAGTTGGCCGACGAGTATAGCGGTACCAAGGCAGGTAACCTGGCCAACCTCTATGCCGGTCTTTGCTACGCCAACCTCGGCAAATGGGCAGAAGCTCAGAAGAGCCTCGACGCTTTCTCAACAGAAGGCGACCAGATGATCAGCCCAGCTTCTCAGGCTGCTCTCGGCGACGCATACGCTCACCTCAACCAGCTCGACAAGGCTGTTGACGCTTTCAAGAAGGCTGCCGACATGGCAGACAGCAAGGCTGAGGACGATACCAACAACAGCCTCTCTCCTATCTTCCTTATCAAGGCCGGCGAGGTGTTGGAAAGCCAGGGCAAGAAGGACGAGGCCCTGAAGATCTATCAGGACATCAAGAAAAAGTATGTGAACTCTATGCTCGTTCAGAGTGCGGAGATCGACAAGTACATCGAAAGAGCTTCTAACTAATTATGGCTACAGCACTTCATAATTTGTCAGAATACGACTTCACCAAGGTACCCGATGCCAGCAATATGTGCTTTGGCATCGTGGTAGCTGAGTGGAACCCTGAGATAACAGGCGCTTTGCTGAAAGGTGCCGTCGACACCCTGAAAAAGCATGGCACCCTGCCTGAGAACATTCACGTGAAAACCGTACCTGGAAGCTTTGAGCTGATATACGGAGCACGACAGATGGTTCTTAACCAAGGCTACGATGCTGTCATCGTGTTAGGAAGCGTCATCCGTGGCGAGACACCTCACTTCGACTACATCTGTCAGGGCGTTACCTATGGCATTGCACGCCTCAATGCCTCACAGGAAATTCCAGTCATCTATGGTCTGCTGACCACCAACGACCTGCAACAGGCCAAGGACAGAAGTGGTGGCAAGCTGGGCAACAAGGGCGACGAGTGCGCCATTGACGCCATCAAGATGGCTAAGTTCTAAAAAGCAAACATAACCATAGAACAAGGATGAAACTTTATCAACTCTTACAGTCGTTCGACTTTGAGGAACTCTTTCCTACTGTCAGCACGATGTTCCCTAACGCCGATCTGCATCGCGACGTCTTTCAGAAAGCATTCGACATGCTGTGCAGCATCCAGCCTGTGATGAGCAAGAAGACCATTCGCTACGAACTGATGGAGGATCCTAACTCGAGCAACAGTATGATTGTGGGAGCCGACGACAGTTGTTTCAACACCACTTGGGATGCCTGCTTGGGCAAGGAAGTAAGAAAAGGAAAGGGTGCTGACCTGAACGATGAGGAATTGGCAGCCAACTGTCTGCTCAACGTCCTCTTCATCGGTAAACACCCACAATGCTTTGAAAAAGACTTCAAAAAACTATTGAAGTAAGTGATGCTTTATAAACAGTCACTAAATTTTATACATCATACCCCATCATCAGCCTCGTCCTCAACAGACGAGGCTTTTTCGTCTTCATCACCTGCTGTATCCAACTGGCTGTCCTTGGCTATACTGACAGCGCCCATCCGGTTGACAGTGATTACAAGGGGTACATACTCATCACTGGTAACATCGGGTGAACCCACACTGCCTGCAAAATGCAGCACGTCGCCCTTCACCTCAACAAAAACGATACCCAACAAGGCACCCGTCTTCTTGGTTTCGGCATCAAGATAACCCGTAAAATCGCTTTTCTGGAAAGTGCGGCTGAAGAACTCTGTTCCGTCCTCCCGCAACACCTTGATCGTAATCTTGTTGTCGTAGTACTTGGTATGATCCTCACTCTCCACCAAAGGCAGACTGTGATCAGACTCTCGTTTCATCACTACACGATAAGTCTTGCCGAGCCAGGAGATGTCGCGCGACTGCTCATAACTACTCAATTCCTGCGTCTTCTTAGGTTTTGGAGCAGCAGGCTTAGGGGCTATGATGACATTGCTCTTTTTCTTCTCGCCGCATGACGAGAAACAGGCGGCACCCAGAACTGCAATCACGAGCATGGAAATTGTTTTCTTCATTGTTGTTTTGTTTTGATATTCTATTGAGTAAAGGCCTAAATCAGCTTCATTAACAAATCTAATCCACAGAATGAAGACCTAATTATCTGCAAAGTTAAGAAAAAAATATAAGAACACAAAAAAAAGCATCCCCTTTTCACAAAGAGAATGCTCTTACTACCTAAATACTAACTAATAAATCCTATTGAACTTTTCTCACACGATATAATAAAAGTTCAGTTTATGAATTCTAATCAGTAATAAGACCCTACAAAACACAAAAGGTTTAATCGAAGATGAGAAAAAAGTACCTTTTTAACTGCCTTTAACAAAAAGGATGGTCCATGTATGTAACTACCCAGCACGCCCTGAAAGGGCAGAAGCTCTTAGCCCAGGGCAACGCCCTGGGTTATTATGTTCGCAAACTTGTCGCCCTGTAAGGGCAAAAGCTTTAAAATTCCCGGCAATTAGTAAAGCTTTTGCCCTTACAGGTAGGGTGTTCAAAATTCGAATCAAAAATCCGGTA
>ERZ1023654.169-NODE-169-length-24427-cov-19.490399_pt1 | contig 24427 bp, 16 predicted proteins | sample MGYA00380338_ERZ1023654 | MGnify/ENA primary metagenome ERZ1023654 (study PRJEB33179, sample SAMN07448980) | human gut metagenome | biome: Human-gut; feature: Human associated habitat; material: Faeces | host: Homo sapiens | place: India: Bhopal | collected...
TGTTTACGTTCCAACCTCTCTTATTCTCCTTTGGCTGCTTTAGAGCTTTATGTTAGTAGCTGCTACTCTTAGTTTTAACTATCATAACTCTTAGTTTTAGCATCCTATAAAAAGCAAATCGCACTCTGAAAGCTCAGAGTGCGATTTGAAATCATTCGAGTTGAGAAATCAACCGTATCAATTTGTCGTAAATCAGTGTCCTTTCACTGTAAATGGTTGATAATCAGATAAGATGTGCCAAAAGTGAAGGGACCATGAAATGCGAAATCATTTTTGAAATTCTAGTCATTTGATGGAAAACATTCCATTTACTTGATGACTACCTTCTTCTTTCCGATGACATAGACGCCCTTGCCTAGCTTGCTGGCATCCGTACCAAGGTAACGACCATCGAGCGTGTAGATGCTGGCATCCTTGTCAGTCTCCACATTGGTGATAGGAGAGTCGATACCTGTGGTAAAGTCCTTGAGGTAATCGAAGGTGATGACGCCATCAGTCTCCTTGATGTTGTAAATAGGTTTCTCCAAGGTACTTTTGTTTAGGGCGACATTTAGCAGTTGGGTCTTGTTTTGCAAACCTGGGAATGGGTCACCTTTGAGGCTTGCCTTGTATTGTTCCTTTGTCCATTGCAAAGGTTTGCCATTACTATCTTTTCCTGATGTATAATCTGAGATGACGTATCCATCGGCTGGAACAATCATTACCTTTGGTTTGCCAACAGTGTTGTTGGGATTGTCGAAAAGATTCACGTCTTTGTTGTCATAGTCGATTCTCCAAACCAGTAGGCCGCTATTGTATGTTCTGGCAAGTCCAGCCCACCATCCTTCTTGCTGGATGTTCTGTAAGAGTAAGTACTCATTGTTCTCGGCCTTAATCTTGTAAGCAAGTCTGTTTTTGTCATAAGATTCCAGTGATACGGATTGCTCTTTGTCTTCCAGTTCCGTAGGGGTTGTCCAACCCATTGCGTCCATTTCCCACGGAGAATATGGGGTAGGGCAATAGCCACCATTGAAGGTGTACTCACCGCCATCCATCAAATCCCACATCTCTGGGCTTTGGTTGTCTACTTGTGATGCTGTTACTGTAGGATAGAGGTCTGGCAATCCCATGGTGTGGGAGAATTCGTGGCAGAATAAGCCGATGCCGCTAATTAGGTATCCATTGGCTTGGTTCAAAGCCCAGGTATGGTTCAGTTCTGCGTGGATGCCATATCTGCTGATGTGTTTACCATTGTAGGTGCAGTATCCATTGTCGCTGGAATTACAATAACCAGACTTTGGCCAAATGTCATTGTTGTTTCCCGACATGCTGCCAGCGTAACCAGCATAGATAATGTATACGAGATCAACGTTTCCATCTCCGTCTGCGTCATATTGTGAGAAGTCCACTCCATTGTTGTAAGCGGCAGCACATGCGTCTCTTATCAATGCGGGGGCATTGTCATTTCCTTGACCATAATGAAGCGAAGTGTTGCTCAGTTGATATGGACCTACTACATCAAACTGTGGAGTGAATTTGCCTTGGCTCATGTCAGTGAAGTACTGTGATACACTGCCACGGTTTCGTAGATTGGTGTGTTGGTAAGAGCCTTTGTATGCCTCGTAGCCATCAGGGAGTGCATTGCCTGATTGAGCATTGAGAAAATGATTGAAAACGTTTTTGGCTTTTTCGCCACTTTGGAACAATGTGTCTGAGAATTCGACAAGAATAATCAAGGCTTTAGGGCTGCCTGAATGTGGAAAATACTTAATCTTATTCTTCACGGCCGTATTGCCGGTTCCTATATTTCTGAGTCCTTTGGCTGATGATTGTTGTATGTCAAGTGCAGATAAAAAACGTTGCTTGTCTTGATTCTTGATGGCCTTGGCTTCGGCTGTGGTACGACGATTTGCATTGTGTGCCAGACATTTCGTAGCTTTCAGCTTTCCTGCAGAGGTAACTTCGGCGATGTAGTAATTGTTGCCTACTTGTTGCAACAAGGCTCCATCTGCAGTCGTCATCCAGTTGTTGTGCTCGTCACCATGAAGATATATGGTCAGTTGGGTTCCGTCACTCTGAATGACGTTGATAGGACCTGGATATGCCTTGGCGGCAAAGCTACTAGAAATGCCCAGAAGGGCGAATGCTATACTTAGTAAAATCTTCTTCATTTATCATTTATAATTTATCATTTATAATAGTATTGTCCTTTCTTCTGTGTCTGGTGACCAAACTCGATGGCGTGGTGCGGACAGTGGTGATAGCAACAGAAGCAGGTGAGGCAGTCCTTGTGGTGCAACCACTCTGGCGTCTTGCCCTTGCCACCCTTGATGTCGCCCACCGGACAGACGTTGGCGCAGATGCCACACTTCACGCATTTCTCTTGGGTGACGTGGAATCGCTTGTCGGTGATGAGCACGTGCTCGAAGAATCCACCGATGATCTTCGTCATGCCCCAAGGCCAGAAACCTTTCACCAGTCGGTTGACACCTTCCTTGCGGTTGAACACCTCCTCGCAAATCACCTCCAACTCTTGTGCCGACTTCTCCTTCTTGCGAATCTCCTTCTCCTTCGGATCGACATCCATGAAAGGCAAGCCCACATACGACTCCGGCATGATGAGGGAGTAAGCGGAGGAAACCTCGTGGATGCCCAATGCGTTCAAGGAGTCATTGGCGGCAAGGGTAGCGTTGAGGTTCTCAATGGTGAGTCCGATGCTGTCGCCTGCTGTGCAAACGGCGTAGGTAAATGGTGCTTGGTGAGGATTCTTCCTGGCGGAAGAATCAGCGGAAGTAAGGCCTTCTGTAGGCTGTGTAACCACCAATTGGGAGAGGAAATCCCTCACCAGTCGTGGCACTCTCCAACCATGTACGGGAAAAACGAAACCAAGCCGTTCACCTTCTTTCAAGATGAACGGCTCAGTCTTATCTGCGCCTGATGTCTTCATGCGCCTCATTTCCTCGGCGATGTCTATCAGTCGCTCTTGCGTTGCGGAAGCCAAGCGGATGGCTGCCCAACGGGTATTTCCTGTTCCAGAAAAATAGAATATCATTCTTTCTCTCTATACATTATTATATATATAGTGCCAAGAAGGAATTATTGCTTGGTCTCCTCGGTCATCACTCCCTCAATGTAGAGGCGAGTCATCTCCACGTTGCCATTGCTGCGCACGGTGATGGACTTCTTGAAGTGACCAGGGAACATGCCCTTGCCATTGTAGGTGACGGTGATGGTACCCTTCTGACCAGGAGCGATAGGCTGCTTGGTGTAAGAAGGTACGGTGCAACCGCAACTAGCGATGGCTTGGTTGATGACCAATGGCTTGTTGCCTACGTTGGTGAATGTGAAGGTGGTCTTCTGAACGGGTGACTTCTCACTGAAGTTGCCAAAGTTGTGTACCACCTTGTCGAACTTGATTTCTGCTTGTGCACTGGCTGTTGCTACCATGGCAACGAGCATCGTAAGTGCTAAAAATAGTCTTTTCATATCCTATTTATTTTTATATTCTCATTTGGTTTTTGCCTATTTGGATGCAAAGTTAAACATAAAGTTTAGTATTGCACTACTTTTAGGCTACTTTTTTACATTATTTTATACATATTTCTTCAAGAACTTGCCTGTCAGGCTCTTTGGGCACGCTGCCACTTCCTCTGGCGTACCAGCCACCACGAGGCTACCGCCCTTGTCGCCGCCCTCTGGTCCGAGGTCGATGATGTAGTCGGCGCACTTGATGACATCGAGGTTGTGCTCGATGACTACCAGGGAATGCCCACGCTCTATCAAGGCATTGAAGGCGTGGAGCAGGCGCTTGATGTCGTGGAAATGCAAACCGGTCGTTGGCTCGTCGAAGATGAAGAGGGTAGGCTCCTGGTCTTCCTTGCCGATGAAGTAGGCGAGCTTCACACGCTGGTTCTCACCACCTGAGAGGGTGCTGGAGTTCTGACCGAGCTTGATATATCCGAGACCTACCTCTTGGAGAGGGCGCAGGCGGTTGACGATGACACGGCAGAAGTCGAAGTCGCCGTCATTGTGCTGGTTTTTCTCATCGCTGAAGAACTCTATCGCCTCGTTCACGGTCATGTTGAGCACATCGTTCACATCCTTTCCGCCGAAGTGAACATCCAAGATGTCGTGCTTGAATCGCTTGCCCTTGCAAGCCTCGCACTGCAACACGAGGTCTGCCATAAACTGCATCTCGATGGTTACGTATCCAGCTCCCTTGCACTCCTCGCATCTTCCTCCCTCGGTATTGAAGGAGAAGTATTGAGGCGTGAAACCGAGTTGCTTAGCCAACGGCTGGTTGGCAAAGAGCGAGCGGATGGCATCGTATGCCTTCAGATAGGTGGCAGGGTTGCTTCGGGTACTCTTTCCGATAGGGTTCTGATCGACAAACTCCACGTGCTTGATGGCATTGAGGTCGCCTTCCATCGCCGTAAACTCGCCCGGTGCATCCGAAACCAAGTCGAGGTGACGGCGCATGGCTGGGTAGAGGATGCCCTTGATGAGCGAACTCTTGCCTGAGCCGGAGACTCCTGTGATGACGGTGAAGACATTGAGCGGTATCTTGACATCTATGCCACGGAGATTGTTCATCCTCGCTCCCTTGATGTAGATGAACTGGTTCCAGGCACGATGGCTGGTAGGTCGCTCTATCTCCTCGCTGTGGGTGAGGTACTTGATGGTATAGCTGTCGGGATATTTCTCCAGAAGCTTCTTCTGTTCCGCCTTGTCGGTGGTGGAATATTCGGAGGCAGGACCGGCATAGACCAGCTTGCCGCCCAGTCGTCCGGCATCGGGACCAATATCGATGAGATAGTCGGCGGCACGCATGATTTCCTCGTCGTGCTCCACTACCACCACGGTATTGCCCAACTCTTGCAACTCTCGGAGCACCTTGATGAGGCGGTCGGTGTCACGGCTGTGGAGACCGATGCTAGGCTCGTCGAGGATATAGACGCTGCCCACGAGCGACGAACCGAGACTGGTGGTCAGGTTGATGCGCTGGCTCTCACCTCCCGAAAGGGAATTGGAGAGGCGGTTGAGGGTGAGGTAGCCCAAGCCTACGTCGAGGAGGAACTGGAGGCGGTTGGTGATTTCCGCCAAGAGTCGCTTGCTCACGCTTTTCTCATGCTCGGTCAACTCCAGTTGAGTAAACCAAGTGGAGAGGTTGGCTACCGACATATCTACGAGTTCGGTGATGCTCTTGCCACCTATCTTCACGTAGTTGGCTTCCTTCTTCAGTCGGGTGCCATGGCAGTCAGGACAGATGGTCTTGCCACGGAATCGGCTCAGCATCACTCTGTATTGTATCTTGTATTGGTTCTCCTTCACCATGCGGAAGAACTCGTCGATGCTCACCCTCTCGTGTGGGTCGAGGTTCTTCTCGGAAGGCAGACCGTGCCAAAGCCAGTCTTTCTCCTTCCGGGTCAACTCAAAGTAGGGCTTGAAGATCGGGAAGTGGAAAGGTTCAGCACGGCGTATGAACTCCTTGAGCCACATGCCCATCTTCTCACCACGCCAACAAACCACACAACCGTCGTAGAGGCTGAGGGAGGTGTTAGGGATGACCAACTTCTCGTCGATGCCGATGATGCTTCCGAATCCTTCGCAGGTAGGACAAGCGCCAAGAGGAGAGTTGAAGGCAAACATGTTGTCCGATGGCTCCTCGAAGGTGATGCCGTCAGCCTCGAAACGAGTGGAGAAGTCGTAGGTGATATGGCTAGGGAGGAAGAGAAGGCGGCAAGCACCATCGCCCTCATAGAAGGCGGTCTCGGTGGAATCCATCAGTCGGCTGATGTCGTCCTTCTCATCGCTTACAGAAGAGCGGTCGATGACGAGGAAGATGGTCTCATCGTTTTGAGCCATCAGTTCCTTCAACTTCTCGCCGCTCGCCTCCAAAAACTCCTTATAGCTGATGCCTGAAGAAAGCGTCTCGTCAGCATTCGCTTTCTCCAGGAAGTCCTCGATGCGGACGAACTCATCCTTGTGCATGATTCGGGCATAGCCCTCCTGGATATACATCTCCAGTTGCTTGCTGAGGCTGCGACCCTCGATGACGTGGATGGGGGCGAGGATGACGAACTTGGTGCCTTTCGAATACTGTTGGGTACATTTGAGCACATCCTCGGTGGTATGGCGTTTCACCTCTTGTCCACTGATAGGCGAATAGGTCTTGCCGATGCGGGCGAAGAGCAGGCGGAGATATTCATATATTTCTGTGCTGGTGCCGACGGTGGAACGAGGGTTGCGAGAGATCACCTTCTGTTCGATGGCGATGGCAGGCGGAAGTCCCTTGATGAAGTCGCACTCTGGTTTGCTCATTCTGCCCAGGAACTGTCGGGCATAGGAGGAGAGCGACTCCACGTATCGGCGTTGCCCCTCGGCATAGAGTGTGTCGAAAGCCAATGATGACTTACCCGACCCGGAGACACCCGTGATGGCAACGAACTTGCCCTGTGGTATCTTCACGTCGATATTCTTGAGGTTGTTGGCCCTCGCTCCTTTTATCTCGATAAACTTCATTTTAATGTATAATTTATAATGGATAATGTATAATTAGGCTGACGCCATCAATACAATTGAATTCTTCACTCTTCGTTCTTCACTTACTCGTGGTGATACGGTTCACCCTTGATGATAGTACATGCACGATAGAGAGCCTCGGTGAAGATGAGGCGCACCATCTGGTGGGAGAAAGTCATCTTGGAGAGGGAAATCTTCTCGTTGGCACGGCTATAGACGGCATCTGAGAAACCGTATGGTCCACCGATGACGAAGACGAGTCGGCGAGCAGTCGCCTGTTTGCGCTCCAACCACTTGGCGTATTCGATGCTTCGGAACTCTTGTCCGTGCTCATCCAGTAAGACAACGGTGTCGGAGGGTTGGATGAGTTTGAGAATCAGCTCTCCCTCACGCTCCTTCTGTTGCTGTTCGCTGAGGCTCTTGGTATTCTTGAGCTCAGGGATAGTGGTGATGGAGAAAGGCATGTAGTGGGTGATACGCTCGGCATAATCCTTGATGCCAGCGATGAAATGCTTGTTGACGGTCTTTCCGACCAAAATGAGTTCTGTCTTCACGATGAATGTTTAGCTAATATATATATATATTCTGTGTACTTAAAATTGGTATCCCACGGTGATGCCTACGCCAATGTTGTTCTTAGTCATGTTGAACATTGTCATGTGACCAAGCAAGTCACCGAAGAATTCATCTAAATCACTGATGGGTTTATATATGTGCCTGCAACCTAGCTGAGTGAAGACACCTACTTTTAAATGTTGCTTGATAACAGCTTTGAGTCCCAGATTAAGACCAAAATCAAAACGGCTTCTTAGACGACCTTTGTTGCTGAACGCATTGGCTTCGCTTTTTGTCACTTCCCCATCTTTTGTTAGGGTGTAATGGCTAGTGCCGTTAAGCCCATAGGCAAGATAGGGACCATAGAACACGGATAAATTGAATGGTCCGTTTTGGTATCCTGCCACACGCACGGAAAAGTGTAAGGGTACCTCCAGGTAATGTACTTTATCGTTATACTCTTCCTTGTCGTTGTTTTCCGTTTGCTCTTCTGTGTGATTGCGGAACGACCAGTATAGTCCTGGCTCAAACCCCCAGCGCGACTGTCCCAAGGGAATGTGTACATCTACACCAGCCAAGCAACCCAATGACGAGTTCCACTGCGGACCCGCATTGATGCTTATCTTCACGTGATCCTTTGGTGCCCATTCGTCAGTCTTGGTGTCGTTCTCCTGAGCCCATGCACTGGTTGTCATCAAGGCAAGCAATGCCGATGAAAGTATTTCTATTATCATAGATGTAATTATTGTTCTATATTGTTCATCTTGTATATTATCTTTAATTTGCAAAATTACGGAAAATAGCAGAAATACCAAAAAAAATAAGCAATTATTTCTCGTAATCTTTTGCTGGCTTGCAGAAATGCCTACTTCTTGATGCCTACGCTTGCGTTATGGAAGCAAACTCAAATATTCTTTTCCCTCTTTTGGTCGTCTATAGTGGCATGTATTGGTCGTCTATGATGCCTGGTACTCTTCGTCTATGGGTGCCAGGTGGAAGGGGATAGATGTTCTGAGGTGAAGAGACGTGAAGAGTGAAGAACCTCTTTTCACTTCTCTATCTGGTTGAAATATAGAATGTTAAAGCTAATGTGTGAAGAGGTGAAGACTTAACGTCCATTCTTGTTTTATTTTTTTGTTTATGACTCGAAACAGTATTGCCAGTCGTGCTTGAAAATATTCTAGCCCACGCAGAGAAATGTGCCTGCCTAGGGCGCAATATTGCCCTCGCCGAGGGCAGTTTTGCGCCCTAGTTAGGCAAAATCGCAAAGCTAGGCTTTAGCAATTGCAACTCTCGAAGCTAGCAAACGGAAAGCAAAGAGTTAGAGGTATGGAATGCAAGTGTGATGCCTATAACTCATAGCGTGATGAACTTCTCTGCTCAATCTTGATATTTTCACTCTTCGTTCTTCACTTCCTTCTCGTCCCTGTAATAGCCAGTGCCTATTCGCTTGGGATTCTTCGGAAACCAACCTTTCTCACAACGCTTGCGCTGCTCGAAAAGTTCGCCGATGCTCCAAAGGCTGCTGGCGCCTACCACTCCATGAAGGGCGGAGACGAGGACGTCTTCTATCAGGAAGGCGGCGGCAATCGTGCCGATTCCGACCACGAGGAAGACCCACCAATATTTAACTCCCGTGTAATATTCAGTCTTCAAAACGATAGGGTGGAAGAGACCTATCACGAGAAATGTGCAAACGGCAATGATGATGCCAGTGAAATGTAATTCCATATCTTATAAATCTTTTTGTTCCTTAAAGGATGACGTAATCTTGTCTGAAATCACCGGACGAAGTGATATTATCTTGTCCGAAATGTGACTAAATGTATTTCAGAATGCAAAAATACAAAAAAAAGTTCAATCTAGTTTTGTTTCTCTAACTATTTTTCATATCTTTGCAAAAGATAAGATGCGCTCGGCAATAATTCCCGTCGATGACACCTTATTATATATATAGGAAAATTATCAAATTAATAATAAAATAACTATGGCTAATAACGCAGAATTAATCAAGCAGTGTGAGGAAAGAGCACAGCAGTGGCTCACTCCTGCTTTTGACGAAGAAACACGTAAGGAAGTACAAGCAATGCTCGATGCAGAGGACAAGTCTGCTCTCGTAGATGCTTTCTATCAGAACTTGGAATTTGGTACAGGTGGTTTGCGTGGCATCATGGGTGCCGGCACCAACCGTATGAACAAGTATATCGTTGGTATGGCTACTCAAGGCTTCGCCAACTACATCCTCAAGGCCTTCCCTGGCCAGGACAATCTCTCTGTAGTCGTAGGTCACGACTGCCGCAACAACTCTCGCCTTTTCGCTGAGACCGTTGCAGCTATCTTCTCTGCCAATGGCATCAAGGCATATCTCTTCGAGGGTCTTCGCCCTACACCAGAGATTTCTTTCGCCATCCGTCAGCTCGGTGCCAAGGCTGGTGTCAACGTGACCGCTTCTCACAACCCTAAGGAGTACAATGGTTACAAGGCTTACTGGGAGGATGGTGCTCAGGTTTTGGCTCCTCACGATACGGGTATTATCGAGGAAGTAAACAAGGTGAAGATCGAGGACGTGAAGTTTGAGGCTAACTGGGACAAGATTCAGATCATCGGTGGTGAGATGGACTACGACTATATGACGGCCGTTCACTCTGCTATGATCGACCAGGATGTCATCAACCGTCAGAAGGACCTCAACATCGTCTATTCAGCTATGCACGGAACAGGTCGTGTCATCGTACCTCTCTGCCTCCGCTCTTGGGGCTTCCAGAACATCAATGTGGTGCCAGAGCAGATGGTAGTGGATGGCAACTTCCCAACCGTTGTTTCTCCTAACCCAGAAAATGCTGAGGCTATGACCCTTGGTATGAAGCTCGGTACTAAGTTGAATGCTGACCTCGTAGTAGCTACCGACCCAGATGCTGACCGTCTTGCTATCGTTTGCCGCGATGACAAGGGTGAGTGGATGATCATCAATGGTAACCAGACAGCCATGATGTTCTGCTACTATATCATTGAGAACAAGAAGAAGCTCGGCAAGTTGAAGCCAACAGACTTCCTCGTGAAGACTATCGTGACTACAGAGGTAATCGCTGAGATTGCCAAGAAGAACAACGTAGAGCTCCGTGACTGCTACACTGGTTTCAAGTGGATTGCTCGTGAGATTGCTATCTCTGAGGGCAAGCAGCAGTATATCGGTGGTGGTGAGGAGAGCTTCGGTTTCTTGCCATACGATAAGGTACGTGATAAGGATGCTCCTGCTTCTATCTGTCTCATCTGCGAGATTGCAGCTTGGGCTAAGGACCAGGGCAAGACTCTCTACGACCTCTTGATGCAGATCTATGCAGAGTATGGTTTCAGCAAGGAGTTCACTGTGAATGTCGTTCGTCCGGGTAAGACTGGTGCTGACGAGATCAAGCAGATGATGGCTGACTTCCGTGCCAACCCTCCACAGGAGTTGGGTGGTAGCAAGGTGGTTACTTGGAAGGACTACCAGAGCTTGGAGACTAAGCACGCTGATGGTACTGTAGAGAAACTCAACATGCCTACTACAAGCAATGTGCTCCAGTGGTTCTGCGATGACAACACCAAGGTAAGTGTTCGTCCTTCAGGTACTGAGCCTAAGATCAAGTTCTATATCGAGGTGAAGGATCCATCCTTCAAGTGCGCTGGCTGCTACAACCGTTGCACCAAGGCTGCCGAGGAGAAGATTGAGGCTATCAAGAAGAGCTTGAATCTCGACTAAAGCTTGGATTTCGACAGATAAGAAGAGTTTGAATCTCGATTGATTATTTGAAGACGAGAATCATTCTCGTATATATTTTTCGCCCCATGCGTCAATTTCTGATGCATGGGGCGAAATCGTATTTATTATCTAAGCCGAATGTGCCCTTTCTGTATCGTTAGCATCTTGACCAGCAGGAAGATGAGGATGATGGTGATATAAATGAGGAGTAGTTCCAAAAGGCTTAAATGGATATTCTCGATGCTGGCTCCTGGCAACATCGTGGTGAGACGGAAGATGGTATTGTCGAACTGGGTGATGCTGACGAGGCATCTGACGGCAAGATGCTGGAGAGTGGAGGCGAAGGTACCTAGCCAAGCGAACCAAGACAACCATGAAAGGGAGAATAGCCAGACGATGGGTGACAGGAGAAAGAGGATGGCGCAAAGATAGAGGATGAAAGTGGCTGACGGAATGGCGATGAAACTGGTGAGGAGTGAGTAGCAGGAGATTCTGCCAAAGTAAAACGCAACGAGCGGAATCGTGCCTATCTGTGCTGCTATGGAAAGGCATAGAAGATTCCATATCCATCGACTCCATGTGTGGGAGAAATGGAATACGGAAGAAATGGATGGAAAGAAAACGAGGATGGACAAGACTGCCAGAAACGACATCTGGAAACTGATGTCGAAAAGATAGAGTGGGGAAATGAAAAGCATGATGATGTAGGCAACGGCTAAGTTGTTGACCGACAGGGCATCCTTCTGTGCGAGGATGGCAAAACTATAGATACTAATCATTGTGGCAGAACGCACGGCACTCGCTGGCATCCCAATCAAAACCACATAACTCCAGATGGCGATGGTGGAGAGACATATCGTCAAGATGGATTTCTTTCTGCCGCCAAGCAACAAGATGAATAGTTGGAAGATGATGCCGATATGCAGTCCGCTCACAGCCAAGACGTGGCTGGTGCCTGCTATGCTATAGGCATCCTTGGTTTCTGCATCGAGAGCCGTCTTGTCGCCCAAAGCCATCGCCGTGATGACGGCATAGTCTTGGTCGGAGATTTGCATCTCTCTCATCTTCGACTCTATCTGATTTCTCCATTCATTGGCTTGGAGCAAGGTGCGGTCGAGTGCTGATAAGTCTTCATAGGATTCTATGTGACTGGTAGCTTGGCTCTTGTCTATCTCGTGTGAGGTGAGAGTTCCACCTATGCAGAAAATACAGAGATAGAGGGCGAGGCATTGCTGCGAGATGTGCTGGCGATAGTAGATGGCTATGCCAAATGAGAGGAGGGTGGCGATGAGCCAAGCGAGTGTGCTCCAAGGGAAATGGAGGTATCGGGCAGTCAGAATACCAACTGTCAGAAGAATGCCAATTCGGATGGCTGGGGTGAAAAGTTGACCTTTGTGTATCATTTTAGATTAAAAAGAAACTCCCTGTTCGAAGCGATAACTTCGGGCAGGGAGTTTCGTCTTCTTATATATTTAGTTGTTGTTCATGAGCTTGTTGCCGCTCATTAAATAATCTTGTCTTACTTGCTCAGGTTGGCGATGGTAGCAATCATGGCTGCGATGCTAGACATGCTGGTACCGAGACTCATGGTCTCAGCCACACTCATCTTGCGTTTCAACTTGGCAGGAACTACAATCTCGCAGCCTGGTTGAACTTTGGCTCCATGGCTTACCTTAGCCACCTTACCATTCATATAAATAATGTATGCCTTATTCTTGACAGCATCGGAGGCAAAGCCACCAGCTTGGTCGATGTAGTAAGAAGCGCGCTTGCCCTTCTCGTAACCCACTGTGTTGGCATACATCACAGCGCCATTGATCTTGACGGTTCCATTGTATTGAGGAACAACCAGTCGGTCGCCTTCACGAAGAACCAAGTCTTCATCGCTGCCTGGATGTTTGATGGCTTCCGACAAGTCGATGCCAACAGGATATTCATCAGGCACATTGAACTTCTCCAAGTCTGCGTTTTTGGCACTTTCTGCCACTTGTTGCAAGTTGCTTCCGCTGTTGCTGCTGGCAGCCAACTGGAGGAGGTTCTTCTGCTGTTGCTCACGCTGCATCTTCAATACCGCTTCCATACGAGCCTTTTCGGTATCGTTGGCCTTTCGGATGAGGCGAGCACCCTTGAGGTATGCCTCTTTGGTAGAACCGCCTGCCTTCTTGAAGAGGTCGCTCAGACGAGCATTTCGCTTGGTCAAGGTATAGTCACCTGCAAAGAGTACCTCGCCCTCGATGGTGACATTCTGTTGCTCAGTATAACCCGGACTTTTTCTGATGAAAACCTCATCGAATGGCATGAGGATGAAGCCCGGTGTGCCGTCGATGACGAAGCCATCCTTGAGAGATAGCGTATAAGTCTGGGCTATCAAACTGTCTGGTCGCAAAGCCTTGGCGTCAGAGACACGGCGGCTCACGTTGACATTGACAACAGATGCCTTGTCGGTCAAACCACCCGCCTGAAGAACGAAGTCTTCGATGGTCTCATTGTCGGCATACTTGTATGTGCCAGGGAAGAGGACCTCGCCACGGATGGTGATGGTGCGCTCGTTCATCTTATCTTGTCGGGTAGGGATGAAGAGTACATCGTTTTCCTTCAAAGGAATGTCGGCTACCTTGCCGCTCATGATGCCCTCGACATCTACGCTGACAACTTCCAGCGAGCGGTCGGTCTTCATGCGGTGCATCACGGCACGGGCTTTAAATGCATCCTCCGTCAATCCCTCTGCATGTTCTATCAAGGAACGAACACTGTTGACTTGTTCGCCGAGATTGTACATACCAGGGCGGAAGACAGCTCCTCTCACTTCTACAGTGTTGGCATAACGGTTGAGGATAGGCTCCACGGTAACGGAGTCGCCGTCAGCGATGCGGAAGCTAGCGAAGTCGAACTCCTCGACGTTATAGACGGAGTATTCACGTCCCGTCTTGCGGTTGACACGCACTGACTTCTTGTAGGCATCGCCAGTGAAGCTTCCTGCGTATTTCAACAATGAGTTGATGCTCTCATTCTTCTTCATCTCGTAGAACATAGGGCGCTTAACCTTACCGGTGATGTTGACGAGGCAGTCGTAAGGACCCACTACGATGACATCATTGTCGGCGAGACGTACATTGCCGGTCAACTTACCATTCAAGATGTAGTCGTAAATATCTACTACAGTGACGAGACGATTGTTTCTATATACCTTAATATTACGTAGAGTACCGAGGTCATTGATGCCGCCAGCCATATAGAGGGCATGGAAGACAGTGGCGAATGCCGAGAGGGTGTAGGTTCCCGGTGCCTTCACCTCACCCATCACATTGACCATGATGGTCTTGGTCTGTCCTACGGTCAATCTGATCTTGCTGGAAGAATAGCGACTGCCCACAGTGCCGCGCAAACGAGCATTGGCTTGTGAGACGGTGAGACCGCTGATGCTGACAGGACCATAACCTTCGATGGTGACGGTTCCGTCTGGTGATACGGTATCCTGGATGGTTTTCTGGGATGCACCATAGATGTCGATGATGACAGCATCGCCAGGACCCAGGCGATAGTTCTGCGGAGTGGCGATATTCATGTTAGGCTCGAAGGTCAAGCTCTTATTATTAAATATGTCACGTCCGAACACTTTGGAACTCTTTTTCTGTGGTTCTATGTCAGGATACATGCTCGACATCTCATTCTGTATCGCCATGTATTCATCTTTATCAGAGTTGTCGGTTGATTCAGCACTTACACGATAGTTGCTGCGATTGGTCACGTCTTGGTGGGTCGCATTTGGTGTACTTGTGCTAGGATTGGTGTTCTTGGCATAGTCCTCTCTTGTCTTGCCATTGTTGGCGCGGAGACGAGATGGGGTAGCGGAAGCCTTTCCGCTCGCATTCTCCAGTCCGCCCTGCTTGGCTTCTCGTTCATAACGAGCACGAACACGACGAATCTGTGAGATGTCAACGCCACGCTGCATCAACTTGGTGACAATCTGCGAGTTGGAAGTACCAGAGTTGTGTTCCTTGACCACAAAACTCATCACTTGGTCATCCGTCATGCTCGATGACTGTGCCATCGCCATGGAGGAGACCATGAAAAGCATGAGCGAAAAGATGATAAATTTCTTCATTTCTTTTTTCTTTTTATACCTTTTTATAAATAACTAGAAAACTTGCTATTTGTTGCAAATCATCAGTTATTTCTTGAATCCGAAGATACGTTTGATGAATTTCTTCACCACGTTTTCCTTCTTCTGTGGGTTGACGATAGGTGTTGGCTTGCGGGATGCCGTCTTGTCGCTAGACTTCTTCTGGGCTACGCCTCTGCCACGACCATTGCTTCCAGGACGAACATTCTCAGCGTTGTTCTTGCGCTGTGAATTGCCATTGTTCTTGCCATTCTGGCGGTTGTCGTTTGGACGATTGTCGTTAGGGCGATTACCATTCTGGCGGTTGCCTTGTTTCTGGCGATTACCCTGGGCATTTCTATTGCCTTGCTTGTTTTCACCCTGTTGGTTGTTGCCTCTTTCCCCCTGCTGGTTGTTGCCTCTTTGCTTGTTTCTAGCGTTGTTTCTCTGTCTGTTCTTGGCTTGTTGATTCTCGCCCTGCTGAGCACCATTATTGCTTGGTTGGTTACCATTAGTCTGGACATCAGTTTCCCCTTGTGGGCGAGCAGCCTTTTCTTGTCGATTGTTTCTGTTGTTTGGCTTGCGCTTGTGGGCAGTCTGGTCACGGTCTTTCTGACGGCGGCTCTTGGCGCTTGTCTTTCCGTTCTTTCCAGCCTTGGTAGGCTTGTTGAGCTTCACGTACTCTGGTCCCTCTCCACATCCCTCAGGCAATGGCATCTTCTCTACCACCTTCTCCAGGAATTTCTCGATCTGTTGGAACCAGTACATATCCATCTCGTTGACCAATGTGATGGCTCTACCATCGCGGTCGGCACGAGCGGTACGACCGATACGGTGTACATAGTCCTCGGTGTCGTGAGGTACATCGAAGTTGATGACAAGTGTGATGTCATCGATGTCGATGCCACGAGCCACGATGTCGGTAGCCACGAGTACATCTATCTGTCCACTCTTAAACTTGAACATGATGTCGTCACGCTCAGCCTGTGTGAGGTCGGAGTGCATAGCGCCACAGTTAATTTTTTGCTGGGCTAGGGCTGCATTCAGTTGCTTCACTTTCATCTTACTTCCGCAGAAGATGATGACACGTTTCAGGTCACCAGCCTTGAAGATGTCCTTGATGATGTTCAACTTCTGTGCCTCGTAGCAAACGTATGCTTCCTGCTTGATTTTCTCTGCAGGTTTGCTGACTGCCAACTTGATTTCCACAGGATTCTTGAGCAATGTCTTTGCCAGTTCCTCAATCTTGTTAGGCATCGTGGCAGAGAACATGATGGTCTGGCAAGTCTTAGGGAGTTTCTTGGCGATAGTCATGATGTCCTCAGAGAAACCCATGTCGAGCATACGGTCAGCCTCGTCGAGTACGAAGAAGCTTACCTTGCTGAAATCCACGTTGCCCATATTGATGTGGGTGATGAGACGGCCTGGTGTGGCGATGACCACGTCGGCTCCCATACGAAGACTCTTGAGCTCCTGGTCGTAGCGGCTGGCATCGTTGCCACCATAAACAGCCACGCTGCTCACGCCGTTCAGATAGTAACTGAATCCCTGCATGGCTTGGTCTATCTGCTGTGCTAGCTCACGAGTAGGTGACATGATGACACAGTTGATGGCATCCTCAGGATAGCCACCATCATCCAACTTGCTCAAGATAGGCAAGAGGTATGCTGCGGTCTTGCCAGTACCAGTCTGTGCTACGCCGAGCACATCCTTGCCATTCAATATTTCAGGGATACATTTTTCTTGTACAGGGGTGCATGTGTCGAAGTGCATGTCGTATAGCGAATCGAGCACATTGTCGTTTAAATCTAATTCGTCGAAATACATCTATTTTATATTATAAATGATAAATTGTAAATGATAAATGAGAGCCAACGCCATCTTGCCATTGGAAGGAACGATAATGGCGTAGCCCTATTCTTAATTCTTAACTTCTAATTCTTAATGATGTCTTACCTCGGTGCCTTGCGGTAACAGAAGTAAGCCACAACGGCAAAGAGGATGTTTGGCATCCATGCAGCCAACATAGGCGGAAAATTCGCCTGGATGGCAAAGGTAGCCGAAATCGTTTGCAACAGAATGTAACCAAAACTGAGGGCAAGTCCGACACCCAAAGCCAAACCCATGCCTCCTTTACGCTTCTTGGCTGATAGCGAGAGACCGATAATCGTCAAGATGAAGGAGGCGAAGGAGGAGGCGATACGCTTGTGGTATTCCACCTGGTACTGCACCACATTGCCAGAGCCACGGTCTATCTGCTTGCCTATGTATGCTTTCAGTTCCGGACTGGTGAATGTCTCCTGCTGTCCCTTGGAATATACCAAGTCGGTAGGTTCCATCGAGATCAAGGTGTCTTTTTCGGCACCGCTCGTGATATGTTCCCTCATACCTTGCAACTTACGTATCTTCCAACTTCTGATCTTCCAGTGATACTTCGAGTCGGAAATGGTGTCGTATTGTATCTCCATCGCTGTGAGGTGGCTCACCAACTTCTTGTCCTGAAACTTATCTAGACAAAAGCCATATCCTCGTTTGGAGGAGTTGTCGTAATGCTGGATGTAAGCGATGACACCACGATCTACTTGCAGCTGAACATTGTCGGCTGAGGTTATCTTGCTCTTCTTCTTGTACATCGTCTCGAAGTTCTGTCGGATGACAGTTCCGTGGGGAATGACATAGGCAGAAAGTGTGTAAGAAAGAGCGGAGAGCATGACACAGGTGATCATGTAAGGGCGCATCAGTCGCTTGAATGAGGTACCAGATGCCAATATGGCGATAATCTCGGAATTGCCAGCCATCTTCGTGGTGAAGAGGATGACGGCAATGAAGACAAATAAGGCACTAAACAAGTTGGCGAAGTACGGCACAAAGTTGGCGTAGTAATCGAAGACGATGGCACGCAAGGGTGCATGGTTCTCGGTAAACTTCGCCAAGTTGTCGTTGACGTCGAAGACGATGGCTATGGAGATAATCAGTGCGATACTGAAAAAGTAATAGCCCACGAATTTCTTGATGATGTACCAGTCCAGTCGCTTGACGTATCTCAGTGGGTTGAAGAACCTGAGAAACCTCAAGAACCTAAGTTTGTGGGCTAGCCATTTCGTGGCCTTGATGAGCCATGCGAAATGCTTCTCAAACCATCGCTCAAACTTGTATCTTCTGCGATGTTTCCTTATTTGTTGAAACTGTTTCATTTCACTCCTTGATGATTAAATTCTTTGACCTAATTGGTCGATGATGGAACGTTTCCATTGTACGAAGTCTCCTTGCTCTATATGCTGGCGTGCATCTGTTACCAGTCGCAGATAGAAAGCGAGGTTGTGGATGCTGGCGATTTGCATGGCGAGGAGTTCCTGAGCCTTGAACAGGTGGTGCAGGTATGCCTTTGTGGTAGTGCGGTCGATGTCGCAACCGTCTGGATCGACAGGGCTGAAATCCATCTCCCACTTCTTGTTGCGCATGTTCATCGTACCATTGTAGGTGAAGAGCATGGCGTTGCGACCATTGCGGGTTGGCATCACGCAGTCGAACATATCGACACCTCGCTCGATGGCTTCGAGGATGTTTTGTGGTGTACCTACTCCCATCAAGTAGCGAGGCTTGTCCTTTGGCAAAATCTCGTTGACCACCTCTATCATCTCATACATCACCTCGGTAGGTTCTCCTACGGCAAGACCGCCGATGGCATTTCCGTCTGCTCCCTTGTCGGCAACAAACTTGGCTGCTTCTCTTCTCAACTCTGGGAAGGTACAACCCTGCACGATAGGGAAGAGACTCTGGTTGTAACCATAGAGAGGTTCGGTCTCATTGAAACGCTTGAGGCAACGGTCCAGCCAGCGCTGTGTCATCTCAAGGCTCTTCTTGGCATACTGGAAGTCGCTTTGTCCTGGAGGACACTCGTCGAGAGCCATCATGATGTCGGCACCGATGATGCGCTCTGTGTCCATCACGTTCTCTGGGGTAAAGATATGTTTGCTTCCGTCGATATGCGAACGGAACTCGCAACCTTCCTCTCTCAACTTACGGATACCGGTGAGCGAGAAAACTTGGAAACCACCACTGTCGGTGAGGATAGGACGCTCCCAGCCATTGAATCCATGCAAGCCGCCTGCTGCCTTCATGACCTCAAGTCCTGGACGGAGGTAGAGGTGATAGGTATTGCCCAGGATAATCTGAGCCTTCACTTGGTTGCGAAGCTCGTCGAAGTGGACTCCCTTCACAGAACCTACGGTTCCCACAGGCATGAAGATTGGAGTCTTGATCTGTCCATGGTCGGTGGTGATGATGCCAGTGCGGGCATCGCTTGCCTTATCTGTTACTTGTAGTTCGAATTTCATATTCTACTAGTTGTTCAAATGTTATTTATCTTCCTTCTTTCTTTCTTCTTCGATTATTTATCTTCCTTCTTTTCTTCTTCGATAGTGAAGTCTATCGGGTTGTCCACCTTCTCGTCGGTGAGGGCGAACTTCCATACCTCGGCTACGTTCTCCACATAGTGGAATGTCAATCCCTTGCGATACTGCTCAGGGATGTCCTCGATATCCTTCTGGTTTACTTGGCACATCACGATGTCGGTGATGCCGGCACGCTTGGCTGCGAGTATCTTCTCCTTGATACCACCCACAGGGAGCACCTTGCCTCGAAGGGTAATCTCGCCCGTCATGGCTGTGTTCTTGCGCACCTTTCGCTGGGTCAATGCCGAAGCGATGCTGGTGGCGATGGTGATGCCTGCCGAAGGTCCATCCTTAGGAGTCGCTCCCTCTGGTACATGGATATGGATGTTCCAGTTGCTGAAGATGCGATAGTCGATGCCGAGCAAGTCGATGTGCGCCTTTACGTATTCCAAGGCGATAATTGCTGACTCCTTCATCACGTCGCCGAGGTTACCTGTCAAGGTCAACTTGCCTGTCTTTCCCTTGCTCAATGAGGTCTCAATGAAGAGAATTTCACCGCCTACGGAAGTCCAGGCGAGTCCTGTTACGACACCGGCATAGTCGTTGCCTTGGTAGATGTCGCGGTTGAATGGTGGGTTGCCCAGGAGAGAGGTTACCTCGGTAGGAGTGATGTTGGTGTTGTCCAACTCTTCCTCGTAAGCTAACTTGTATGCCATCTTGCGCAAAGCCTTGTTGATTTGCTTCTCCAACTGGCGCACGCCACTCTCTCTCGTATATTTCTCGATGATGGTCTCAAGGGCAGCCTTGTTGAACTTAATCTTCGGGGTGTATTTGTTGAGTCCCGTATTGTCCAATTCACGAGGCACCAAGTGACGCTTGGCAATCTCTATCTTCTCCTCGGTGATGTAACCGCCCACCTCGATGAGTTCCATACGGTCGAGCAGTGGACGAGGGATGGAGCTGAGGTCGTTGGCAGTGGCGATGAAGAGTACCTTCGACAGGTCGTAGTCGATGTCGAGATAGTTGTCGTGGAACGCCTTGTTCTGCTCTGGGTCGAGTACTTCAAGAAGTGCCGACGATGGGTCGCCGTTGAAGTTGGCTTGTGCTATCTTGTCTATTTCGTCAAGGATGAACACAGGGTTGGCACTTCCTGCCTTCTGGATGTTCTTGACGATGCGTCCCAGCATAGCTCCGATGTAAGTACGGCGATGACCACGAATCTCAGCCTCGTCGTGCAAACCGCCCAATGACATTCTTACATACTTGCGGTTCATCGCCTTGGCTATGCTCTTGCCCAAACTGGTCTTGCCGACTCCCGGAGGACCATAGAGGCAGAGGATAGGACTCTTGAGGTCGTCACGCAAAGCTCTCACTGCCAGATACTCCAAGATGCGCTCTTTCACCTTCTCCATGCCATAGTGGTCCTTGTCGAGCACCTTCTTGGCATGCTTCAGGCTCAGGTCGTCCTTGGTACATTCATCCCAAGGCAAATCCACCAAGGTCTGGAGATAGTTGATTTGGGTGGAGTAGTCTGGACTTTGTGGGTGAAGCGTATCGAGTTTCTTGAATTCTTTTTGGAATGTCTTCTCCACATTCTCGTTCCATTTCTTGGTCTTAGCCTTGTCGAGAATCTCTTTTTTCTCCGGACTCATATCGTTACCGCCCAACTCTTCCTTGATGTTCTTGAGTTGCTGTTGCAAGAAGTATTCACGCTGCTGCTCGTCGATGTCGTTCTTGGTCTTTCTTCTGATGTCAGATTGGAGAGCGTACATTTGCATCAACACGTTTTCCATCTTCAGTGCTTCCATGATACGGTCTTTCACCTTATCCATGCAGAGCAGTTTCATCTTGTCTTCTACGGTGAAAGGCATGGAAGAGAAGATGAAGTTTGGACGAACCAATGGGTTGGATATGTTGTTGAGGGCATATTCCGCCTCGTTTGGCATATCCTCGCAAGCATGAATCAACTGGATGGTCTGTGCTCGGAGTGTCTGCTGCAAGAGGGCGAATTCTGCGTCGTCCTTCTCTGGCCAACCTTCGGAGACGCTTTCTACTTCACCCTCGTAGAAAGGTACCGACTGGGTAATCTTGTTCAACTTGCATCTACCCAATCCTTGGGCTACGATGGTAGTCTGTCCCTCTTGTCCAGGCAAGTCGATCATCTTGATGAGACGGCAGAAGACGCCAATCTCGTAGAGGTCTTCTTGCGTAGGATTTTCTTCGTCGGAATCTTTTTGGGCGAAAGCACAGAAGATAGATTCGCCCTTCTTCTGCTGTTGAAAATGTTCTAGTACAGCAATGCTTTGACTTCTTCCGAGGATGATAGGGGTGAGAACGGTAGGGAAAAGAACGAGGTCCCTAGTACAAAGGATAGGGTAAATGCCCTTTTCTCTATCTTTGATTAATTCTGTTACATCGCCTTCGTAGTCGGCAATCATGTGAACTTGATTATCTCTATAATTACTCATATCTTTTTATAATTCCATTTTGACTTGCAAAGATAGGACTTTTTGATGAAATACAGGTGCTAAAGATACAATTTTTAATATAATAATGTGTGTTTTCTGCTTTTTTCGGTCTCTTCGTTACGGAAAAGTAAAATATATCGTGGTTTTCTGCGTTCTTGTTGAGTGAATGTTAATGGATGATAGAGTTTACAGAAAAGTTGGTATGAGTAGTTTTCAATTCAAACAGTTTGAGGTGTCGCAAGACCGTTGTGCCATGAAGGTGGGTACGGATGGCGTGCTGCTGGGAGCTTGGGCTTCGGGGGGCAAGCGCATACTGGATATTGGTAGTGGAACGGGCTTGATTTCCTTGATGATGGCTCAGCGTTTTCCTGATGCGAAAGTCGTGGGCATCGACATCGATGAGGATGCTTGCAGTCAGGCTCATGAGAATGTGTCGGCTAGTCCTTTCAGAGATAGAGTCTCCATAGAGCATTGCCGTTTGCAAGATTTTGGACTGGACGGCAAGGGAACTTTGGCTGAAGTCAGTAGAAACTTGATGGAATTGAATCGGCAGGAGAAAGAGAAGATGGAGCTGCTTGAAATGGTAGATGAGTTGAAATTCGATGCGATAGTGAGCAATCCTCCTTTCTTCTTGAATAGCTTGAAAAATCCCGACAAAAAACGCTCTATGGCACGCCATGCGGATTCCTTGCCTTTTCGTGACTTGTGGATGGGCGTGAAAAGGTTGCTTTCCGATGATGGCGTGTTCTCTGTAATTCTTCCTGTGGAAGTAGTTGAACAGTTTGAGGCAGAAGCTTGTTTCCTAGGATATTATAAAACTCGTCAATGCGCTATTAAGACGGTGGAAAGAAAGGCTCCGAAACGCTATCTTCTCGCTTTCTCTAGGCATCGGGGAGGGATGATGGAAAATGTCACGGAAACGATGATGTCTAGTGACGGAAGTCGAAGCGAATGGTATGCGAAAATAACGGACGAATTCTATTTGTAAGTTTCTCGTTCTCCTAGGGTGTGTCTTTATTACAAGCTTTTGTATCTCCATCCAAAGGCTTTGTATGTACATCGTAAACCTTTGTATGTACATCCAAAGCCTTTGGATGGAGATTTTGTATAGGGGGAGAGATAGTTTTCTACCTTTGTGAGAATAGCTTTCCCTAAAAAGAGGGATAGCTATCTTCCTTATAAGTTCAACTTCCTTTGCACGAATTTGCTGAGAGCCTCCACCTTTTTGCCTTGGCGGGATATGTCTTCCCTGACGGCGTTGATGTCGTTGAAGAACTCGGCGAAAGCAGTCTGGATGGCATTAGGCTTGCGGGCATTCTTGTCGGCATGCGGATTGACCACTACTTTGATGCCTTTTTCCTCCAAGTGAACATCTATCTCGGCACCCGACATCACAGGGTCGCCATCATAATGGATGACACCAGCCTTGCTGCGGGTGATGTGGAGCTTCTTGCACTTGAAGGTCTTGATCTTGGAGTTCTTGTCCAAGGTCTTGTTGAACATGTCGAAACTCACCTGAGGTGCTTCCAAAACATCAAATGGCTCCATGATGATTACGTCCATAAGTCCGTCACTCATAGAGGCTTGTGGTGCAATGTAGGCATTGTTTCCATATTGTGATGCGTTGGCACACGAGATGAGGAAAGCCTTGTATTGTTTGGTGCCAGTCTCGTCTTCCAGAGTGTACGTCTCAGGCTTGTATTTGAGTCCTTCTCTCAAGATGTTCTCGGCATAACTGATAGGACCTCTCTTGCCGCTTTCCGCAAATTTCATGCTGACAAAGGCGTCGAATCCCATGCCGCAGGTGCAGAAGAAAGGGTAATCGTTGATGACTCCATAGTCCAAGTCGTGAATCTCGCACTGATTGATGATCTCGATGCTTTTCCCGATATTCATCGGGATGAGCAAGTGACGGGCGAGACCATTGCCCGATCCACAAGGGATGATGCCCAGGGCAGTATCGGAGTGTACGATGGAGCGAGCCACCTCATTGACAGTGCCATCGCCCCCGACAGCTACAACGATGTCAATATGGTTGTTCTTGGCTTCTGTCGCAATTTCAGAAGCGTGTCCAGCTCTTTCAGTCATTCTGATCTCGTACTCAAAAAGCTCCTTGTCCAAAGTAGAATCGATCAGGCTCGGTATGCCAGCTTTGCTGCTCGTGCCTGAAATGGGGTTCATGATGAATACTATTTTTTTCTTCATTCAGATGCAATGTTATTGTATAGTTAATGCAATGCTCTTGTATTATTTTTGATGCAAAAGTAACAAAAAACACTGTAATATGCGTAAATTATAGGCGAAAAAAACGCTAAAGTATAACTTTCTTAGAAAAAAATAGGATTTATAAGTTCTTTTTTGTATCTTTGCATCCTGAAAATAAAGAAAATATTAAAGTACACCTATTAATAATGGGACAATTACAAGAAAGATACAAGAATTATCGTGAACCACAGAAGTACATGGCTGCCGGCGTGTATCCTTACTTCCGTGAAATCACAAGTAAGCAGATGACAGAGGTAACCGATATTGATGGTCATAAGATTTTGATGTTCGGTTCTAATGCTTATCAGGGTTTAACCAACGACCAGCGCGTAATCGATGCTGCCAAGGCTGCGCTCGACAAGTATGGTTCTGGTTGTGCAGGAAGCCGTTTCCTCAATGGTAC
>ERZ1023654.172-NODE-172-length-24102-cov-7.835073_pt1 | contig 24102 bp, 6 predicted proteins | sample MGYA00380338_ERZ1023654 | MGnify/ENA primary metagenome ERZ1023654 (study PRJEB33179, sample SAMN07448980) | human gut metagenome | biome: Human-gut; feature: Human associated habitat; material: Faeces | host: Homo sapiens | place: India: Bhopal | collected...
CATCTTGGCATCAACACTCAAGCGACAGCTCAGGCCTTCGGAATCACCCTCTACAATCCCAAAGACCTTGCCAACATCTGCAAAACGCATCCCAAAGATTGGCGGTCACTCATGGACAAGGACATCCTGGCAATAGATGACCTTGGTACCGAGCCTCGCGAAATCATCGAATACGGCAATGTGCTCAGTCCCATCATCGACCTCATCTCCTACCGCTATGAACACCAACTGCCGACTATCATCACCTCCAACCTCACCCCTCAACAAATCTCAGAAGTGTACGGCAAGCGTATCGGTGACCGATTGAAAGAGACAACCGAGATTGTCCCTTTCTTGAATGGCTCATACAGAGGCTAGGAAACAATAATTGTTCATAAATGTCAAGCCAATGCTCAATGCGCACCTCACATAAGATGCACAAAGAGCACTGGCTTCTACTTTTCCAACGAGATATCTCGATGCCGCTAAAACAACGATTTTAAAAATCGGTAAGCCTAATTACCGGTTTTGAGAAAACCGCAACAGGCTGCCACTCCCAAAGGAGTTCTTGGACAAGCCAAGCATCCTCGGCTAAGTGCCTTAGGGGAGCAAGCTCTGGCAGATTTTTCACTTTGATTTGATACACTCCTCATACACCGCTAACCCTTTCACGGTCAGAAGATATTTCTGACGAGGATGACGAGACGAGTTGGGATATAGCAAACAAACATAACCATCACCGATGGCAGGCTTCAGATAAAGATTAAGAAAATTGTCTCTTCCCTTTAATTCTAAAGCCTTCATCATACTCTTCACAGATAATTCTTTATTTCCAATTACAGCAATCAGCCGTTTGACATTAGCATTATCCGTGCACAGCTTGCCCTGTACTTGTCCTGTACTTGTCCCGCGCTTATAATCTTCTTGCTTATTGTTTATTCCACCTGCAAGATTGGGCTGCACTTTCCATTCATTCGTTGCATGGATATGTAGATAACGGTTACGTAAATCCCATTTTTCACCCAACAACAGGTTTCGGAAGAAATGCTCTAAATACACAGATGTGTAATCAATTCCTTTTATGGCGTTCTTGTAATTTGCACGAACCAAGGCGTTACGGAAATACCATGAATGTTGAGCAAAAAGGCTATTGTCAACTTTGAAGCCTATAGAACGTAGGTAGAGAATTGTGAATACAGCCGTTGTACGAGTATTACCTTCGCAGAAAGCATGAATCTGCCACAGACCGGAAACAAATCGCGTGATGTGCTCCACCATGGCATCAGTTGATATTCCCTTATAGCTAAACTCTTTCTCTTGACTGATATCATAATCTATGGCTCTTCTCAAATCCTCCCAGTTCAGATAGTTTACGGTATCACCATCAAGTACCCATTCACGCTTCGTAATATCATAGTCACGCAGTTTGCCAGCATGCTTAAACACACCGTCAAAAACCCTACGATGGACAGAGATATAACCTCCAGTGCTGAAATCCAATGTCTGAGACGAAAGTATCTTGGTGATGTTGGCAGAGACTTTATCCGCCTCTTGCTTCTCATCATCATCGGGCTCACGCTGAGTTTTCGACTGATAGTAGCTTCTTATCAGTTCACGTGCTTCATCAATATCTATTTCACCCTCAATGTGCTTGCAAGCAGTAGCCTTCAGATAATCGGAAGTCAGCAAACCATCAACAGCCTGCAGTCCGATTGCAGTCTGCCAAATGGATGCTTTCTCCCTTTGGCTAGGTTCACCTTGACGGATGTATTCGTCGAAGTCGGTATAATATTGTCTATTGTTAACTATAATCCCCATAGTGATTTTATGTATAAAATAACGATTCCAATAAATACTATTTTACAACATCTAACAAACCTGACGGTTCACCAAAGCCAACCATGTAAACGAGTTGTCTTGCACGAGTAATGGCAACATACAGCAGCGAACGCTTTGATGAAAGGTACTCCTTTTGTGCCACCTTATCCATACCTGAGAACGGATAGCCTTCAGTGGCTTTAGAAGGTAGGTTCCTTTCGTTTACTCCCATTAGAATAACAACACGGTACTCCAAGCCTTTAAGTGAATGGAAAGTGCAGAGGTCTACACCATTTGAACAGCCCTGCTTCTGAGTTCCCTTTAGTACACGATAGTCCGTGCCATCATGGTGCAAACGGCTTTGCATTTCCTTAAGAAGGTTCATGCTTGGTGCAGCAATACATATCTCAGACAATTTGATATTAGAATCCAGACACTCCTTCATCCATTCAACAACCTGCTGAACTTCAGAATTTGCATCATCAACAATTTTATACTGAGGGGCAACACCTTCATGGATGAGCGAAACATATCCATTTGTTGACTCCTTGCCGCCATCCATATCGTCGTAATCAACGCCCTTAACAACGCTTACAGCAACACGCTTGATAGGTTCTGTGGTACGATAGTTGATCTTCAGTTTTCTGCTTCGCACACCTCTAACGTTAATGCCTGCTGCTCCAAAGTTTATCTTACGACCATTATAGATGCGCTGGATAGGATCACCTGTCAAGAAAAGATCATTCTTGCCTTCAGCTACTAATGCTCTGAGGAATTTTAACTCAGGATTAGAGAAATCCTGAAACTCATCCGCTATAACGTTTGTGTAAGGGTGGATGTTGTTCTCATTCAAATAGTTTGTCGTCTCATTGAAGAGTTCAAGGCGATCAACGACTCTTCTCTCTTGTTTGAGAGCATTATATTTCTCAACGAGTTTCCAAATTCCGATGCGTTGCTTACGGCTTAATGCTTTGGTACGTCCAACACGAGGTTGCATCATATACTGCTTCGCATCCTTGTTACCAAAATACACAATGACATCAATATACTCATCGTAAAGGAATTGCTCATCGAACTCTGTTACCTCTGTTTCAAGAACTTCACGCCACAGTTTCAATGACTCCTCATCACCGCTGTAATCCAGCACTTTATAACCTTCCTTAACCTTGTACTTCTCGGCAGTGTCAAGCAAGACTCGATCAATGTTGTTTAGAGTAAACTTGTTCTTTGGTACTCCAAGCTTCTCGATAGAGTCGGCAATGTTAATGCTCAATGTCTTTGTATAAGTAGTAAACAGAACATTTGCATTAGGATTCTCACACAGATATTTAAGTCTGTGCAATGCAGCGATAGTTTTACCTGTACCTGCACCACCGCTGACCTTCATTGTACCTTTATACTCAGCATTCACCAGTTTTCTCTGAGAAGGATGGAGGAAAATCTGCCATTTGTCCATACCTTGTTCAATGATACGCTGAAGTGCATCGTCATCTGTGATTTCCACAAAACGACGCTTATTATTATCACTGAGCAATTTATCTTCATTTTCCTTTACCTGGCCTTCTTCAATTGTAGCTATGATGGAATCGATATTCTCTCCATCCATGATATTGAAAATATTCTCGTAAGCATCTACGGGAAGAATCGGTTCTAATAGGTCCAGATCATCAAGCGATTTAATCTTCAATACTCTTGCTATGACTTCCTCTGGAACACCAATCTTAAGAAGTTTCTCCTCAGTTATTCCTTCAAAGATAGTCGTTTCATTATCTGTTTGTACCTTAGGCACAGCTATCTCCTCCTGCTTTTCCTCAATAGTAATGAGCTGACAAGCCTGAGTATGCTCGTTCCATACAAATCGCTTGTTTATCCCCCAACGATATGCATCCTCATGGTCTCCAACATAAAGCAAAGAATAATTTTCTCCGTCAAGCACACCGACAATGACTCTATAGTTATCATCTATCCTTGCTGTTCGGAGTGTTGAGTTCTTAAACTGAGTGATTGGTTCCAGATGTATTCCTGCGGAAGTATGGTTTTCGCGGAATTTTCTCTGGAATGACACCACCTTGTCTTGAATTTTCTTCGGCAGTTTAAACACTGCATCAAAGAATGTTTCTGATAAAAACAGTCTCATGTATATTTTATTTTATTAGTTCAACACAGAATTCATCTTGCGAAATTGTCTTATATCCCTTGTCTGTAAAAACAGCTTTGTCATTATCATCGAACGGGTCAATGACAATCTTGGGATTGTCAATAATCATGGCCGCACTTGCAATGACAGCATTGTCTTCATCCGTCAACTCGAATACTCCATCATGACTAAATGGAACATTGTTATCAAGCAAGACATCGACGATTTCCTCCATTCCTGGGTATAGTTCCTTAATCTCATCACGATTAACTGCCGTTTCTACAGTATCTGTCTTTTCCTCTGTCTGGCTTCCAGAGAAGAACTGGATGAGATTGTATCTACGCCAGAAACCAATCCAGTCTTCTTTGTCAGCAGACCGATGTCCCTTGGTTACCTGGAGATCGTATTTTATTCCCTGACTGAATGCTGCCTCTACCTCTTCATCTGTTGAGTAGTCTGTCAGATCTTTATCGCAATCAGGGTCGATTTCAACACTACCAGAGTATAGTGATCCACCATTCGACAAGAAGTTAGGACTATCACTTATACACCAGTAGCATGTTTCCTTAATTGAACCAAGCATTGGATTTTCAAGCAGCTGTCCGAGGCGAGTTATTGAGTTGTTTCCTAACTCATCCTCTTTCTCCGATTCAAACAGTTGAATATCTTCCCATGCTATAGTCCATGAGAACATACGCTGTGGTTTTGCTTGTTTTATTCCTTCACGTTTCTCCAGGTCGCTATAGAATCGCATGTTTGGCTCACACGCATGATATTTATAACCATCAAGGAACACTGACCACCATGGAATCTTGACCATATCACTAACTTCCTCGCCATTTATCTTTGCGTAGTTACACATGATTTGGAAATCAGGGATAGTGGTATGCTTAACACCATAGGCAACAGTCAACTCAAACTGAGGTTTCATATTGTAATGAAGTTCTGTATCAGATTCTTTATCGACTACTTTCAACTCATAGTGGTACGCATTATCATCAGGCACTTTCTCGAAAGTCCAATTTTTGCTCTTGGCCAGAGTCTGCAATGCACGAACAAATTTCAGTTCCAACTCGCTATCCTCAGCTGCACCATTTTGTGCGATAGTGCCTACAGACCCCTCGATGCGTTCCCATGACTTTGAACCGCCCACTAACTTGCCGAACAGAATTTCAGCCTGTTCGCGGCTGAAAGAATCTCTACTATACTGATTACCATAAGTCAGGATGCAATGATAGCACCCATCCTTACCTTCCAACTGGCAAGTGCAGTCCTTAATCCTGTCATAGGCAAACATCAGCATATTTGAGAACTCGTCCGTATTATAGAGTTTTGCAAGATAACCAGTACCACCAGGTATGGTATCATACATCACTAGATAGTAATCTTTCGAGCCTGTAGCTTGATTCATTTCTGTATAGGAGTCTATGCGGATATGCTCAGGTGAAGAGTGATAATACTCCTTCATTCCAAGTTCAATACCAGCCTTAAACATCTCCACAGCAGCCTTCGCATCCATGATTTGGATAGGTAGCAGAATCTTTATGGCTTCGGTTTGCATGTGACGATACAAATAGAGCTGCTCAAAAACCTCACCATTCCTGTCGTCCACAAAGCTCACATTCTTATGGTTACAGAAACGGTAGTGCTGTTCTACTGGTTTGTGTTCTTTATTCAACTTGGAGAGCAATGGCGTTGACTTGCCACAATATTTGCAGGTGACAAAACCATTTTCAGGAATGATAGCTTCATTATTTACTTCTACCTTGCTGCCAGTCTGCATCTGCATGCCATAGTTAGCCTCATAGAGATCCATATTATTACAGAACTCTATACCAAAACCAAGGTTTTTCATCGCATACGAAGAAACTACACCTTTATGATGGAACATAAAATGTTTCTTAACAATGAACTGTTCTTTGGTTCTTTCCTCATTAGAATCATCGAGCGCAGCATCTGTCTTGAACATCGCACTACGAGCACTTGTAAATTTCAGATACTTATGTTGATTGACGCCCCATGAAGGATCGCCACATTTTGGACAAGCAGCAAGTGAGAAATCTGGAGTTCCTTTTTCTGCCACACAATCACACTTTGAGCAATATCTCATCGTTATCAGGTTGTCTTTCCAATCGAATGTAGGGATGCCACTAACTTCAAGTTGGAACTTCTGAGTGCAGAACTTATTGCCTGGAGCCAATTCCTTTATACCTTGAGAAGCAGAACGTGTCAGTTCAATCACTTTTGGTTCTGCAACATTATTCTTGCTATCTTCCTTTTCCAGGGTCGAATACACACTCGCCTGCAACTTGACACCAGTTTCAGGGAAGGCATAGTTAGGCAAAAGTCCACAGTTTGTCATGAATTCTATGAGACTTTCACTTTGGATGTTGGCATATTGGGCCTTGCAAGTCTTTATCAGATCCTTGAGCGCAGCTTTAGCCGGATCATTCGACTGTAGTCTGTCTTCCTGTTCTTTATAGTTATTGAGTTCCTCGATAAGCCCAAACAATCGGTCTGTTAAGGCATGAAACTCTTTCAGGATATTCTGACAGAAAGACTCGTCCTCCAATGACTTAGCCAAGATGCCAATGGCAGGCATGGTATTCTCGTCATACTGCTCAGAGAATCGCGTTTTCAAAGTATTCTTATTCTCTTTGATGAAAGCAATAATCCTATTGACAACAAACCCATCTGAAGACATCGCATCTTCTGTCAGCTTCAAGTCACGGATATTTGCCGGCATCGTATTGTTCTTATCCTCGCTAATCCATGTATCAATACAATAGGCGAAGAAGTGTCTGCGCAGGATATCCTTTGCTTCGAGGAAGCATCCCGGTGTGGACACTTCACCCTCCATCATTTCATCAGGATAAGTAAAATAATACATGTCATGAGGTTCTCCTGCGTGAGCATAGTTCAATACAAGAGCGGAACCTTCCTTACGACCGGCACGACCTACACGCTGTAGGAAATTGCTTGGTTTAGGTGGAATATTAGCATTACCCATTACATTCAGATCGCCAATGTCAATACCCATTTCCAACGTTGATGTAGCAGAAAGAACATTTACCGAGTTTGAATGAGGATGCTCCTTGAAGTCCTTCTCAAGTTGTTCTCTGTCCGATCGTTCAAGCAAACCGGTATGCTCTCGGGCATATACACGAGGAGACAATGCACGGTTATACACCTGCTGATAGTAGTTGAGCTCGGGGTTTATCTCCTCTGAATAAGTGCCCTGACACTTGTAGTCAAGACAAAGAGTGTCCTCAGCAAGACTGTCACCCTTGGCTACATATAGTGTTGACTGACAGTTGCTACACTTGATATGTTTAACATTCTTGCTTACCCATATATGGTTGGGGTTGATGACATAGTTGCCACCACCCTGAGGAGCTTTATTTACCAGACCAACTTCTTCCATTTTGAGGAAGAGTTCACGAATAAACTCATTGTATAATGTAAGATTACGCTCGATGGGCCAGTTGAAATGGCGCCAGAAATAGTTGGTGTACCAGTTGGGTTTCTCACGTCTCAAAGCTGCCATATCCAACATATCACTATTTTTGTCGAGATAGGTAACACCAATTAGTTTTGGGAAGCGGACACCTCCTCCGAACATTCTATTGAGGAAATGACGTCCATCAAACTTCCAGTTCAGTGCCCATAGCGTAAGAGCTTCATTTCTGTATTTGTCAAGATATGGATGATCTACAGCACCATGTCTTCTCATTCGCTGTAGGATACCATAAACGAAGTGACAGAATTTCTTCTCGTCCGCAGCTACATACTCCAACTGATTGATTGACAAGAATTTCTTCATCAAGTCATACACCTTGTGAATCTCCTCACTTTTGAAGAATGTAGCCGACGACCCCGTTTTCTCAAGGGTACGACCAAGCTGTGATGTAAGACCAAATTCGCTTACAATTTCCCAATCCACTCGTATATCGAATTCTTTCTTAAAAGAAGACATGTAGCCCTTTCCCTCGCGATAGTTATGACGAAGGTCTATATGGGAAGCTAAATCGGCAGGCAGGAAACGGTTGTAGTAGTCGTCCTCAGAAAGTTTTTCTTTCCAGTATTTCTTGAAGCCCTCCTGAAGTTCTGCAACATTAACAGGCTTGTCAAGGCTATTGATATACTGCTGCATAGACTGTCGGAAAAGAAATCGGAAAGTTCTTGCTTCATAGAAAGCTGCCTGATGAGCTGCATCCTGCACGCTGTTTGTAAATACAAGAATCTTTCTGTCCTTCTCTTCTGCATGGTCAAAATCGCTTGACAATACTTGGCTTATAGCCACACTCGAGAGCGTAGATGTGCGTCCGCCTATCTCGCAGATTGCATCACTATTACACTCGGGACATATCGTTGTAAACCTCTGATTTCCATTGCGTGTTGATGTTGTCTTGCTGCATACACGCACTCTCAACGTGTTGCTATCGCTTTCGCTCAACTCACGCAGATTCTTTATGCTGACGTGATGTGTCACATTGATTGCATTCTCGTTGACATATTCATCTACGGCCTCGTGCTTTTTAGACTCAATATTCAAAAGAACCACCTCTTTTTCTCTATCCATGAAAGCCTTGTTGATAGTGGAAATGTCAGAACAATAGCTGTCATCTGTAGCCAGACGACGTGAAAGCCAACCACTTGCACCACATTCACGACAGAAATACATAGGCAAAGCTATACGATCCTCATCTTTTTTCAAGCTATGTCTCCAGGTAAACTCAGGGTTTTTCTGGAAATAACGAAGAATACCACTAAGTTCACGTTGCCAAAGCTGCACCTGCAGATAAAGCATCGGAATGAGCTTTTCTGAATTGTTGAGAGGACGTTTTGAATAAGCAATCAGAGCCAACAGATTTTCAAGAACGATAGAGCATACCTTATCACCACCATCCAAATAGAGACGTCGGAAGTTAACGTCCTGGTCAATCATTTTCTTCTTAACATCCTCCAACGAAAGAATGCCATGGCTCAAAACATCAAGGAACGATTTTACAATACCCATGCTGCGCAAATAAGTACCAGCATCAACGGGAGTTATATTCGAACTCTTAAGCCACACCTTACAGATACGCTTCATGTAGGTGTATACTGTGTCATCAGCTCCAAATTCGCAACTCTTGATGAGCTTTATATCAGGAAGTGTTGTAATTGACTCAGTAGCATATTCTGACACAGGTATTCTGTGCTCCTCGATGACATTCTCTTCATGGAACACCTCTCCGAATACATCCGAGGCATATTCGCATAGACGTTTTTTGCTGTCTGGGCCATTGCCAATGGTTGCCGAAGTACCAATAGGACACAATAATCCCTTAGGCAGATTCAGTTTCAACTTCAAACGTCGAATCAAATTTGCCACATCTGTGCCCTGTGCGCCATCATAGGTATGCAACTCGTCGAGCACTATAAACTTCAGAGCCTTGAAGTCTGTATCAATATTGCCTTTCCATAGGCAGCTGAAGCGCTGACGCATTAGTCCATAGTCCAGCATCTTGAAGTTTGTCAACAAAATGTCGGGCACAGTGTCAAGAATAGCATCGCGGTTTTCAATGATATGGTCAGGTCCCATATCTCGAGGATAGTCCTTAGGATCGGTACCCTCTCCCACAAACAAACCAGCTGTTACCTTTCCCTTCAGTCGAGGGTCATTCCAGATGGTTTCTGCCAAACGCTTTGCCTGGTCACTTGCCAAGGCATTCATGGGGTACATGATAATAACCTTCACTCCAACCTGACGACTGAACTTGTTGCAGTTGTAGCAATAGTCAAGGATTGGGTAAAGAAAACACTCTGTCTTACCAGAGCCAGTACCCGTAGTGAGGAGCGTTGGCTTAGGGGCATTACCGTTCTGCATAGAGAGCTGACGGAACGCCTGCAACTGATGCAAGTATGGAGGGAAGTTGGGAGCAATCTCCAAAGGAATGTTTTTGTTCTCTTCTTCCGATGCAGACACAAAAGGAGTCTTCAACGAGATATATGGTCCTTTGAAGAGTCCATCCTCTTTACTCTCGATGAAGCGATAGAAAGCATCACTGACATCCTTCTCTTTGAACTTGAAGGTTGCCTTGATATACTCTATTATTGAATCACGTACTTCACGTGCTTGTTGAAGAGGTAGCATATTATTGTTGTTTTATCATTGACAAATTAAATGAAGTAGAATCTACTACTCGGTATCCAGCCGCCTTAAACTTTACGACCGAATCATCATCAACAGGGTCAATAGCAATTTTGGACTTTCTTAATAGTAATCCAGCTGTAGCTATGACCATGTCATTATGATCTAATAAGTCAACATCACCATCCATACTGAATGGAATACCATTGTCGAGGAGTAAATCCACTATGCTTTCGAGACCTGGGTATAGTGCTTTAACCTCGTTTCGTTTCATAGTCTCAAGTATTTTACTTGAATCGTCACGAACCATTTCCTTCTTATCACCTAACGAGCTACATTTTTTTATGAAAGCAGCTACCTTCGAAGATAAAGAATGCATGTTTGTAAGTGGTATGTCACTAATAATTAGTGTAGTACTCCTTGAACGGCTCGTGGCGACATTAAATCTTCTTTCATCAAGTGCAAATCCAGGATTTCTCCCCGGAATATATAGAATAGCGTAATCAACGGTCATACCCTGAATTCTATCAATTGTTTCGATGGTAAAGTCTTGCAAGGATGTTTCTGTTAGAAATGTCTTTTGAAGCTGTTTAACAGTGTCATTGAAAGGAGATATAATTGCCAGTGAACGTTTAGGATAGTTTTTTGTAAACTCATCGACAACTTGGCTAACAATATTCAAACCTGTTCCAGATACGATACCATTTGTATAGTCCTGAGTGTAATGATATATTACACCACCACCGTCTGGAAATAGATTTGAATGACATAGGCTGAAATCTAGTAAATTCTTCTGTACAGATCGAAATCTGTTGCTATAGAATATACCTGTTAATTCCGCGCTAGCTTTTGTCAGTCGGAAAGTTGTTGTTATTCTGTATGATTTCACATCTGTTCCAAGAGCATACGTCTTGAGACCTTCTATCTGCGTATTTGCATTCCATGCATTATATAATGCTTTTGTTGGATTGCTAATTATTGGAGGTAACTGCATAGGATCTCCAACTATAAGGCACTTGCGACCTAGGTTTTTAAATGCTAATATAGAAGCAAGAAACGCTTGTGAAGCCTCCTCTATAATAACTAAGTCATAGGAAGGCAATTCTTCTTTGCTATGACAGTCACTATTATAAGCTTGCGACAAGACATAATTTGTAGAACAAAATAATTCTCCATTGGGTACAACAAATCCTTTTTTTATGGGTTTAAGTCCAGGTACCATTCTCCTTTCATCAGCAGAAAGGTTAGACTTAAAGATTTTTTCATTTCGCAAGAAGGGCAAGAGAGGAGGTTGTTGTACCAGCTCAATAAGCCCTTTGTTTGCCATCGTAGTAACGCAAACAGTTTTATTGCTAGTCAAATACTTAGCAATAATATGAGCGATTGTATAACTCTTTCCGGTTCCTGGAGGACCTTGAAGAATACAACAATTGTCCTCTTCCAAAGTTTGAAATATTCTCTCAGGAATTGCAGTTTCATTATTTGGGTCATACTGCAATTCTTCAGGTTGCCAGTCTTCATAGTCAATCTTCGGCTCAATCATTTGTTCTGGCAGGTCGTGAAATATCTCCAAGAAATTCACTAGATTATTAAAATAATCAACGGGAGGAAATGGAGCAAATACTATCACAGACAGAGACTTGCCCGACTCGGTTGATTTCTTGAATAAATCATACAAAGACGTGCTGAGTCCAGTACATCCAACATAATCGTAGCTACTATCACCCTTTTTAGTGTAATAGAGTGGTAATAAGTCAGATGTATTAGAATGATACTGAGTGTTCTTGCAGAATTCAAGGAATGAGCACGTCCATAAAGTGACATTCGGACCGAGTTCTGCCTTAGCATCTTTCTTAATCACCATTACAGATTTCTGCACTTTCAAACGAGGTGCCTTGTCTTTTGGAAATTTAAGAACGACATGTCCGAGATTGTCATTTACATGATCAACATACCCAACGATGATTTCTTCTTTCCTGAACAGTAGGTTCATAGGAGCCTTTATAATGGACTTTTGTTCCATCTCAGCCTCACGAACCTGATCTGAGAAGAAATGCTGATAGTTTTGTATTTTCTTATCAATACTCATCTTCGTTTTCCTCCGTCTCGTTTATATCATTATTAGTAGGCAACTTAGCAAAGAGCGAATTGTACTTTTCGCTAGAATTGATTCTAATAAGTGTATAAGCAGTTCCCTTTACACCATAGAGAACTCCAGAATATAGTTCTTCTACTACATCTGCTTTTTCTTCGCCTGTAAGTTTAATGACAATATCATCTTCGCCTATCCATTTAAGAATGTCATCAATAGAATTGAAGTACATAAATTCATTGGCTTTTGCACCAAGATAAACGCATACAACACATCTGTCATCTGAAATCTTATTCCAAATAGATGGAGAAAGATACATTATACCTCCAGCTGCACTACATTTATGAATGTACTTTCCACCAGTAATGGTATGCTCATTTTTCATGTGTGCATTGCGAACAAAGTCATCCTTGCTTTCGTTAGGAGTCATACCTCTCTTGACAAGATTATTGTACAATCTCAGCTGAGCCAAGTAGTTTTGATCTGCTACTTGCTCAGGAGAAAGATCTTCACCAAGAATCCTATTAATTTCTGTAACCTCAGACGTTGTTGGCTCCAGGACTTCAAGTGTTCTTGTAACTCCATGAGACCCAAAGTTTCTAACATCTTCTGGTGAGAATGGTTTGGGAGCCTGTGGAGTATAGTTGCTCTTTGAACCTTCCCATCCATTCATGTCACTATAGGTACTTGTACCTTCACTAGCCCTTGTTGGGGTAACATTTCTAGAAGACTTTCTCTCACGCGGTTCTCTATTCGTTGGATAATAGTGAGTAGAGCCGTTATCTGAACGTGTTTTCTTCGGCTCATTATCATCTGACTTTTCAAAAGCTTCAATTTCATCGTCATCATCAAACGTTTCTTTATGCTGTGATTCGATTCCATTTTCTTGAATTTCCTCCTCGAGCTCAGAGTCCTCAGAATCATTATTATCAGTAGATTCATTATCCTCAATATTATCTTCTTGTGAGGTTTCACCCTCATATTCGCCAGTATAGCCTGTAAATATATGACGATTGTCTACATCAACGAAATCCGTATCATCTGCTTCGTTGCCATTAAGTTCTCTTTTAATTCCAGGAATCAAAAGATCAAGTTCTTCCTTAAAGGCATCATCAAGCATCAGGGGGTTGTTTTCTTTAACTTTTTCAATCGCTGCTTCACGGCTATCCATAACGGTTTTAACGAGGTCCTCGTCGGCTTCAATTCCTAGATACTCAATAAAACTCTCCACAAATGGCACGAATACAATTTTGTCGTCCAACGACTTGACAAAGTAGAAATCTGCCGAATCTTTTTCGCGATAAAATTTCTTTAGTTTTTGGCAAATATTCTCATCTTTCTCATATCTGATAGAAATTGCATCGCAACACCACAATTCTAGCGCATCAATAAGTTCGCTATACTTTTGATAACGAGAGTTCCAGTTCTCTGCATCTTCATATCCCGCAAGAACCAAAGCATAGATTCTCAATGTCTTTTTATATACCTCATTCTTTGAAACCTGTCCGATTCTGTCTACTATTAAATCTTCAGGTTCAATAGTTGTTATCTGAAGTATATCACATGCATTTTTGAAAGATATTGGACCAGCAGGAAGGTATTCCTTATTGATGATTTTGGGAAGATTACCAAAGTATTGCTCCAACTTCTTTTCGTTATATGACAATGCATATAATTCGGCAATCGGCTTATCGTCATTTTTTGTATTCTTCCACTTAGCCGATTCATCTGCTCTGTATTCGGTAACGTCTACATCATACTTCTCATCGTAAGTCTCTATCATCCATTGCAATAACTGAATTCTTCTTTCCTTACCAACGAAGCTGAAAAGAGCATACAATGAATCACAGAAAGAAAGACGTGTATTGGATGGCTTACTAAGCAAAAGCCCAAACAAAGTACGTTTTTCCTCCTTATCATATTCAATGTTCGGAAGGTCCGCTAATGGTAATTTATTCTCCCAATCAACTACATGTTTATTGACATACGATGATATCGTTAGAGAATATATTTCACTAGGCTTCTTCATGTAATCCTTAGTTGGAATACATGCTACAGAGTCAAATTTCCTATCTTCTATCAGTTTTTTGACACCACGAATGTCAGCATCTCGTTTCGTTAGATACTGACTCCAAAAATATATTGAGAAATCTCTGTTTGACAGATTCACAATATCATCTTCTTTAAAATCGCAATGAATCTTGAAGACTTTATTTAGCATCTTTCGTATGTCATTCTTACATTCTTGTAAATATGAATTAGAGATATAATCATAGTCAAGACCATATTTCTCGAAATCACAGAATGGTTCGTACAGACTACCTTCTGTCATTTTTGAAATGTCAGTAAACTCATCATCCGAATCTAAGAAGAGTACTTTAGAAATTTGGTCAAACTCTTTGAGACTATCTTTATCTGCAATATACATCGCTGCGAGTTCATCTACAAAGCGGAAGTGTATAGAACGAAGCAAGTCTTCACTATCTTCATCATCTTGAATTTCAAGATAACGATCTATCTTAATTTCTTGCCACTCCGTGAGCTTTGTGATTTTATTACCATCTATTTCGTCTAATATATCGACAATGAGTCTCCTTTCGTCTGCTGTAGCAAACGAAACTTGAGTTGGAATATCTATATATTTGAAAGGTTCGTCCTTTTCGCTGTCAATATAAATAACTTCTGACAAACTATAGAACTCACCATCATAAGCCTTGACACGAAGATCCTGGAGATTTGAAATCAAACCTCCCTCTCCCTCATAGTGGTCTTCAAGTTTCGAACGATATTTTGCAATTGTTGCAGGCAGTTTGGCATCATCTGTCTCTGGTAATCTATTATCAATTGTGTCGATAAGAATGTCTACCATTTCAAACCGTACACCCATTTTTACCCAGAAATCCTTCCAAGCTTCAACATTATCGTCCTCTTCAATATATGCGCTGCTAATGAATAATGCATCTGGATGATAACTTGTAACAATTGTCTCTAATCCACCTTCTTCGATATATTCGTCTGAAAGGTAGATAATCTCGTCTGAATCAACATATTCGTCTGTTTTAAGGTAGACAGGAAGAGCAGGAAGGCTTGCAAGCGTTTGATCAGCAAGTTTGCACCCCTTTACCCATCTCCAGAATTTTACATTATTATCCTTGTCTTCGATTGTTGAATAGAAAGTACTGGTATTATCAGTTAGCCAAGTAATGAAGTCAATCACAGTAAACTGTTCATTTCCCAGTCGCGTTTTCCAATACTCTTCATTCTCCTCTATGTGATAATCAGGATCAATGATGTCAAGGTCGGAAAATTCAACCAATCCCATAGATGCCAACTCTCGTGCGCTTTTGCTTAATATATGATGTCCCTCAGAATTGTCACTAGCATCATCATTACCATAAAGATAAACCTTTACCCCTTTCATTACTTCCTTTTGCTTGTCGGTAAGGTCTGCAAGACGGTCAATAACGAAAGCATGGAAAGCTATGCTGGCATCCTTAGAACTGATAGTGTTATTGATATTGTCAAGTTCCTCTGTTATGACATCGTTGAAGAAGTTTGCAAAATCATATTTCTTGGCTTTTATAGCCAGTATAGACTTTGAGTCTCCATATTTGCTTGTACACATGTCTACAGTGTCGGCAGGGAACCATTCCGAATCAAGAATTTCTTTCAGCTCTATGTCATAAGCATAAACATAAGTAGCGTTTGAGTCTATATCATAACCACCATCGTCAGAATTACCAACAAATACGAAGAACTCAAATTTATCAGCGTCCTTCTCTATTTCAAATACTAATTTGTAGTTCGCATCAAGGTAGGCGATAAAGTCTAAATTCTTTGCTCCATCACCGTCGTTGTTTCCGCTGGTGTTTGATACGATAGTGCTGATATTAGGGCGTACTATATCCTTATAGAATTTGTCGGCATCAAGTTCCTCTACATAGAAAGCCTCTTTAAGGAAATCCTTTACTTTCTCTTCATCGTTTTCCACGTTGAGGTAGTCAGAATCAAGACTGTACATCCAGTCGCTATTGAGCCACTCTCTCTGTGAACATTCATCAAAACACTCTGAAGGGAAGTAGATATGGTCTTCGTAAAGGACAAATGTTTCGCCACCATCGCAATCATAAGCGTTGAGCGCATAGTCACGTAATGAGCCACTACTAAATGAAGTACCATGCTCATAACAGAATTTTACGAAAGCAACACTTTTTTCCTTATTCTCTTGTTGAGATTCGTTGATCCCATCATGATAGTCCTCCGACAGTATAATGTCTTTCACAATAATGTCATCAGAATAATCTCTGACCCCAGCATGCTCTTTGAAATAATCAAGTGTATCCTTATCGTAGTTTGGAGATACAAATGAGAACGTTACAGAAGACAACCATGATGCGCTACAGGTATTCTTTCCTTCAGAAGATGAAAAGAATACAAAGTTATCATTGAAATCATCAACAATGACTGGCTCTACTTCATCATTGAAGAAAGGAAGGCTACGGAGATCTTTGGGTACAATGTTATTCTTTGCCAGATAGCTATAAAAATGGAACGAGGTATTCCATTCCTTCAAAGCCATAACGGTCTCATCCCAGTTGTCGCTTAACAAAGTTTCGTTTATAAAACGTTCAGATTTATATTCAGCGAAATGGTCTTCAATAGCTTCGTTCCATTTTTCATTATCTTTGAAAAATTCACGCGTTTTGAATGACAGATAGCGCAAATGAGAACTGAAAGCAGACAGGTCTTTCAATTCCTCATCAATATTATAATATAGATCACTTGCAGAGAAAAGTTTTCCACTTTCCTCTTCTATGAATATCTCTTCATCAAAATAATCTTCCAAATAATCGTTTTCCAAAAGAAAGTTCAAGAACTTATTATTGTTCTCCTGATCTTTAAGCCACTCCTGGAAATCGTCATTTGCAATAAGCTCACCCAAATTTTCTTTGTCAAATCTTTGCTCATCGCATGCATAACGCTTCAAGAATGAATTAAAGTCCTTGTCTTTCCTTAATATAGGCATTGGAAGATAGTACTCCTCCATTCCTGTAAACTTACAGAATTCATCATCAGTCATGATGCCTGACGTGCTTAATCCTGTTGTGTCTAGAATAACACGATTGACAAATGCTGTAATTCCTTGGGATACAGGTACAATCTGATCCGAATCAAGGCAATTATCAAAAGCTTCCGCAAATCTATCAATGAAGTTCGAATAGTCCTTATTCTCCTTCTTGCATTTCTTGAAATCTGGAATCAAAGAGAACACTGAACCTAAATGGTACTTTCTGGATGTGAGAAGATCTTTAACCCACATGAAGAGTTTAGAACCGGCAATAGCTGCTAGTTCTTCATTAAAGTTTGTCTCATCTTCATCAACCAGTTTAACCTCGGTTTCTATATCATTTCGGTCACCCTTAGGTATCATATCAGTATTCATGAGGAAAGGAAGCCCCCACGAAGCACTTGTTGGCAGGTAGCAATATAAAATTGCATCCTCAACGGGCTTGATTATAGCACCCTTGTGCTTACAAGCAAATGAGACCTTGGTGTAGTCGAAGTCTTTGTACTTCTCTGGAATACGGCTACTACCTTTTTCTATGGTCTTATTGATCAAAAGTTGTAAGTCATCCTTTATCTCATTCTCATAGTCACCAACAATCCATTCTTCATTATTACGGAAACATGCACGTTCCTCCTGACCATTTATAAAAACACGGACAGAATTTATATTGGGAATGAACAGAATTATATTCGAATCCGAGAAGACTTCACGGAAAAGATTCTCATAACAATTCTTTCCTGTATGAAGCAGATTCTTATTATCTGGACGCAATGCTATTTGCACACGGAATTTGTCTTCAACATTGTCAAAGATATCATTAACCTCTTGTGCGACTTCGTTGTGTTCTGTCCAAATAGGTAAAATCTGGAATGGGGCGCCAAGACGCTTTATCTTGCCGCCCACTTTTTTTTCTGGTGTTTCACCCTCGTCGAATCTGAAAGAATAATTGCCAGTTCTTAGATATACATAATGGTTATTTAGGAATACAGTTTTGAACCCAATTCCTTTATAGCCAATTGTTTTCTTATTGGCTACTTTCTCTTTTTCGTTAATTCCACAAATTCCAGAGATATTTCTAACATTAAATTTATCTCCAGAATGAAGGAACAAGAGATAGTTATCTGTTATATGAAACTCAACATCTACACTATGGCCTTCCACAGGATAGTCGTTAGCATTCTGTAGAAGTTCGTATACAAATGTAGACTCCCTCGCACTTAGCTGCTTGCTAAGTGTGTCAAGAAAGTTTGTTGCGGAGCCAAAGTTCTTTGATTTATCATTATGACGATCATCAAAGAGAGTGTCTACAAACCATTTAGGATTAATCGGCTTTGGCTGAGTTTTAAAATCCAAGAAAATCTCATAAGGATTACATTTGTTTCTATGAGAAAGTTTCCAAGTAAAAAGGTAATAGTCATTCAACTTAATACCCTTAATTTCAAATGTATAAGAGATGCGAATAGGTTTTTTCTCACTATCACCAGGATAATATGGAATATGGTCAAAATTAGGCTTGCGCAAATCATCCACAACATAGACCTTATTTTCTTCATCGTAATGATAATAGCCTATGCATTGACAGTTATCCACACCCCACATCTCAAACAAATCCTGTTCTTTGCTATCAGAAGCAGATACTACTACACTAGATTCTTTAGGAGAACTAATAGAGTGAAGAGATGAACCAACCAAATTTACTCTATATTTAGTTTCGTCCGCTCTAAAGGTTGCAATATTCATTCTACACTTGAAAGAACACGGACCTTCAGGAATGTCATTACTTGATTTTGGAACATTCAAATATTTCATGAAAAGGTTAGTTGGATTTCCGTTCAACTTGATATCAGAAATACAACCCTTGTAAAAATCACTATTCGTACTCCTCGTTTCTGAAGAGTATATACCTTCGAATATTGTCTTTGAGAAAAATTCCTCTATTTCTTCATCCGTGGCTTTTTTAAGTTGCGCTTTATTTGTAAATATTTCCATTTCCATTTTTATTTTCGAGTCTTTAATTATTTAGCCTCTTTTCAAAATGAGTGTTGGCAGGATTTTATTTTCGTAATATAATCCATCTGCCTGATTTCTGTGAACCTTCGCGGGCAATGAGGTTTTCTTCTTGCAATTTCTTTAGGTGTTTCAATATGGCGCTTCTGTTGATATTTAGCTTGTTTGCCATCTCCCTTGAAGTGATGTTAGCATTGTCGGCTATCAATCGGATAATAGCGTCTCTTGTTTCTGAACCACTCTTCTGGACCACCTCTTTTATTTCTGGACCACCTTTCTGGACCACCTTGTTTTCATTGATGACAACGTCTTCTACCATTGATTTTTTGAACACATCAATCTCGTTGCGTAGGTTCTTGCTATGCTCTTGAAGCATAAACTGCTGAAAAGGAGCAGTTGTCTCTTCTTCGCGTGATTGATTGAGTGCCTCGATATATGCAGCCTTGTCTTCCTTCAGGACCTTTGTAGGGATGAGTCCAAACTCAAATTGCAGATAGTTCATGATAAGTCGCGACATTCTTCCGTTGCCATCCACCCAAGGATGAATGGTAACGAGAAGGTTATGGGCATCAAAGCTCAGGAGATAAGCTTCTATGTCATCGGCTTTCTTGATGAGGGCTTCGCGTCGCTGGTTGATGTGATCACATAGCTCTTTCAGCTTCATCGGCACCTTGCGATAGTCCATATATGAACGTCCACCAGGCCCTGCGGTTACTCCACACAATCGCAAGTCACCCTTAGAAGAGTCGAACTCACCTCCCAAAGTGCTATAGTGGCTACCTGTGTTTCTCATCACTATAGCCGAGAGCTGTTGTAGCATTTCTATAGTAAAAGGCTTATGCTCCTTTGCCCAACTGATAGACTGTTCGTAAGCTCGTTTCAAGTCGAGGTTCATAAGTTGCTCCACCATAGGTTTACCTTTGGCGGAAATGCCTTCATCAAAGAGTAGCATGTTCTCTACCTCTGTCACCGTAGAGCCCTCAATGGCTGTAGAGTGAGTAATGATAGAATACAGATAGAACTTCTGATAGTCTATCTGATTGGCTATTTCCAATTGGTGGTATTCTTTCAGAACTGACAAGAGTTCGTTGATATATTGCTTCATAGTGATACGAGTTTTGTTCTACACTGGCAAACGCTGATACTACTTATTAAATATCTTCTCAAAGTGAGCCCAGGCGCGGCGATAGTCTTCTATGCGGTTGCACTTGGTGTAGGGAGCATAATAGGTTACTTGCTGTCCGCCATAGAGTTCGCTCTTCTTGGGGTCGATGGTGTGGGTGTGCGTAGGCGAGGTTCCTGCATAGGTGTTTTCGTCTATCTGCTCTCCACGGATGTCTTCCCATCCCAACATACCAGTATTGGCATTGCGCTTACGGTTAAGACCTACGCCTGTTAAGCCTTTTGAACAAGTAAAGACGATGTTGCCCTTTTGGTCATACCATGTGTCTGCCTCATTCTGCTGAAGAACGGGGAACTGAATGGTGTAGATCATTTCCAAGTCTTCTAAGGTCAAGCCCAATGCCATGGCTGCTATTACATCAATTTCTACCAAAGCTTGTCTGCGCTCAAAGTAGTTGCGCAAGGGTATGTCCCATGCCCAATCTTCATGCAGTTGGTCGAATGGCTTGAGACGTGGGTCGTCTATGCTCCATATTTCTTGCTTGTAGGCAGCATCCCACCTCTCTTGCCAGAGGTCAGCGTAATGAACTGTAAGGCAGTTGAGGAGGAGGGTGCGAGTATATATGGCAGACTGATATTTAGGTGCTACGCCAAGTGGGAATGACTGCATACGACTTCCTTGTAAATTAGATGCACCAACAGTTTTAACATAGAAGTCCATTACAATAGATGCACAAAGAGCAGCCATATCCACGGTGTCATATCTATTGCGGAACGCAATAGATATGACACCGTTGATATGCGCTGTTTTGCTTCGCAAAACAGCGCATATCAACGAGCGTTCGCCCGTTATACTCAACATTTTTCTAAAACCGACCTTATAATAATCTAACCAATTTTCAAAAACAGGCTTTCCATCATTACTTTGTTCACACATAAATCCCTTATACAATCTACAATATTGTGGCAAAGGCATTTTGCGTAAATAATTAGATCGCTGACAATAATCTTCCTCTATATGAGATAAAGATATATTATCATAATCAGAATTGAGAACACAATTTTGTCTTGGCGTTTTATATAAAGGGTTTCCTACATAAAAATGCGGTCCACTATAAATTAATCCATAATCCTCTTTAGGTACATTTACAATTCTTGAGATTATTCCATCGTCAACTGCACCTGTTTCGTGCAAACATTCTAATATTATGGTTTCTTTGGAACTTACATGTGTAGAGTATTTCTCTATTTTATTCAACACACTAATAATCTCCTTAGAATGCAAACTTACCAACTTTGCACAATCCCCCGTAGTACCATCTTCAAACGTATCAGACAGCACCTGTAACTCTTTATCGGTAATCGTAACTATACGGTCACGATGAGGTTTGGTATTCCAATTACCATTCTCATCTTTAATGCCTCCACACAACCCATGTCCATCATGCGCAAAGCAAGCGTCCACCGTGCTTGGATGAAACAAATTACTGAGCGAAGCGAAGCACGGTGATGAACTTTGGCGAATAGGACCAAGAAGTTGATCACCATACACCGTATGGTGATGAACTTCGGCGAAGAGTCGGAGTTCATTCTGATATTGGAAATGATAACGCAAACGTTTATAAAGTTCACGTCGCAAAGGCTGACCCTTGGGGTCATCATAGATGCTTTCGGGTGTCAACAATCCTATATAACCCTTATCTTCAGAAGCCATATCCATACAATTCTCCAACACACACTTATAAAGGTTTGTCTGCTGACCCACCAACAAAGGATAGTTGCAGTATGCATTCATAAAGACAGAACTGCATACAGTCTCAATTTCCTCTGAACGATAAAGTTCTTTGGTTACTGGAATCTGCTCAAACATCTTATCACGCATCTTGCGAACATCAGGAGCCGATACTTTACGAATAGCCACTTCTGGATATTTCTCCGAGAGAATACCCTGTTCATCAAACTCAAGTTTTATCCATGGCGGATTACCACAAATAATATCAAATCCATCCCTCAGCCAGAAAACCTCAATAAACTCCAGCATTGGGTGGAAGAAATGGTAACGCTTGGCAAGGCGGTCGGCTATCTTCAGGCGCAGAGGATCCTCCTCGGCAAACAACGACACTTGAGCATGAGAGTCTGTAAGAATCTCTTCTTGGGTCTTTGTCACAATCTGCGATTCATCTTCTGTCATTTTGCCATTTTCCGGCATATCCTCAGATACCACATTCGAGCCTGCACGTTCCAAAGCCTGACGGGTTTTGGTGTCGAGCTGAGAGTTATCAACATCAAGCAAAGCCTCTATGTCGCCCCAGAACTCCTGGCGAGTAGGCAAGTCGTCAGCATCGTCATACTCCCAAAACCACAGCGCACACCAATAGTCCATCGCAAGTTTTAGTTTGCGATAGGCGTTGTCGTGGCGATAACGAGTGTCAAAGAGTTGCTGCTTCTTGGCATACGACTCCGCCTGCTCCTCAGCCTTGAAGAGCGTATTGCTTGCCGAATGGTCTATGCCATCCCAAATATCGTTGCGATTGTTGGTGAGCTTGTCTATAGAAAGCTGATTGGTGAAATACTCCTTCAAAAGCACATCAATCTTACCCGATATACGCTGCAAGGTCTTGAAGTCGGCATCGCCAATAAGTGCAGTCCAATCCTTGAGCATAGCAGCCATGCGCTTATCCTCATTAGCATGCGCCTTCTTCTGCTCCTTGATACTGCGCACGCCCAGCATGTTGGCGTCAGGCAAAAGGAAATGATACACCTCGTTGACAGAGCGGTTTACTCTGTTGCTGAAGAACTTAACCTTGTGCGGAGCTTTCTCCCACCACTTGTTTACCTTTGCCGTAGAGTCACGACGGTCAAAGATGCCATAAACGTCCTGCTTGCTGTACACCTTAAGCCATGCACCAATGACGGCATTACCCAAAGCCAAGCGGTTGGCAAAGAACGGAGTCTCCATGTCCTTATGGATAACATTAAGCCATAGGGAGAGCTTACCCAGCTCAATGGCAGTTGGGTTCAAGTCGACACCATAAACATTATGTGTGGCTATATAAGCCTTCACCTTCTGCAACTCGTCGCGATAACGGTCGGGCTGTATGCGCCAGTTGCGCAGGCCCTTTTCTCTCTGCTGACGTTGCTGTTCGGCAAGGTAAGCCTCAGCCAACTGATTGATGACCTCATTCTGGAAGGCGGCAGCACCCATGGCTGGCTCAAGAATCTTGAGTTCAAGGAGTTCGGTTGCCTGACGCTTGTTGGCACGCACATCGTCGAGAATAGATTTGAGGGTGTACTTCACAGTACTACGTGTCAATACCTCAGGCGTATAGTAGCTTGCAGACTTCTGACGGTCGCGTCCATTCAGCCGATATACAAAAGTACCCTCAGGCAAGATGACAGGATTGCCTGTCTGCTGGTCGCAAAGTACCTCTGATATATCGAAATCGCCCATACGGCTGTATGGCACAAGGAAGGTGCCATCCTGAGGAGCGTTTGCCTTATGCACCTCGATGTAATCCTCCTCGGCATAGAAACCACGAAAGGCAAGCAACGACTCATACACGCTACCCAACTGGTTCACACCCAAGTTGGCATAGCTGATACGGCCACAGTAGTTTTTCTTCTTTGAGAGCGACAGAGCCTTGATAATCTCCTGCCACTTGATGTTGCGGATGCACACACCTGCCAGATGGTGCAGATTCTTGTCATTACAGAGAGGAGAGTCTATAGGCCGCACTCGATAA
>ERZ1023654.177-NODE-177-length-23778-cov-9.039160_pt1 | contig 23778 bp, 22 predicted proteins | sample MGYA00380338_ERZ1023654 | MGnify/ENA primary metagenome ERZ1023654 (study PRJEB33179, sample SAMN07448980) | human gut metagenome | biome: Human-gut; feature: Human associated habitat; material: Faeces | host: Homo sapiens | place: India: Bhopal | collected...
GGTGTAGGTCTTGATCCCCGTATCGGCACTCACTACAACAATCCATCATTCGGTTATGGTGGCTATTGCTTGCCGAAAGATACCAAACAGCTCCTCGCGAACTATCAGGATGTTCCCCAGAATATGATGTCTGCCATTGTTGAATCAAACAAGACTCGCAAGGATTACATTGCTGATGCAGTGTTGCGCAAGGCAGGTTATTATGCAGAAAATGGTCAGTGGGATGCAAGCAAGGAACACAACTGTGTGATTGGCGTATATCGCTTAACCATGAAGTCAAACTCGGATAACTTCCGCCAGTCAGCCATCCAAGGCATCATGAAGCGTATAAAGGCAAAGGGCGCAGAGGTTATAATTTATGAGCCAACACTTGAAGACGGAACCACTTTCTTTGGCAGCAAGGTAGTTAATAATCTTGATGAATTTAAGGCACAAAGCAAGGCAATCATTGCCAATCGCTTTGATGACTGTCTAAAAGATGTGGAAGATAAAGTATATACACGCGATATATTTAGAAGAGACTAAGAGATGGTAGAATATAATGTAAACTTAGAAGGCAAGACGGTTCTTGTAACAGGTGCTGCTGGCTTTATCGGAAGCAACCTCGTTAAACGTCTTTTTCACGATGTGAAGGACATTAAAATAATCGGTATTGACTCAATTACTGATTACTATGATGTCAATATCAAATATGAACGTCTGAAAGAGATAGAGGCTATGAATCGTAACTGGACTTTTGTCCACGTTTCTATTGCAGACAAAGAAGCTGTAGAAAAAATATTCACAGAAAACAATATATCTGTTGTTGTAAACCTTGCTGCCCAAGCAGGAGTACGTTACAGCATCACTAATCCCGATGCTTATATCCAAAGCAACCTCATCGGTTTCTATAACATCCTTGAAGCATGCCGTCATCATGAAGTAGAGCACCTTGTGTATGCATCCTCTTCTTCTGTATATGGTAGCAACAAGAAAGTTCCATATTCTACAGACGACAAGGTAGATAATCCTGTCAGCCTTTACGCTGCTACCAAAAAGAGCAATGAGCTTATGGCTCATGCTTATAGCAAACTCTATAACATTCCTTCTACAGGCTTACGTTTCTTCACAGTCTATGGTCCAGCTGGTCGTCCAGACATGGCATACTTTGGTTTCACCAACAAGCTTGTTAAAGGCGAGACTATCAAGATCTTTAACTATGGCAACTGCAAGCGTGATTTCACTTTTGTAGATGACATCGTAGAAGGCGTAGTCCGCATCATGCAGCATGCACCAGAGAAACAGAATGGTGAGGACAGTCTTCCTATACCTCCATACAAGGTGTACAACATCGGTAATAACCATCCTGAAAATCTTCTTGACTTCGTAACCATCCTACAGGAAGAACTTGTCCGTGCAGGAGTTCTACCTAAAGACTATGACTTTGAGGCCCACAAGGAACTTGTACCTATGCAGCCAGGTGATGTGCCAGTTACTTATGCTGATACAACACCATTAGAGCAAGACTTCGGATTCAAGCCCAATACCAGCCTAAGAGAAGGCCTGAGAAGATTTGCTGAGTGGTATGCTCAATATTATAACAATTAATTCGTGTTCATAGGACTTATACATTAATCTCCATTAATGTCCTAAATTAAGTTGGACAGAGTTGACAGCCTATACACAGGATGGGGCTTTCCCAATAGATAATAATATGGCAGAACGAACCGTGCGTTGTTTAACCACAGCACGCAACAACTCATTTCATTTTGGAAGCGATTTAGGTGCTCAAATGGCAGCTACTTACCATAGTATCATTAGTACGGTGAAGCTTCATGGCAGTTCAGTTTGGAGCTACCTTGGTAATTTTTTCAAAAAAATCTTTGAGGGGTGCAGGGATTATCCTTCACTCTTACCCTCTTGTATCGGACTGGAGTAGTCCACAATGTTAATTTACAATCGAATTTTTAACAAAGTCAATAAAGGTAGGCACTGAAAAGTGCCTACTCTTTGGGGTATGTCCTAAATTGACTGCTTACCTTACATATAAAACGTTTATAATTTAATAGAGAAATGAGAGATAGTTATATTAAAAACCATATAGATTGGTTAGATTATACTAAAGTGTTAGGAATCTTCCTTGTTATTTATGGGCATGGAGGTTTATGTGGAGATTTGTTTAAATATATTTATTCCTTCCACATGCCTATGTTTTTTATTGTTAGTGGTATGTTGTATAAACCGCTAACTGTAAGAGAAACGGTTTGTAAGAATTGGAAAGGGTTGATGATTCCTTACTTTCTTCTAAATTTAATATGTTATGTGCCAATTTTTATAGTATCAAGTATAAAAGGAAATTTATCATTGGATAGTATAATTAGTAATTGGGGAGCAGTTTTGTTAGGATTGGGATATAATAGTAATGGGCTTATACCAATATCAACCCCATGCTGGTTTATATATGCTTTGTTTATTGCAAAAGTTATTTTATCCTTTGTTAAATGTAGTAAAGTTTGGCTTATAAGTCTTTCTATTTTTTCTTTCCTTATAACTACAGTATTGCAATATTTTAATATTGATACATTAATACCCATAGATTCAGCTCTATTGGCAATACCATTTATATGTTTGGGCTATGTATTGAGAAATAAAATTGTGGAAATAGTACAAACAGAGAATTATACGTTATTAAGTTTATTCATACTATTATTAGTGTTATGGGTATATATAGTAAATGTAAATGGCACTATAGATATGAATACCTGTAAAACAGGAAATAATATATTGTTGTTTTACACTGCTGCAATAATAGCAAGTCTCATATTCTTTAAATTATGTTATAAAGTGTGTAATAGGTTGTGTTTATGTAAAATTGTAACGGGGGGGGTAAATTTAATAGCCAAGAGTACAATGATTTATATAGCTTTTAACCTAATTGCAATATCATATACAGTCAAAATCATGGAACATTTTTTTAATATTTCAAAAGAAGACTATTTTGTTGGTTTTATTATAGCTATTATAGTCTTTATTGGGCATGTTCCAATATGTATGGTAGTAATAAGGAGATTTCCAATCTTAATTGGGAGAAGAAAATAGATTATAGATAATTAGAAAAATGCAAGAAAATAATAAGAGAATAGTCAAAAATTCCATATATCTTTATGTGAGGGTAATAATTGCTATGAGTATAAACCTCTACTCGTCTCGTTTGATTTTGGAATACTTAGGAGTAGAGGATTTTGGTATATATAATATTGTTGGAGGTATAGTTGCATTGATGATGTTTTTGAACAGTTCAATGCGAGGTGCAACTTCAAGGTTCTTAACATATTATCTTGGAAAAAAAGACAAAGAGGCTTTAAAAAGTTGTTTTGGAGCAGCTTTAATTGTACACATAGCAATTGCAGCATTATTGATGATATTAGGTGAAACTGTAGGTTTGTGGTTTGTTAATACACAACTCATTATACCAGCTCAAAAAATGGCTGTTGCAAATTGGATCTATCAGTTTTCATTGATAGCTTCTTGTGCAGCTATTATACAAGTCCCTTATAATGCAACTGTAATATCCCATGAGCGCATGAATGTATTTGCTTATTTAGAGATTTTACATGTCATATTGAAATTTGTAATCCTTTTTCCATTGGTCTTATTTGTTGACCGCTTACTTGTTTATGGTCTACTGATAATGTTTGTTGAAGGTATTGTAACATTAATGTATTTGATATATTGTAGACATTCATTTGATTATATAAAATCTAAGATCAATATTGATTTTACATATATAAATCCTCTGTTAAAGTTTTCGTTGCTTGATTTATATGGAAATGGAACTTTTGCAGTACGACAGCAGGGTACAAATATTTTAATAAATCGTTTTTTTGGGGTAGCATTTAATGCAGCAAGTGGTATTGCAACACAGGTAATCTCAGCAATAACAACTTTTGTCAATAACATTTTAACGGCATTTCGGCCACAAATTATAAAGGAGTATGCTTGTGGAAACTATAACAGAATGGAATCACTCATGAAAATGGAATGTATGATAGTCTTGTCATTGGCTACATTAATATTTGTTCCATTATATATAAATCTTGATTTTATTTTGCATCTATGGTTGAAAACAGTACCTGTTAGTACACTTGAGTTCTGTAGTGTTTTACTGATAAGCACTATTTTTACGATTATAAATTCTATTTTAATAACAGGTATACATGCAACAGGAAATATACGTAATTTGAGTGTATATGCGGGAACAATTAATTTGTTTTGTTTGTTATTTACATATTCATTCTTTAAAACAGGTTTTGAAGCATTTTATGCATATGTGGCATTAATAATTAGTGTATTATTACAAATTGTTGGTAACTCAATAATTTTACAGAGACAAATACCACAACTATCGGTATTGGGAATATTGTATAAATGTTTATCTCCAATTATTGTTTTAGTAATATCTGTGGTAATATCACATTTTGTGATCGAAGTATCAGATTCTAAGTGGCTTCGTTTGTTTTTGTCTATATGTATTACAACATCTTGTGTTACATCGTATATAGTGTTTTTTATACCGAGTATAAAAAAAAGAATAGTAGAAAAAATAAGAAAATAATATAGTTGTTTATGAAAATAATGATAACTCTTGGTCGCCTTCAAGGAGGAGGTGCAGAGCGTGTGGCGGTTGTGTGGGCTGACGCATTAGTAAAACTTGGACATCAAGTAGTTTTAGCTACAAATAAAGATTTTTCGGATGCACCATTCGTATATCCAATAAATCCTAAGGTAATGATGTCTAATTGTTTTAAATCTCCAACAGGACAAACGTTAGAGAAAGATTTATTATTAAGAAAAAAAATCGGCTTACCTTATCGTATATATAAAGTGTTAACTTATTACATAAAATGCCATATTGCTTTACGGAAAGAAATAAAACACTTTAAACCAGATGTTATACTTGGAGTAATGAATATCCCATCTATACAATCTTTAATTGCTTCAATAGGTTTGGGATGCAAGGTCGTTTCTACTGAACATAATTCATTTGAACGTCCTTCTTCAGCTCCACTATCTATGAGCATGCATTTCTTTAAATATATTGCAAATAAATGGTTCTCTTTAGTTTCTGTACTAACTACAGCTGATAAAGAGTATATAGGTAACCGATTGAAGAACGTTCAAGTTATGCCTAATCCTCTTGCTTTAACTCCTATTTCTTCACCATTACCAAATAAACAAAAAAGAATTTTGGCGGCAGGCAGGCTTTCAGCATGGCGTTGTAAAGGATTTGATATTCTGATTAAGGCATGGGGCAAAATTGCGCATAAATATCCTGATTGGTTACTTGATATTGCAGGTACAGGAGATGAAAAATCAACAGATTATCTTCAGTCTTTAATTAATGACGAGGATATATCATCACAAACTATATTGTCTGGATTTCATGATGATATGTCAAAATATTATGCAGAAAGTGAAATCTTTGTGTTATCATCTCGTTATGAGGGATTTGGTATGGTGTTGATAGAAGCTATGTCACAAGGATGTGCTTGTATTGCAGCGGATTATAAAGGACGCCAAAAGGAAATTTTGGGGTCTGAAAACATTGGTATGATTATAAAGCCTGATGATGTAGAAGGTATGAGTAAAGCAATGGCTGAACTTATTGAAAATAAAGATTTAAGACTTAAGATGCAGTATAATGCAATAGAAAAGTCAAAAGATTTCAAATCTTCTATTATAGCAGAAAAATGGCTTAATTTGTTTTATGAAAAATTCGGTTTAAAATAATTATTAATTATGGCATCAATTAAAGGAGTTGTTTACAAATTGTTACACGACAGATCACAGTTTTGTGATTCTATAGTTAGAAATTTCTTGGGTTTTCTTCCTGATAAGCTTTATCTATCTTTAATATATCGTTGTAGAATGGGGCATTGGATTAATTGGAAAAATCCAAAGACATTTACCGAAAAGTTGCAATGGTTGAAAGTATATGATTATAAACCAGAGTATACTAAAATGGTGGATAAGTTGGCAGTTAAAGATTATGTAGCTTCACGTATCGGTGAAGAATATATAATTCCTACTTTAGGTGTTTGGGATAGAGTTGAAGATATAGATTGGGATTCTTTACCAGATCAGTTTGTGTTAAAGACAACTCATGGTGGAGGAGGATGTGGTGTTGTTGTTTGTTCTGATAAAACACATTTTGACAAGGCTAAAGCAATAAAGAAGTTGCAGACTTCAATGCATTCAAATACAGGAAAGACCTATCGTGAAAAGCCTTATTTGAATGTTCCTCGAAAAATAATAGCTGAGAAGTTCATGGCTGAGCGTAAAGCTAAAGAAAATGCTAAAATCTCTGATTTACCAGATTATAAATTTTTCTGTTTTGACGGAGAACCAAAATTCTTGTATGTATCAGATTCGCCCAACCATAAACTTGCATTCTTGAACACCGATTGGACAATCGCCTCCATAGGTCGCAAGGACTACAAACCTTTGCTTAATATTCCGCCCAAGCCATATAATCTTGACGAAATGCTTGAGGTTGCGAGAAAACTAAGTAAAGGGAAACCACATGTAAGAGTCGATTTATATAATGTGAATGGACACATTTACTTTGGTGAACTTACATTCTACACAGGTGCAGGTTTCATTCCCTTTGACCCAAGAGAATGTGATAAAATGCTTGGTGATATGCTGAGATTGCCTTCTATGGGATAAATGTATGTAGAGGTAATGATATTTGTTCAAGAAGAAAGGAATAAGTAATTTGCTAACTATATGATTTTTTTATTAAGCTTGTAATTATTTTAGAAATTATTCATTTGAAGTGATTATAAAAAATAAAGTTTTATGGAAATATTAATATATAATTTTCTTTTTATACTTGTTCTCGGATTTATATTGGGAGCAAATACACAATATAGCAAGGGGCGGATTAATACCTTTGTTGTTTTGTCGTTTGTCTCTTCATTTGTTATTCATACATTCGTTGATCCAATGTCTGTTAGTGATTTGCCAGCTTATAAAGACGCATTTAATGAATGTAGAATTCTGCCATTCCTTAGACTAAAGGATGGTTTTTGGGCGGGTTCAATGGAAATCGGATTTCTGTGGTATATGAAGTTTTTGTCTTTGATATCCAATGATTTTATTATAGTACTAATAGTAAGCTCGTTGATAATGTTATGTTGCTATTATAAAACTATTTTAACATATTCGCCATATACATATGTATCAATATTGCTTTTGTTGGTAACAGTATTCGACCAATCAATATTTGTACTAAGACAACACTTAGCAATGGCATTGCTCACTTTGTCATGGGATTCAATTATAAATAGAAATTATAGAAGGTTTGGTGTGTTTATTATTATAGCTTTCTTACTTCATCGTACAGCTCTTGTATTTGTCCCTTTATATTTTCTATACAATATTGAAAATAAAAAAAAGTATATCTTAGCTCTGTTAATTTCTTGTTTGGTTTTTGGTTTTTCTTATATTATTATTCTTCGGTATTTTTCCTCTTTAATGAGTAGAGACTATTCGGGATATATAGATAATGTAAGATATGAAGGAGCCAATTATGTTGATTTTATTTTGATGAGTGGGTTGTTAGCATCGATGCTATTCTTTATGAAATCAGCTGTCTTTGAGAGAGGAATTAATAAACTGTTATTATCAATTATATCAATTGCTGTTATTGCATCATTTTTTGGTGTTGGTAATAGTTCTACTGGTCGATTGTTTTACTATTATACCGCTATACCATTCATCTTAGTACCCAATATAATGAAATATATTAATAACCCGATTGTACGTGTCGGTTATGCTGTAGGTTACATTGGATTATATGTATATGTTTCATATTTGGGGTCAGCTGCAGTTAATTTTGAAAATATGTCTTTCCTTTTTTTACCAAAATGAATAAAATCTTATTAATAACAGAAAATCTTGGTTCTGGTGGTGCCGAACGTCAAATATGTGGCTTGGCTTCAATGCTAACAAAGGCAGGATTTCCTTGCAGATTGATAACATATGTAAAGAATCAGTTTTATGAGCCTTATCTTCGCCAAAATGGTGTGGATTATCAGTTCGTACCAGAACTGTGGAATAAGAAGACCCGTGTGTATAAGGCAGCGAAGTATGTTAGACAGTATAAACCTGATGTAGTGATTTCTTTTCTGCCATCGGTGAATAAGACCATATGTCTTGCAAAGCTTTTCTTTAGGGCAAAGTTGGTTGTTTCTGAACGAAACAATAATACTTGCATTACTCGTGGTGACAAGATACAATTCAACCTTTATCGTATGGCAGATGCAATTGTACCAAATAGCAATAGTCAAGGTAAGTTTATTTGCGATAATTTTCCTTTCCTCAGTAAAAAGGTACATCCCATTATCAACTTTGTGGATATAAATCGCTTCACGCCTTCAGAAACTCCAGTACGAAAAGAAAAACTTCGTATTGTTACAGTTGCTCGCTATACCCAACAGAAGAATGTGTTGACTTATTTGAAGGCTATCCGTATGGTAAAGGATATGGGACTTAATGTGCATTTCGATTGGTATGGAGACAAGAAGCATAATGCAGATTATTTTGTAGAAATAGAGAAAGAGTATCAACAGCTTGATATTGCAGATTACATGACTTTACATGATCCAAACCAAAAGATAGAAGAGGAATATCGCAAGACTGATATATTCTGTCTTCCAAGTCTTTTTGAAGGATATCCAAATGTTGTGGCAGAAGCAATGTCTTGTGGATTGCCTATTCTCTGTAGCAATGTATATGAGAATCCATATATAGTTGAAGATGGAGTGAATGGTTTTTTGTTTGATCCAAAGGAACCTAAAGCTATTGCAGATGCTATAAAGAAGATGGTAAGCTTATCGTATGAAAACAGAAAGGAAATGGGTAAACGCAATCGCCAACTATGTTTAAAGCGTAATACAGAAGAAGCCTTCTTGAAATCATATGTTGAACTTATAGAAAAATTATAAATCAATGAGCAAATTCAAAGAATTATATAATGCAGACATTGCTCGATATGGTGGAAAACCAGAGACCTATATTAGGATTTTCCATTTTCTTCACCGTAAAGCATCTGTAACTTCTTTTCTACCAATGAGAATTTTGTACAAGGTCCTGTTCCGTCAATGGGCAAATAGAAGAGGGTTGGAAATAACTGCAAATAATCAAATCGGGGGGGTATTTATATAGGTCACGCATATAATATAACCATCAATAGTAAAGCTAAAATAGGTCGCAATTGTAACATTCATAAAGGTATTGTTATAGGACAAGCGAATAGAGGTTCTCTGAAAGGTTGTCCAGCAATTGGCGATAGAGTTTGGATTGGTATCAATTCGGCAATCGTTGGGAATATTACCATTGGCGATGATGTACTGATTGCACCAAATAGTTTTGTAAATGTAGACATACCATCACATTCTGTTGTGTTTGGCAATCCTTGCGTAATAAAACATAGGGATTGGGCAACGGAGGGGTATGTGAATAATATAGTAGAATAACAATATGAACATAAAGAAACTTTTGTGCTTGGTCGCATATTACGGCTTTGCAAGATATTTGCCAGCATCAACAAGTCCGATGACACGTTGGGCAAGAAAGATAAGACGTTCGATATGTCGTCATATCTTTGATAAATGCGGTGATAATGTGAATGTTGAAAGTGGTGCTTGTTTTGCAACTGGTGGGGGGATTTGTTTAGGTTCTGGTAGTGGACTTGGTGTCAATTGCTCAGTGCATGGACCGCTTAAAATCGGTGATAATGTAATGATGGGACCAGATGTAACTATTCTTACTCATACTCATAACATAGAGCGGACAGATATTCCAATGGGCAAACAAGGTATGCGTGAAGCTGAGGTTATCATTGGAAATGATGTTTGGATAGGAATGAGGGTTATTATCATGCCTGGTGTAAAAGTAGGCGATGGGGCCGTAATCGGAGCTGGAGCAGTTGTCACAAAAGACGTACCAGCTTTTGCTATTGTAGGTGGTGTGCCTGCTAAAGTAATAAAGTATAGAAAATGAAAAAGATTTTAGTGTTAGGATATTTTGGCTATCAGACAAATCAGTTGGATGGTCAAACTGTAAAGACACGAGACTTATATCGTTTGGCGAAAGAACAATTGACCGATTGTGATGTTGAATATTTTGATACACAATCATTGCAGAAAAGCAAACTTCTATTGTTCAAGATGTTCTTCAGAATTATGTGTTGCAAAACATTATTCTATCTTCCAGCACACAACAACTTGAAGGTGTTCTTTCCTGTTATATTCATATTGTCACAATTATTTCGATTTAAGATACATTATTTTGTTGTTGGTGGTTGGCTAAGGGAATATCTTACACACCTTCCTATACACCGCTTTATGCTTAGTCGTATAAGGGGTATTCATACCGAGACTAAAAGATTAAAGAAAGAATTGGAAGATTATTATAGTTTTAACAATGTTGATATTTTCCCAAATTTTCGTTTTTTTGAGTCTACTCCTAAGCCTTTAGAATCTGAGAAACTAAGAATTGTCTTTATGGCTCGTGTCATGAAGCAAAAGGGACTTGATTGGATTTTTGATTTAGCTGATTATATTTCTGAGCATAATCTACAAGATAAATATTCCATCACTTTCTTTGGTCCTGAAACTGAAGAAGAAAAAGAATATTTTGATAATAATGTGGCAAAGTATGATTTTGCAGAGTACAAAGGAACATTACAACCAAAGGAAATACATGAAACTCTTAGCAAATATGATGTAATGTTACTGCCCACTCATTTTTATACAGAAGGACTTCCTGGATCTGTAGTCGATGCTTACATTTCAGGAATTCCTGTTATAGTAACGGAATGGAAGCATTCTCATGAATTTGTGGATGATGGCAAGAGTGGATTTATTGTTCCTTTCGAAAACGGTAAACAACAAATGATAGACCGAGTGATGTCTCTTGAAGAAGACAGAATTCTTCTGAAAAGAATGAAAGCAAATGCACTCATTAAACGTATGGAATTTGCTCCACCAAAGTTGGATAACTTAATAAGGGGATAAAACGTTGACCGTTTGTTATGTTTCTCGTGTGGAACAATCTAAAGGTTTGGATACATTGAAAGCTATGTCGACACTTATGTCTAATGTTGGTCTTGACAGATATGTAAAGATAGATTTTTATGGACAAAAGACAGATACCTATTTTGACGAATATCTTAAAGGTATAGAAATGTATCAGTATAAAGGTGTGCTACAGCCAAAGGATGTGATTCCTACCTTGACGCAATATGATGCACTTATATTCCCTTCACATTATGATGGAGAAGGTTGTCCTGGTATCTTAGTGGAGGCTCTTTCTGCTTCTTTACCAATTATTGTGTCTGATTGGAAGTATAATAATGAGTTTGTAACGAATGGTGACAACGGATTCCTTTGTAGAACATTTGATCCAAATGAGTATGTAGAAGCAATAAAAGTATTATTGTTTAATAAAACCATATTAAAGAGAATGTCAGAGAAAGCATATGAAAAAAGTGGAGAGTTTTCTGTTAGCAAGGCGAGAGTGTTGTGTAATCAATATCTTAAATAAGTAATAAAATGAATATGCCACAAATTATAGGTATACGTACATCCATAACGGCACGTCATGATATTGAAATAGGTGAAGGTGCAGTAATTGGTGCAATGGCATTGCTTAATAAATCAGTCCCTGCAGGAACTACCACAGTGGGGGTCCCTTGCAGGGCGATAGATAAAGGATGTTAAGACATAAGCAACGCGGTTTTATAAAAATACGTTTTGAATAAAACTAAAGAATGGTATATCCGTCCGCACAAGTGGTCGCATGGAGCGATATGGTGCGATACCATCGGGCGGAACAAGATAATATTATAACAACTCAATATATAGGCACTTGCAAAAGGGCTTATGTAAGTTAAGTAAGAATTTTAATATGAATATAGTTTCTCTTTTTAATAATAAGGGTGGTGTTGGAAAGACAACCCTTGCTTTCCATTTGTCTTGTGCATTGGCGGAAATGGGTAAGCGTGTTTTAATGATAGATATGGATCCGCAGTGTAATTTGACATTGTGCTGTATGAACCAAGAAGCTTTGCAGGGGATTTGGGAACCAGAGAATGATTTTATAGATGATTTCCACAATGCTAAAGAGAAGATAGGAGAAAAGGATTTTTGTAAGTTACTTACAAAACCAAGAAGTGTACATTTTTTATTGAAACCAACAGAAGACGGTATTGATGATTTGTCATTATTACCACCACTGTTTCATATTTCAGAAAATTTAGAATTGCTTCCTGGACGAATAACAATAAACCAATATGAAAACAGAATATCAGAACGTTGGAGTGGTCTTTATATGGGTGATCCTTTGTCTATAAGAACAATAGTAAACATTCGTTCCATTGCGATGCAATATGCTAATGAGAATAATTTTGACTTTGTAATAATAGACACATCACCAAGTCTTGGGATGTTGAATAAGGTTATAATATCTACAGTTGATGGTTTCTTAATCCCTGCATTGCCTGATATGTTCTCACTATATGGTATAAGAAATATAGGAAACTCATTAAGACAATGGAAAAAAGAATTTGATACGTTCTATCGGCTTATATCTGAGGAGAAACGTTCAAAGTTTCCTGATGTTTTCGTTAGATTTCTTGGTTATACAATTTATAACGCAAAGAAGTATGAGGGGCATCCTCCATACGATTTAGCTATAGCACATCAGAATTATGTTCAAGAAATACCTTCGGTAATAAATCAATATATTAGTGAAGAAGTACGTTCACATCTGTCCGAGGAACAAGTAAAAGAACCTATTGGCGGAGTCTCTGTTATGCATACTCATAACACATTTCCAAGTATGTCGCAAAAATATCATTGTGCAATCTGGCAAGTACCTTCGGTTAATGGTTTAGAAGAAGTTGACAGGCATACGATACGTGGAAATAAAACAAAATATGAAGAGACTAAGGATAAATATATAGAATTTGCTAATAGTTTCTTAGACAGAATATCTACATTAAAAAAATAAGGTATGAGCGATATAGAAGAACTAATAGAAATATATGAAAATAGAAAATACGAGGCAGAAATGTTTGCAAATTCAGTTCTTACTTTCTTTCAAAAGGAGCCCTCTCTGAAATTTGGAAAAAGCGATTCAATTATTCATTCTTTAAAATATCGTATCAAGGAATCCTCACACCTTAGAGATAAATTGAAAAGAAAGTCTACTGACACAAATCCAATAACAAAAGATACTTTATTTGATAGAATTACAGATTTGGCAGGAGTTAGGGTCTTGCATTTATATAATGATCAATTCCCTAAAATCCATCGTGCGATAATGAATTATGTTAATAGTGGAAATTGGGTACTAAAAGAAAGACCTATTGCCAATACTTGGGATCCTGAATATAAGAGATTTTTTGAAGAATTAGGATTACAAACGCAAATAAGAGAATCTCTTTATACAAGTATTCATTATGTCATAAAACCTAATAATAATCCAAATTCTATATGTTGTGAGATTCAGGTCAGAACTCTATTTGAAGAAATCTGGGGAGAAATAGCACATACTATAGATTATCCTCATCCGACAGGAAGTGTTGCTTGTCGAGAACAGTTGAAAGTATTGGCTAAATTAGCTTCTACTGGTACACGATTGGCTGACTCTATATTTAGATCTTTGCAAGAACATAACGGTAGGAAATAGAAGTTTTCCTATATATAAAGGGGGATATCCTAAATATAATTCTTACCTGCTTAATAATTAAAGAACAAATATTATGGGAGCACCATTAACAACAGAAGAGTTTATAAGTCGGCACAAAGCAGATTTGCAAGCATGCGGATTTGATATTCAGTTTGTAGCTTTTGTAAATTTCTTATTTGATATAAAAGGAGGTGATGTCATTGCTTATGAAAAAGAAGATGACATTGTTGTCTCGTGCACTGAAGGAACGAAATGGCTTATTCAAGTTAAAAACTCAGTTGACGATAATGCCAAGATGACTGATGCTGATTCTGACTTTTGGAAAACATTTGACAATTGGCTCTCATTATATGATTTGAGCGAGTCGAAAGAAGAATTCTTGAAGCCTGGCAATCGATTTATTCTATATACAAATAAGGAACTATCCATTTCATTCTATGAGCAAATAAAAAACTTGCGGGATGGAAGTTGTGGAATTGAAGAAGTTATCTCGTTTTTAAAGAAGGTAGAGAAGAAAGTTTCGTATTATCCTATAGTCAAGAAAATGTTGGATTTGAATAAAGTTGAATTGAATAAATTCTTGCATAAAGTAGAGGTAATGCAAGTTGCTGATTCATTGAGGGCGTTGTACGAGAAGTTCTTGGTAATATACAATATGCCGACTAAAGCAGACCAGATTGTATCTGAACTATTGGGAGAATTGTATAAGGAGAAGATAAATGCTGCAAAGAATCATCAAACCTTTTCTTATGAGAAGGGGGAATTCTTAAAAAAATATAGAGGAATACTTCAAAAAGTGAGCGATGATAGTCTTGTTCCAATACAAGATGATGTTGTTGACATACCAAAGGACGTAAAGGATATACCATTTATAAAATATTTGGACGAGATTGAAGTGTTAAACCTGCCTGATTCGATTGAAAAATATTATGGTAATTGGTTTTGTTATAATAGGTCTATTCAATATTACTATTCAGTTCAGCTAATGACACCCGAATTGGAGAAATCAATGAATTATACAGCAAAATCACTTTGGTCTAATTCTTTTAGGAATAAGCATCGTAAGATAAATTGTAATTCATTAGATACAGAAAAGATTAATGCTGCTCAAGACTGTTTTTTCGAAGTTATGGAAAAGAATATATCCATAGACAATGCTCGTTCGATATACCCTCCATTTTCTTCTGGTTGGTTTCTAAATATGACCAATGATATAGACCATCCTTCTATTTGTTGGCACATTGATGTATATCCCAAATTAAAAAAGACAGTATGAAAATATCTGGTTACTATATATATAATAATGTGGCTATAACTGCTTTTTCTGTTATGGCTATGTTACGTCTTTCTCCAAAGATACCATTATCTAAAGTGGCTCTGCTCATGCCGATATTACTGGATGACAACATAATTGGAAAAATGACAAATCAAAGGCCTACAAGTTTTGATTCTGTTATTACTCAAAATAAAGTTTTTTTGAGCAATTTCAATAATAGATATATTGATTTGCTACCTCAGGTTGTAAACGCTATATCTATTCTTTTGGATTTAAACTTGGTTTCCTTGTATGGAGAGTATGTCATTTCTGAGAATGCAGAAATATACGAATCCATTTTGTCAAGATGTGACAGCAATAGATTGAAAAATATCTGTATAGTCAGTCCAAAACTATTGAAGTTGGTTAAGGATTCAGATATAGTTAATGATTACCGTAAATTGAATATAGAGTTATGAAGCTTTGCATCTCAAAACTATACATATGGTTTGATAAAGGGGTAAAACCTCGCATTATAACCTTCGAGAACAATAAGGTGAATGTGATTACAGGTAGTTCATCTACTGGAAAGAGTAATATTTATGCAATCATAGACTATTGCTTGTTGTCTGGTAAATCGAATATTGTATTTCCTGTCATAAACGAGAACGCATGTTGGTATGGCATGGAGTTTCAGATAGGTGACAAATTCTTTGCCATAGCAAGGAAGAAACCTACCGTAGATGTTGTGCCACCTGAAGTATGGTTCCAGCATGAACCTTTCGCTGAGCACTTCTATCCAACTGTAAATAATTCACATGTCAATGACGCAAGACGAGAGTTGGATAAAGCTTTTGGCTATAAATCAGATAAGGAGAATTTTTATCGTTTATGCTTTGTTTTCAATGCCTTGACAGAAAATATATTAACTTCTCCATACGATTTTCTGAATTTTAAATTCTATGGTATCGACATGTTTGAAAACAAGAAAGAGCGTTGCAACTTTGTTGAATCGGTGTTGACTCCAGATGTTGAACAGTTTAGGAAGATAAACGAGGAACTTAAAGATTTACAGAAGAAAAAGAAGATTTTTGACAACTATAAAAGGAGTTTAGAAAAGAAAACTGATGGCTTTAATAAACTTTTGGCAGAACTCGTCAAAATGTGTATTGATGCACAATTATTGAAGGAGAATGTAAAAGAATGTTCTGATGAAGATCAGATAGCTGCCTTGAAAGAGATTTTGGAAGAAAATATGATTCCAAAAGAAAATATAGACGAGTGTGATAAAGAATTTAAATCTTTACAAGAAAAGCATTCGCGAATAAGTCTACAGTTGGCAAACATAAGTCGTGCCAAGAATGAACAGCAAGAATATATAAAGTCATTAGGGCTTATTGAAGACTCTTTGAGACCTGTAGAGGTACTGTATGAAAAGATAAATGACCAGGGTGCTAATATGTGGACATCACATGTTATTAGTTCTCTGAAAAGTTCATTGGCAAAAATATCATCAAACAAGCATCAGACGGAAATTTTACCAATTGTTTCCGAACAAGCGATACAGAGTTTGAATGCTCAAATGAAATCGATAGAGAATAAGATGGAGATGATAACTAAGCAGAAGGGATCTCTATATCAACAAGTGAACAACTTAAGACTAATTGGTTTCTTGGAGTCAAAAGTAGAAGAGTTGACACAACTTTGGCAGAATAAACAGAAAAAAGAATCGGAGAAGATAGAAATATTTGTTGAGGAAGATGCTCAAAGAATCTCTGTATTGGAGAAAGCAAAGGATGAGATAGAGCAAAAACAATTGAATATAAAATCGGAACTGGACGAGTGTATTCAACATATATTTGATGGTTTCCAACATATGGAGCATTATGAACACTGTTACACAAAATATGAGATAGAACAGGAACGCCTTATGTTGAATAATGGCAAGTCTATATTCAATTATGATACCATTGGTAGCCAGTCAAACTACATGTTCCTGCACCTTTGTTTTTTCTTGGGCATTCATCGTTATTTCTTTGAGAACTTGAATGTACGACATGTCGGGCAGTTCTTGTTTATCGACCAACCGAGTATACCTTATTATGCAGGTTCTGAAAATGTAAAGACAACAGATAAGGAAAAGTTACTTGATGCGTTTGCTGGTATAAATAGGTTTATGAAGTATGTGATAGAAGAAAAAAAAGAACAATTTCAAATTATTCTTGTAGAGCATGCACCTGAAACTTATTGGACAGGAGAGAACAACCTGGATTATTTTGTGACCAAGGAGACCTTTACAAGTGGTAATGCTTTGATACCAAAATATGTTTTAGAACGAAAAGAAAAAAATGAAAATTAAAATAGGAAATATATGCCACATGATAGTACATTATGTAGGCAATAAAAGCAGAGAAGAAGGAGTCTCCTTTTCAGAGAAGGAACTTGACTTCACAGACGTATCTTCGGATATAACATCAATGTTGGATAAATCATTCGATGCAAAAGAACCATGTCATTTCTATTTTGAGAGTACATTGGCATTGAATCCGATATATACATTTGTAAAAACAATATTTGGTGATGTGTCAAGATTTCAAGAGCAATCAGAGTTTATTGCAAAAATTCTTTACGAGAAGACTTCACATCCGATGACAAAATCAGGCGAGTTGAATATTATTTATCTGTCGGATTGTGAAATAGACGGCAAAAAGACAGATGCAATAGCAATGCTAAAGACAGAAAACAAACAACCTGCTTATCAATATCTTCACACAGAACATGGATATGAGATACAAAAGTCGGAGGTTATTAGTTTTGCAAAGGTTGAGAAAGGTTGCTTGATATTAAATATTAATGAAAACGATGGCTATGTCGTTTTCTCTGTAGACAAGAAATCTAAGGGTATTCAGCCAAAGTATTGGAAAGACGATTTTTTGCATATCATGACAGATGTCACATCATACTCACAAACAAAGAATCTTCTGAACTCTTGCAAAACTTTTATTGCTGATAATTATGCTGAGGATTCAAAGGTAGAAAAGGCTAATCTTATATCTAAGGTAAGAAAGGTCTTGGAGCAGACTGAGACATTATCAATCCATGAGTTTTCACAAGAAATATTCAGTGAAGACAAATTGGACAAGCAATTTGAAAAATACTTGTTGTCGAAAGATAATCCCTGTCGGATGCATGAGGAAGACATTCAGATAGAAAAGCCATTGGTGAAAAGGAAAAGTTTACTGCCTAAAACAACTTTATACCTTGACTCCAATTTTGAAATTAATATTTGGGGAGGTCATGACAATATAGTGCAGGGGTATGATGAGGCTGCTGGCATGAATTACTATCAATTTTTCTATAATAAGGAAAAATAAAATTTTTCTCGTTATTTTTGATACATCATAGCTTGACATATGGCAAATTATTTCGATGTCACATCGTGTAAACAGTTTCCTTTGAAGGTAAAAGCTTCTATATTGCGACTTTATAATAAGAAAACCAAGGAGTGTACTCATTTGTTTTCTGTATTTGAGTGTATTGAGCCAGATATGCAGATAAAAGACAATCATAACGTATTCGATTTTACTGATAAGGGAAAATCTGATGAGAAGGTTTATTACACAGAGAATGTGATGATACTGAATGAAGATTTTATTTCTGATCCAATGTCTAATTTTAAGATACCTAACCATGATAATAAACTTGACGATTTTCGCTTTATAAACACAAAACTTTATCATGTTCCTGAAAAAGGAACGGGATATTTACTATCGAATGGAAGTAGTGAGAGCGGTCTGTGTAAATTGTTTCCTGATACAAAAAATCCAACTTGGATAAAGGTTTGGATAGACAAAGAATGTGAGACTGTGAAATATTTGAAAGAGAAAAAAAGCCTTGTTAGTCAAATAGAGAAAGTTTCACTTACGAATTTGGGCTTCAATATATGGGATTATAAAGATTATATTGGTAGTGTGTTTTTGGTTTGGCATCATAATAAAGTGAAATCAATAGACATAGAAGGTATTGTGAAACCAAATTTTGGTATCTCGTTAAACTTAGATTTCAGAACAAATGAAAGACCATCTCTGAAAGTTGAAGTTTGTCAAATTGAACAAAAAGATTGTATTGTAAACAATCATATTGAAAAATTACCGAGACCAGGTTTCAGACAACTTATAAACCTTCTTACACTTCCTGATAATATGATTGTGAAGGTGTATGATGTAGATGATAATCTGTTGTGTTATCATGTTGTTAACGGCATGATACATCAGTTTGGTATTACGTTAAGATTTCCTTCTAAAAAAGTAAGTGGTGTTAAGGTTCGTGATGCTAAGGGTAATGAAAAACAATTAAATCCTATACAGAAATGGACAAATGAAACAGATGTTGTCGGAGAGAAAATAGATAGTATGAGTAACTATTTTCCAGATGCAGAAAAAATAAGAAATATTGACAGGAATAAGGCATCTGGTCAATTTGTTTTTTTTGATGGGGATAAAACCAAACAGGAAATCAATAAAGAGAATGCTCTGAATTGCGTTATAAACATTTTGAATAAAGCGACCAAGAGATGTATGGTGTGTGATGATTACTTCGACTCTACTGATTTTGGTAGGTTTTTGTATCCAGTACAAAATAGTGATGTGGAAATTAGAGTAATGAGTAGTCTTGGTGATATGGATAAAGAATGTGCTATGCGTCTGGCACATGTTGTGGATCAATATAACAATGCTATTGGTAAAGATTGTGCTATGGCAAGGATGTTAAGGGGAAATAAATCGGTATTGCATGATCGTTTTATTGTGTGTGATGATGATATCTGGGCTGTTGGCGCATCATTTAATGAGTTGGGAGCACGCGCATCTGTAATATATAAGATTCCTTATGAAGCTGGGTTGGTGATAATACAAAGACTCGAAGAATGGTGGAGTGATGATAATGTATCAGTTGATGTACATAATGTGTCATCGTCTCCAAAGATAGAATCTCACTAAAACAATTCTTATCATTTTGCTCTATGAAATTAGAAAATATAGACAGCAATAAAATATTAGCTTCGTGTAGGTATGCCAATGGAAGTAAAGGTGATGAATTGTTGGGATTATACCATTCGTATGATTTTGAACAATTTGATAAATGGAACATAGTTGCTGATTTGTGGGGATATACAGAATTGCCTAAATGCCTTAGAAATATAATAATCTTTAGTGTAAAAAGAAAATGCTGTGCGCCTTTGGTTATTAGTTTCTTGGAGAAATTGAGATTTCCTAATCTGCAATGTGCAGCAATGATGTATATTAAAGATTTTGAATATTTCAAACAGTTGCTTACAATATGGAGTGAAAGTAAAGCGAAAAGCAAGTCTGTATTATGGTCAATCTTTGAAATGTGGAATTGGAGGCTTAAAACAACAGCAGAATCACAAAAGGATAGGGTTGAATGGCTTAGAGATAAAGCTGTTGATTTAATAATTGATTTTTTGTCTTTCATTTACAAATATAATTGTGCCAAAGACTTTATAAAATGGTTGTTTGCGAAAGGTTATCATGAATGGAGGCATAATTCAATATCAAAGCAATTACTATTGCTTATGGAGGCTAATATGCTTAATGATTGGAATGACGGCATGTTTGACTCTGATAACCTAAATATAGACTACTTGACTTTTGTTGCATGTGAAGTTTATAAGAAATACTCACTTGGCAATGATATAGTAAAAAAAGTTTTAGAGAACTTTAATAAAAGTATTGAGAAGAATAATATAAAAACAACTCTTCCAATTGAAGACAATTCAATTAAGACAATAGAAGCTTATGCAGCAATGTATTGGGTAATCAATGAGAAGAGAATAGAAGCAGCGGTAGAGAAATCAATAGAAGACAAAGCGTGTAAGTTTGAAGGATGGAATATAAGGATAGATTATAATGATGTGCAACAAGAAAGCTTTGTATTATGCTCGCTTTTGTTTTTGATAAAAAATCATATCATAGAAGGAGAACAGAAAAGACATTTGTTTGAAATTGTTTCAGGACATTTGTTTCGACAAATACATGTATGCAATAATATGTGGCAACAATATTATTCCTTAGCTTTATGTATGGGGCGTATAGTTGCCTTGGATATACCTTCTGTTGGAATTGATATTTATGATAAGAAACTGATAGAGATACACAATAATATAGAGATTCTTCTAACAGTTTTCAACTTTACTAATAAATTAAAAATGAATGAACAGAATAAAAAGGTTTTGTTAGACAGATGGAATTATGAAAAAGAAGCATGGGAGGGAAGAAAAAGTACAACAAGTCAATATGCCGACTTTGAGATAATGGAGGAAATAACAGGAATCTTGTAAGTACCTATTACTTTTGTTGTAATCCCCATTCGAGTGGCGACTTAGCGCAGAGCGATACTGTGGTGGGGAACATCAAATACAAATATTTTATGCAAGACTACGGATTAGTATCTATAATCACCCCTACTTGGGCGTGTGCTGCTTTTATAGCAGAAACAATCAAAAGTATACAGGCTCAGACTTACCAGAACTGGGAAATTCTTATTCAAGACGACTGTTCTAAGGACAATACGTTGGAGGTTGTTAAGCCTTTTATGGAGGCTGACAAGCGTATCAAGTATGAATGTAATCCAGAGAACTCTGGGGCTGCAATAACCCGAAACAATGCTTTGCGTAGGGCAAAGGGAAGGTGGATTGCTTTTCTTGATTCGGATGACTTATGGTTGCCTGAGAAATTGGAGCATCAACTGAAGTTTATGGTGGAGAATGGTTATGCTTTCTCTTATCATGAATATACTGAGATGAGTGAGGATGGCAAAGACTTGGGTGTGTATGTGTCGGGAATAAAGAAAGTGAGCAAGTTGGCTATGTTTATGTGCTGCTGGCCAGGATGTCTGGCTGTGATGTACGACAGAGAGCGGATAGGATTGGTGCAAATAAAGGATGTACGTAAGAATAATGATACTGCTCTTTGGCTTAAAGTGGTGAGAAAAGCTCCTTGCTATTTGCTGAAGGAGAATTTGGCAAGGTATCGCCGACGCAAGGTAAGCATCACTCCTAAGCCATTATGGAAACGCATTTGGGCACATTATCCACTGTTTCATGTGGCAGAAGAGATGAATCCATTGTTGGCTACATTCTGGACATTGATGAATGTTGTGGGTAATGGTTGGAAGAAAATGTGGTATGTGAAGAAGTACGAAATAAAACATGAATAGTTCTGCTAAGAATATATTGTTATTACTGAACATTGCTATAAATAAACATGTGCAGGTTTTTGTAAATGAGGTAGATTGGGAACAAATACTTAAAACGGCACAAAAGCAAGGTGTTCGTGGCTTGGCGTTTGAAGCGTTAGAAGTGTTGAAGCAAAATAATTCGCAGTGTTCGAGTTTTCCTGATCGCATGACCTTGATGCAATGGTATGCTCAAACATCTTTTGTTGAGAAGATGTTTGCTCAACATGTTGCTATGGCAAAGGATGTTGTGGAGCTTTGGAAGAATCATGGTATTAAAACTATTGTTTTTAAAGGTTTGGCACATAGTCGCTATTATCCGAAACCTGAGCATAGAGAGTTTGGAGACTTTGACTGCTTCCTAATTGATTCTCATGGGAAATGTGCATATAAACAGGGAAATGATATAGCCCGTAAGGCTAGCTTGGTTGTGGATGATGGTTGGTATAAGCATTCGCATATTGCTTATAAAAAACTAACGATTGAGAATCATCAATTTTTTACTTCGGCTCGACGTGGAGGAACGGATATGGCTTTGCATCAATATATGGTGGAGGTTATAGGTGATGGTAGTTTGCTTGAAAAACTTGATGGAACTGACATTTATGTGTTACCCATAGAGGCGGAGGGCTTGTTTATGCTTTATCATTCTCTAACGCACTTCTTAGTGGAGGGGATTAATTTGCGGCACTTTGTGGATTGGGCTTGTTGGATAAAAGCTAATCAGGACAAAATAGTTTGGACTGATTTTTACGCTCAGTGTAAAAAGTTTCGTTTAGATGGTTTTGTTGATGTATTGAATACAATAGCGGTGAAACATTTGGGTGTTGAACTGCATGATAAGATGATTTTTGCTAACAGCTCATATGCTGAACGTACTATTGAAAGTGCTTTGTATGACGATTCTTCTATTTATAATCGTGGTAAAGGGCAATGGTATGAGCGTTTGCATGTGATTGGTAATGCTTTTAAATATTCATGGAAATATAGAAATGTGGCACACTATAGCATGATTGGCTATGTGTGGCAGTTTGTGTATGGATTTTTAAGAAGGAAAGAGTAACGTTTTAAATAAACAAATTCATATTATGACAATGAAATTGCGTAATGTGCCTTTCTCTCCGCCTGATATGACGGAAGCTGAGGCTGCAGAAGTGCGTGATGCTATATTGTCTGGTTGGATTACAACTGGACCGCGCACAAAGAAGTTGGAGAAAGAAGTAGCTGAGTTTGTTGGCGTAGACAAGGCTGTGTGTTTGAACTCGCAAACGGCTTGTGGCGAAATGGCTTTGCGCTTGTTGGGTGTGGGTGAAGGTGACGAGGTTATTGTGCCTGCTTATACTTACACAGCAAGTGCTTCGATTGTGGAACACGTGGGGGCTACGCTTGTTTTTGTTGATGTACAGAAGGATTGTCTTGAAATGGATTAAGAGGCTGTTGAGGGTGCTATCTATCAAAAAACAAAGGCTATTATCCCTGTTGACTTAGCTGGTATTCGATGATACTACAAACGTTTGTATGAGATTGTT
>ERZ1023654.203-NODE-203-length-22582-cov-17.569317_pt1 | contig 22582 bp, 18 predicted proteins | sample MGYA00380338_ERZ1023654 | MGnify/ENA primary metagenome ERZ1023654 (study PRJEB33179, sample SAMN07448980) | human gut metagenome | biome: Human-gut; feature: Human associated habitat; material: Faeces | host: Homo sapiens | place: India: Bhopal | collected...
GTTACAATGCCGACGGAACTCCAAAGCCAGACTTCGTGATGAACGACCCTTCTTATAGCGGTGTCATCCTCGTGGCAGGCAAGAACTTCGGTTCTGGTTCTTCTCGTGAGCATGCTGCATGGGCTATCGCGGGTGCAGGCTTCCGTGTGGTCATCAGCTCTTTCTTTGCTGATATTCACAAGAACAATGAGTTGAACAACCTTGTGTTGCCAGTCGTAGTCAGTGAGGGATTCCTCAAGGAACTCTTCGAGAGCATCGACAAGAATCACAAGACTGAGGTGAAGGTGGATCTTCCTAACCAGACGGTAACCAACCTCGCTACAGGTCACAGCGAGCACTTCGACATCAATGGCTACAAGAAGCACTGCTTGGAGAATGGGCTTGATGATGTTGACTTCCTCGTTCAGAACCGTGACAAGGTAGAGGCTTGGGAAGCGAAAAATAAATAAGGGAATTATGAAGATTGGTGAAAAGAGAGAGAGTTCTCGTTTGAGGGAGATTGAAATCATGGACTCGACGCTGCGTGACGGCGAACAGACCAATGGTGTGTCTTTTCTCCCTCACGAGAAGTTGATGATAGCAAGGATGTTGCTGCACGACATCAATGTGGATCGCATTGAGGTGGCTTCGGCACGTGTTTCGGAAGGTGAAAAGGATGCTGTCGCTCGAATTTGCCGATATGCCAAGACCATTGGCAAACTCGATAGCGTGGAGGTGCTGGGGTTCGTTGATGTCAACAAAAGCGTGGATTGGATCGCTGAGTGTGGCGGTCACGTCATCAACCTCTTGGCGAAAGGTAGCTACAAGCACTGCACCCAACAGTTGAAGATGTCGCCAGAGGAACACTTGGGACACATCAAGAAAACTATCAATTACGCCTTGGAGAAGGGCTTTACTGTCAATCTCTATCTGGAGGATTGGTCGAGTGGTATGAGAGACTCCCGTGACTATCTCTTCGATATGATGGATGAGTTGGTGAAGTTGCCTATCAAGCGTTTCCTCCTGCCTGATACACTCGGTATCTTGAACCCATTGGAGTGTGTGGAATATATGAGATTGATGGTTCGCCGTTATCCTGACAGTCATTTCGACTTTCATGCACACAACGATTATGATTTGGCGGTGAGCAATTCATTGGCTGCCGTGTTGAGTGGTGCCAAGGGACTTCACGTCACTGTCAACGGACTGGGTGAGCGTTGTGGTAATGCACCGCTTGCCAGTGTTCAAGTGATTCTGAAGGATATGTTCCATGCCAAGACCAATATCAAGGAAGACCGTCTCAACGATGTGTCTCGATTGGTGGAGGGATACAGTGGTATCGCCGTGGCTCCAAATACACCTGTGGTAGGTGACAATGTCTTCACGCAGGTGGCTGGTGTTCATGCCGATGGTGACAACAAGGACAAACTTTATTGCAACGACTTGATGCCTGAGCGATTCGGACGCCATCGTGAGTATGCTTTGGGTAAAAATTCCGGCAAGGCAAACATCATCCAAAACCTCAATGAATTGGGGTTGGAGTTGACACCTGAGCAGACCAAGGCGGTGACCAAGCGTATCACAGAACTTGGCGATCGCAAGGAATTGGTAACCCAGGACGACCTGCCATATATCGTGAGCGATGTCTTGAAGCATGGCGCTCCAGAAGACAAGGTGAAGTTGGTAAGCTACATGGTTTCTACTTCCTACGGTCTGAAACCTATCGCCAGCGTGAAGGTGGAGATAGATGGCAAGGAGTACGAGGACCAGAGCACAGGTGATGGTCAGTATGATGCTTTCGTAAAAGCCTTGCGCAATATATATAAGGTAAAACTTGGCAGAACCTTCCCATTGCTTGACAACTATCAGGTGAGCATTCCACCAGGTGGTCGTACCGATGCGCTCGTTCAGACCGTCATCACTTGGCGTGAGGACAATCGTATCTGGCGTACCAGAGGACTGGATGCCGACCAGACGGAAGCAGCCATCAAGGCTACCCTCAAGATGATCAATATGTACGAGGCAGATGAGAGCGATGAACAGCCTACCTCTCTTCGTAATCTTGACATGGAGTAAGGACAATTTCCTGCTCAGAAGCATAGGGTAGGAGAAATGGCCAGCTCATTAAATATTAAACAATGAACATTAAACAATATAACAACGATGAAATTAAACATTGCAGTTCTCGCCGGTGATGGTATCGGACCAGAGATTATGAAGCAGGGCGTTGCAGTTATGCAGGCCATTGCAGAGAAGTTTAATCACGAGTTTACTTACAATGAGGCTATCTGCGGTGCTCACGCTATCGATGAGGTAGGTGATCCATTCCCAGAGGAGACTTTCAAGACTTGTATGGATGCCGATGCAGTGCTCTTCGCTGCCGTAGGTGACCCACGTTTTGACAACAATCCGACAGCCAAGGTTCGTCCAGAGCAGGGCTTGTTGGCTATGCGTAAGAAGTTGGGCTTGTTCGCCAATGTCCGTCCAGTAGCTACTTTCGATTGCTTGCTTCACAAGAGTCCTTTGAAGGATGAGCTTTTGAAGGGTGCAGACTTCGTGGTTATCCGTGAGTTGACTGGTGGTATGTACTTCGGTGAGAAGTATCAAGATAATGACAAGGCTTACGATACAGACATCTATACTCGTCCAGAGATTGAGCGTATATTGAAGGTAGCCTTCGAGTATGCGATGAAGCGCAATAAGCATTTGACAGTTGTTGACAAGGCTAACGTACTCGCTTCTTCTCGTTTGTGGCGTCAGATTGCCAAGGAGATGGAGCCTCAGTATCCAGAGGTGAACGTAGATTACATGTTTATTGACAACGCTTCTATGCGTGTCTTGACAGAGCCTACCTTCTTTGATGTCATCGTAACAGAGAACACATTTGGCGACATCTTGACCGATGAGACTTCTTGTATCACCGGTTCTATGGGCTTGCAGCCATCTAGCTCTCTCGGTGAGCATACACCATTGTTTGAGCCAGTTCACGGCTCTTGGCCTCAGGCAGCAGGTAAGAACCTCGCTAACCCTGTAGCTCAGATTCTTTCTGCAGCGATGCTCTTGGAGCACTTCGGATTGAACGAGGAGGGTGCTTTGATTCGCAAGGCAGTTGACGCATCACTCGATGCCAACGTTCGTACTCCTGAGATTCAGGTAGAGGGTGGCGCTGAGTATGGTACAACCCAAGTTGGTGAGTGGATTGTCAACTGGATTAAGAATGCTTAAAAAGAAACTTTTTATATATTAAGACTTGAGGTCCTCCTAGAGGATCGATGTTTTTTTGTAAGACGTGGGGAGAAACGCCGTGATGGTCTTTCTCCTCGATATGAAGAGGGAACACCGTGATGGTATTCCCTCTTTTCTTTTTTGGGTAAAATACCTTTCATCCTCTTTTGGAAACAGCCCTGAGTTTTCAAAAGTTTCTTAAATAAAGAAAATAACTCTCATTTTTAATATTATTTAGATAGCTATTTTCGTGTATGTGAGCCTAATTGATTACTTTTGCGTTTGATTTAGCGGTCAGCACTACGTTTGAGTGTGACATTTTGCTACTTATCATTGGAAAAATAACGTAAAAACAATATCATTATGGCAGAAGCTATAGACATTCGAGAACTTAACATTCGAATTGAACAACAAAGTCAGTTCGTTACCAATTTGGTAATGGGCATGAACAAGGTCATCGTAGGTCAGAAGCACCTCGTTGACTGTCTCTTGATAGGTTTGCTCTCTGATGGACATATCCTCTTGGAAGGTGTCCCAGGACTTGCCAAAACCCTCGCAATCAAAACACTGTCACAGTTGATCAGTGCCGATTATAGCCGAATACAGTTTACTCCAGACTTGTTGCCTGCCGATGTGGTGGGTACACAAATCTATTCCCAGAAGGATGAGGCTTTCCACGTCAAGAAGGGACCTGTCTTTGCCAACTTCGTTTTGGCAGATGAGATCAACCGTGCTCCAGCCAAGGTACAGAGTGCTTTGTTGGAGGCGATGCAAGAACATCAGGTTACCATCGGTGAGCAAACATTCAAGTTGCCTAACCCATTCTTGGTGATGGCTACCCAGAACCCAATCGAGCAAGAGGGAACCTATCAGTTGCCTGAGGCACAGGTCGATCGTTTCTTGCTCAAGGTCGTCATCGACTATCCTTCTTTGGAGGAGGAGAAGTTGATTATTCGTGAAAACATCCAGGGCAGCATGCCTACTGTGACACCGGTTACTACAGCTGATGAGATTTTGAAGTCTCGCAGCATAGTCAACGAGGTGTATATCGACGAGAAGATAGAGCAGTATATCGCCGACATTGTCTTTGCTTCTCGTTATCCAGAGCGTTATGGCTTGGGCGACTTGAAGGATATGATCACCTTTGGTGGTAGTCCACGTGCCAGCATCTCGCTTGCGAAGGCTGCTCGTGCATATGCTTTCATCAAGCATCGTGGCTATGTCATCCCAGAGGATGTTCGTGCCGTGGCACACGACGTGCTTCGCCATCGTATCGGTCTCTCTTATGAGGCTGAGGCTAGTGAGGTGACAAGCGAGGAAATCGTGAGCCGTATTATCAATAAGGTGGAAGTGCCTTGATAAATAATAAATGATAAATATTAAATGAAAATCAGAGATGGTAACATCTGATTTGCATTTATGATTTATAATTTCTAATTTATAATTTAAATTGGATACACAAGATATCTTAAAGAAAGTTCGAAAGATCGAGATAAAGACTCGCGGTCTGAGCCAGAACATCTTTGCCGGTCAGTACCATTCCGCCTTCAAGGGTAGGGGTATGGCTTTCGCAGAGGTGAGGGAATACCAATATGGCGATGACGTGCGTGACATCGACTGGAACGTGACGGCTCGCTTCCATCGTCCCTTCGTCAAGGTGTTTGAGGAGGAGCGAGAACTGACTGTGATGTTGTTGGTCGATGTCAGTGGTTCGCTCGATTTTGGTACCAGTCGCCAAATGAAGAGAGATTTGGCGACGGAGATTGCCGCAACCCTGGCTTTCAGTGCCATCCAGAACAATGATAAGATTGGTGTCATCTTCTTCACTGATAGAATTGAGAAGTACATCCCACCGAAGAAGGGACGCAAGCATATCCTCTACATCATCCGAGAGATGCTTGATTTCCATCCCGAGAGCCAGCGCACGGATATTGGCGTGGCATTGGAATACTTCACTCGTGTGATGAAGCGACATTGTACTGCCTTCATCATCAGTGACTTCTATGACAACAAGGATTACAGGCATCCTCTTCAGATAGCCAACCAAAAGCACGATGTCGTTGCCATCCAGGTGTATGACCCTCGTGCCAAGTCCTTGCCTGATGTGGGATTGCTGAAGGTTCGGGATGCCGAGACGGGGCATGAGATGTATATCGACACCAGTAGCAAGAAGTTGCGAATGGCACATGCTCAAAACTGGCATACTCGTGAGAATCAGTTGCGTGATACCTTCGCCAAAAGCAAGGTGGATTGGACTTCCATCGCTACGAATGAGGACTTCTCCAAGTCGCTCCTCGTACTCTTCAAGCAAAGAGCATGATGGTGTTAGAACTTGACCGTACTCTATTTAATGGGTGAGCTTTTGAAAAGCTTCATTTAATATGTTAGATTGTAAAATGAGATTGAGACACAATATTTTTCATCTTTGTCGTGCAACGTTCCTATTGGTGATGGCATGGTTGTCAACCTCTGTTTCTGCTCAGACGGTGGAACAGAAGTTGGACTCCCTCCAGCTGCTGATAGGTCAGCAGACGACCTTGCATCTCTCCGTGAGTGCGCAGAAGGGTCAGAAGATAGTGATGCCTTCTTTCCAACCCTCACAGCAGTTGATTCCTGGTGTCGAGGTGGTGGAGCAAAGTCATGGTGATACCATCGAATTGGGTGGACAACGCATCTTGGTGAGAAGAGACTATGTGTTGACTTCCTTCGATGAGAATGTCTATGCCATACCTGCCCTCAAGGTCAAGGTGAATGGCAAGGATTACCAAGGCAATCCCTTGGCATTGAAAGTTTTGACTGTACCTGTTGACACAGTTCATCCCAATCAGTTCTATCCTCCCAAGGATGTTCAAGACAATCCTTTCCTATGGAGTGAGTGGAGCGGTATCTTTTGGTTGAGTATATTGATGCTACTGCTCTGTGGCTCATTCTATTATCTCTTGATGCGCTTGCGTCAAAACAAACCGATTGTTATCAGCTTCCGCATCGTGAAGAGAGTGCCTGCCCACGAGAAAGCATTGAGTGAGATCAATGTCATCAAGCAGCAACGCACCGAGAATCATGAGTCTCAGAAAGAATACTATACTCGTCTTACCGACACGCTTCGTGAGTACATCGTAAACCGATTCGGTTTCAATGCCATGGAGATGACGAGCGGTGAGATCATTCAGCGTTTGCAAGATGCAGGCGACCCGAAGATGATTGACGAGTTGAAGCAACTCTTCCGCACCGCCGACTTGGTGAAGTTTGCCAAGTACGAGACGCTGATCAATGAGAATGATGCCAACCTCGTGAACGCCATCAACTTCATCGACCAGACCAAGACGGATGAGGTGCCAGTGGAAGAGAAGATCGCTCCATCTCTGACCGAGCAAGACAAGAAGACGCAAGGTCAGCGCAAGTTCCTCAAGACATTGTTGTGGGTGAGCGGACTGTTGGTAGTGGCTATCATCTTGTATGTTATCTATGAAGTCTATACCCTTGTCGGCTAGACTTTCAGGCTGTTTAAAAGAATGTAATCATGGAATTTGCAAGTAAAGGATATTTTCTGCTGCTTCTCCTGTTGATACCTTATATATTATGGTATTTCCTCTACAGAAAGAAGAATGAGCCAACGATGCGTATGAGCGATACTCGTCAGTATCTCTATGCGCCGAAGAGCTTGCGTGTGCGCTTGATTCACCTGCCGATGCTGCTGAGATGCGTATGCTACGTGCTCATCGTCTGTGCGATGGCTCGTCCGCAGACTCATCATTCATGGGACAACAAGACGGTGGAGGGTATCGACATTATGTTGGCGATGGATGTCTCTACCTCTATGTTGGCAGAGGATTTGAAGCCGAACCGTATTGAGGCAGCCAAGGATGTGGCTCACGAGTTTATCTCAGGTCGTCCTAATGATAATATTGGTTTGACCATCTTTGCAGGTGAGGCATTCACCCAATGCCCGATGACAACCGACCATTCGAGTCTTCTTCGCTTGTTGCAAGATACTCGTACTGATATTGCTGCTCGCCAACTCATCCAGGATGGTACCGCAGTGGGTATGGGCTTGGCAAATGCCGTCAGCCGACTCAAGAACTCAAAGTCGAAGAGCAAGGTGGTTATCCTCCTGACGGATGGTAGTAACAACATGGGCGACCTTTCGCCTATGACTGCAGCCGAAATTGCTAAGAGTCTCGGTATCAGAGTCTATACCATCGGCGTGGGAACCAATAAGGTGGCTCCTTATCCAGTGCCAGTGGCTGGTGGTGTTCAATACATCAACATCCCTGTGGAGATAGACACGAAGACCTTGAAGGACATCGCCCAAACGACAGATGGCAACTTCTATCGCGCGACCAGTACGGCAGAGTTGAAACAGATTTATCGTGACATAGATAAATTGGAGAAAACCAAGATGAACGTGAAGCATTATGCCAAGCGTTATGAGGCATATCAACCATTCGTGTTGGTAGCCTTGGTGATTCTCCTTTTGGAGATTCTATTGCGCCTCACATGGTTCCGCAGAATACCGTGATGATTTCTACTTTCGCAAGGAATTGTCTATCGGTAGAAGGATTTGATTATATATAAAAAATGACATAAGGCTCTTACGAGCATTTCACAATTAGAAGAAAAGATGTTTAGATTTGAAGATCCTATATTTCTCTGGTTGCTCTGGGTTTTGCCAGTTTTGGTATTGGTGAGATTCATTGGGTGGAGGAGAAGAAAAGCCAAATTGAAGAAACTCGGCGACCCTGAGCTTCTCAAGCAGTTGGTGCCTGGTATTTCAAAATATCGTCCTACTACGAAATTCTGTCTGCTGTTGGCGGCCCTCGGTCTCTTGATTGTCATGTTGGCTCGTCCGCAGATGGGTAGCAAGATTTCCCACGACAAGCGTCAAGGCATCGAGACCATCATCTGCTTTGATATCTCCAACTCAATGTTGGCAGAGGATGTCGTTCCATCTCGTCTCGACAAGAGCAAGATGCTGATAGAGAATCTTGTAGATAACTTTACCAATGATAAGATTGGTCTGATTGTCTTCGCTGGCGATGCTTTTGTGCAGTTGCCTATCACGAGCGACTACGTTTCTGCCAAGATGTTCCTTCAGAACATTACACCAGACTTGATTCAGACGCAAGGCACCAACATCGGTGCTGCGATAGACTTGGCTACAAAGAGCTTCACCCAACAGTCGAATGTAGGTCGTGCCATCGTCGTTATCACGGATGGTGAAAACCACGAACCGGGTGCTGCAGAGGCTGCGGCTGCTGCCAAGAAGAAGGGCATCAATGTCTTTATCTTGGGTATCGGTAACACCCAAGGCGCTCCTATCCCTATGGGAGATGGTAGTTATATGAAGGATCATTCTGGCAATACGGTGATGACAGCATTAAATGAGAATATGTGTAAGGAATTGGCACAGGCTGGTAGCGGTCAGTATATCCATGTCGATAATACCAGCGATGCCGAGAAAATGCTGAACGATGACTTGGCTAAGTTGCAGAAAGGTGATACCACCTCTGTCATCTATAGTGAATACGATGAACAGTTCCAGGCTGTAGGCATCTTGGTCATCCTCCTGCTCATCCTAGAGATTTGTATCTTGGAGGTCAAGAACCCATTCTTGCGCAACGTCAAGTTCTTCGGCAAGCGATTGGGAGGTGCCCGCGCCAGCATCAAGAATGGTGGTATGGCGGATGGAGCCTTGAAGAGCATCTTGCTCGCCGTCTTCCTCTTCGGAGCAATGGGAAGCATGCAGGCTCAGAACGACCGTGCTTTCATCCGACAGGGCAATAAGGCATATCGTACCCAGAAATGGGCACAAGCTGAGACCCAGTACCGCAAGGCTATCTCCAAGAACAACCAAAACTCGCAAGCCATCTACAATCTCGGCTGTGCCTTGATGATGCAGCAGAAAGACTCCTTGGCGATGCTGCAATATCAGCAGGCGGCACAGTTGGAGAAAAACAAGATGCGCCGTGCGCAGAGCTATCACAATATGGGTGTCATCATGCAGAACCATCAGCAGTACGCACAAGCCATCGAGTACTACAAGATGGCGCTTCGTTGCACTCCTCAGGACAATGCGACACGCTATAATCTTGCCCTCTGTAAGAAGTTGCTGAAAAACAATCCTCAGCAAAACCAAAACAAGAATGGCAAGAATAACAAGGACAAGAATAATAAAGATAAGAACAAGCAAAATCAAGATAAGAACAAAAACAAAGACAAGGGAAAACAAAATAAAGATAAAGATAAGCAAAACCAAGACAAGAACAAGCAGAACCAGCAAAACAAGCAGAACCAAAACCAAATGAGTAAGGAAAATGCAGAACAGTTGCTCAACGCTGCTATCCAACAAGAGAAGGCTACCAAGCAGAAAATGCAGAAAGCCATGTCGCAGCCTAAGCGTCGTAGCTATGAGAAGAACTGGTAGTTTTGGTGTTCTCTATGGATGTTGAAACTTTTGCTTAGTAAAGTAAATATTTAAAGGAATATAACACGATGAAACATATTGGATGGTTTATCATACTCTTGACAGTTTTGTTGGGTTGCGACGTGCAAGTCTCAGCCCAGCAGATTGCGGTGTCGGCTCCTTCGCATGTCGCGGCAGGTGAGAACTTCCGTGTGGCTTACACGATCCACACCCGTGACGTGGAAGAGTTCCGAATGGGCGGTGTACCTGATGGATTGGAAGTGATTGCTGGTCCTTATACGTCATCTCAGTCTAGTTACCAGATGATCAACGGACATACCAGCTCGTCTTCCTCCGTTACCATCACTTATACGCTCTATGCCGCTAAGAATGGAACGTTCATCATTGGTGCTTCCCACGCCATGGTGAATGGAAGAAAGTTGAACTCTCATCCTGTCAAGATCACTGTGTCGGGCAATGCTCGCCGTACCAATGGTGCGCCTGCGATGCACAATAGCAGCCGATACGATGATGACGAACCTCGTATGCGCCAGGCTGGAAGCAAAATTTCGGGTAGCGACCTCTTCATCAAGGTGTCTGCCAACAAGAAGACTGTGCATGAGCAGGAGCCTATCCTCTTGACTTATAAGGTATATACGCAAGTGGAGCTCACCCAGTTGGAAGGCAAGATGCCAGACCTCAAGGGATTCCATACTCAGGAAGTTGCTCTGCCTCAGCAGAAAACCTTCCATAACGAGATGGTGAATGGCCGTCCTTACAAGTGCGTTACCTGGAGCCAGTATGTGATGTACCCTCAGATGACCGGTAACTTGGAGATTCCTTCCATCACCTTCAAGGGCATCGTGGTGCAGCAGAACAGAAATGTCGATCCTATGGAAGCCTTCTTCAATGGCGGTTCTGGCTATGTGGAGGTTCACAAGGACATCAAGGCTCCTGGCATCTCCGTCAAGGTCTTGCCTTTGCCTACTCGCCCTGCCAACTTCTCTGGCGGTGTCGGCAAGTTCAATATTTCAGCCTCCATCGACAAGAAGGACGTGAAGGCAGGCGATCCTATCAACATCCGTGTGGTAGTCGGTGGTATCGGCAACTTGAAACTGATCAAGCAACCTGTCATTGCCTTCCCTAAGGACTTCGATAAGTATGACCCTAATGTGACCGACAAGACTCGCCTTACTGCCAATGGCGTGGAAGGTAATATGGTCTATGATTTTTTGGCAGTGCCTCGCAATCCGGGTACTTACACCATTCCGGCAGTCGAGTTCCTCTATTACGATACCAATGCCAATGCCTACAAGACCATCAAGACCCAAGCCTTCCAGTTGAAAGTGGAGCAGGGGGATGGTTCTTCTACGACCTCGACCGACTATACCAACAATGAGAAGGATATTCATGCCTTGAAGTTGGGCAAGACCAAGTTGCACGACATCGATGATATGTTCTTCGGAAGCTTTGGCTACTGGACGAGTTTGCTCGTGCCTCTCTTCGCCTTCATCTTCTTGCTTGTGGTATTCCATCGCCGTGCATTGGAGAATGCGGACATCGTGAAGAAACGTTCCAACAAGGCCAACAAGATTGCTACTAAGCGTTTGAAGAAAGCTCATCAACTGATGTTGCAAGGTAAGCAAGGTGAGTTCTATGATGAGGTGCTCCGTGCTTTGTGGGGCTACATGAGTTATAAGTTGAACATGCCTGTGGAGCAACTATCCCGTGAGAACATACAGGATAAGTTGGAGATGCACGCAGTCGATGTGGAAACCATCGAGAAGTTTACCCAAGCGCTGGATGAGTGTGAGTTTGAGCGTTATGCTCCAGGCGATGCAGCGGGTAATATGAACAAGACTTTTGAATCGGCAATGACTGGAATCATGGAAATAGAAAATGCCATCAATTTGGCTCGCAAGGAGCACAAGAATCGTGCCAAGGCTGACAAGCAGTCTTATTCCTTCTTGTGGATATTGGCATTCCTCTTGATGACTTCCCTCTCTGCCTCTGCCATCACCAAGCAGAATGCGGATGCGGAGTACCAGAAAGGCAACTATCAGCAAGCCATCAAGGACTACGAGGAACTCTTGAAGAACGGTATCTCCGCCGACCTCTATTATAATCTCGGCAACGCCTATTATCGTACCGACAATATCACCAAGGCGGTGCTTGCTTATGAGCGTGCTCACTTGTACTCCCCTGGTGACGAGGACATCAACTTCAACTTGCAGTTTGTGCGTGGCAAGACCATCGACAAGATCACTCCTGTCAGCGAGATGTTCTTTGTGACTTGGTACAAGGCACTGGTCAACTATACCAGCGTCGATAATTGGGCGAAGGCTGGCATCATCAGCATTATCGTGGCGTTGCTTCTCGTGTTGCTGTATCTCTTCGGACCTCATGTCATCTTGCGCAAGATTGGCTTCTTCGGAGGCATCGGCTTCTTTGTCGTTTTCTTATTGTGCAACCTCTTCGCTTACCAGCAGAAGCAAGTGCTCGTCAACCGCACGGGTGCTATCGTGGTGGCTCCAACGGTGAACGTGAAGAAGACACCTTCCAAGACAAGTGCCGATGAATTTGTCATCCACGAGGGAACCCGTGTTGACATCACAGATAAGTCGATGAAAGGATGGCGAGGAGTCCATCTCGCCGATGGGAGAGACGGATGGGTGGAGACCAAACAGTTGGAGGAAATATAATGGGAATCATATCATTATTACAGATAGACTTGGGCATCCTCCACTTCTTCAATGGAAGTGGCAATATGCTGGTGGACCAGATGGTGGTCATCTTGACATCGGGATTGACGTGGATTCCCCTGTATCTGACCTTGTTTTATGTAGTAATGCGCAACAACGAGACGATGCCTCAGATCGGTTTGGTTGTCTTGTCGGCAGCTCTCTGCATCCTCTTTGCCGATGGATTGGTGGATGGCATCATCAAGCCGCTTGTCGCTCGATGGCGACCTAGCAACGATCCATTGGTGAAATACACCATCCATGTGGTGAATGGCATCCGACTCAAGGACTATGGTTTCTGTTCGGCTCATGCAGCCAACACGATGTCGATAGCGGTCTTCTTCTCCTTGCTCATACGAAGCAGGATGATGACCATCACGATGGTGGCTTGGTCGTTGCTCAACTGTTGGACACGCCTCTATCTCGGCGTTCATTATCCGAGCGACATCCTTTGTGGATTGCTCTTGGGCGCAGTGGTGGGCTTCTTGGTATATATCTTCTATTACAAGATGTATTACAAGATTTCACCCAAGATCAAGTACATCTCCAATCAATACACCAGCACGGGTTACGACTATGCCGACTTGGACATGTGCCTGTGCATCTTGATGTTCACCCTTGTCTATGTATTCGTCCGTGCTTGCGTGATGACGGGGAGCCTTTAATTTTAAAAAAGTAGAAAATGGATACAAAACATATAAAGATTAGTGACTATAACTACGATTTGCCAGACGAGCGAATCGCTAAGTTTCCGATAGCACAGCGAGACCACTCCAAGCTCTTGGTGTATAATCATGGCGAGGTGAGCGATGATGTCTTCTATCACTTGCCCGAGTACTTGCCAAAGGGCGCGCTGATGATTTTCAATAACACCAAGGTGATTCAGGCACGTATGCACTTCCGCAAGGAGACAGGTGCACTGATAGAGGTCTTCTTGATGGAGCCAGCTCAGCCAACCGACTATGAGTTGATGTTCCAGACATCCGGACATTGTGCTTGGCTCTGTATGATCGGCAACTTGAAGAAGTGGAAGGAAGGCAGCTTGCATCGTGAGTTTGAAATCAAGGGACACCAGTTGACCCTCTCTGTCGCCATGAAGCGTGGCGAGGATGGCAAGCAGGCTCCTGTAGCCATCGGTGGCGGTACCAACTATTGGGTAGATTTCGAATGGGACAATCCTAACGTTTCTTTCGCAGAAATCTTGGAAGCTGTAGGTGAGTTGCCTATTCCTCCATATTTGAACCGTGAGACGCAAGAGAGCGACAAGACGACCTACCAGACGGTTTATTCCAAGATCAAGGGTAGTGTGGCAGCTCCTACGGCAGGACTTCATTTTACCGATGCAGTCTTGGCAGACTTGGATGCCCATGGTATCGACCGTGAGGAAGTGACGCTTCATGTAGGTGCTGGTACCTTTAAACCCGTGAAGAGTTTGGAGATAGAGGGACATCAGATGCACACGGAGTATATCGTGGTACATCGTCGCAGTTTGGAAAAACTCTTGAAGCATCAATGCCAGGTAATAGCAGTGGGAACCACGAGTGTGCGTACCATCGAGAGCCTTTACTATATGGGTGTTCATCTCATCAGCAATCCTGATGCCAGCGAGGAGGACTTGCACGTCAACCAGTGGGATCCATACGAGAAGAGTGAGGATGGTAACTTGGTGGATGGTATCACGCCGATGCAAGCAATACAGGCGATTATTGATTACTTGGACAGAAACGGATTGGAGGCACTTCATTCCAGCACACAGATTATCATAGCGCCAGGTTACACCTATAAGATAGTCAAGATGTTGGTTACCAACTTCCATCAGCCACAGAGCACCCTCTTGCTCTTGGTGAGTGCATTCTTGCATGGCGATTGGCACAAGGTATATGACTATGCCTTGTCTCACGACTTTAGATTCTTAAGTTATGGTGATTCATCGCTGTTGATACCTTGAGGGTAAGATATATCATCGATTTCTATCGAGAATGACTGGCAAAAAGAAAGGCACTCATACAGAGTGCCTTAACTACAGAATGTAAGACTTTGTGCTTTGTTGGTAATCGGCTTTTACTTTCCGATGTACCTACATAGCCAACCGAATATAAGTTGATTAATATAGGTTTGAGTCATAGGAAAGCCCGGCTAAAATGTAATGTTTTTTATCGGTTTAATTATCTGATATTCAGTGCTTTTTAGTCCTACTTTCCTACTTTTTTCATGTATCTTTTTAAGCCCTTTTCTACGCCTTTCACTTTCCCACGCAAATAATGAATGTCGTTGATTATCAGTCGGTTAAGTACTGACGTGCTATTTGTGAGCCGCTTTCCTTCTGAATGAAAAGAATGTTGATTATCAGCTACTTACGATTTTCGTATTTTCACTTGGTTTCACTTGATTTCATTCATTTTGTATGTTATATATCTTTACAAACACCCATTTTTAGAGGTTGAAGATTTAACATATTTAACCTTTATAAACACTCAACATCTGCATTTTCGTGCTAAAACGTACTTTTTTATCATTTTCGAGAAGTCGGCTTTTATCTGAATAAATCTGCCATCGTCAGCTGGCATTGGATGTCATCAGAATAGCCGCCCGGCGCAAGTCCATAGGAGGTGATCATCGTGATGAGTACCGTTTTCTCGGTGCCTGTTTCCCTGATGAAGGTCTCCCTTCGGTCGCGGATGCGGTTGTCCTCTTCTTCTGTAATAACGTAAGGGGCGTTGGATTATTGCATCGTCTTGATATGCGATAAAATCTCGTTGTTTAATAATTTCGATTTTAATATCGGTATGGATCTCACTTCATCTCTTTGTGTCTGCATTTCCATAAAGCCATAGGGTGACTTGTTATTCGTTCAACGATTGAACTTTCATTAAATAGAATATCTGGTCTATATTCTCTCTGATTGAAGTGTTCAATAAACTTTCTTTCGTCTTCTGAGAAAGATAGAAAAGAACTAAGAAAACTAAGTACTTGTTCTTTTACTGCGTTAAAGTCGAATTTTTCTTTTCTGCTTAATACAGGGAGTAGATGGGCACGAACTTGCGAGAAGGAAAGTTTTTCTATGTGTTTGATGTTTTTGATATCAAGTGTAACCTCCTCTGCTTTGCAACTGGAACCGACAGCCAAGTAGAAAACGAGAATTTTACGGAGAAGAACTCTTTCTTCCATTGTTTCAAATAGATTCGCCTGTATCATACCATACACGTCATAAATGTCTCGTACAGCAGCTCTACTGATAAGTGCGTTGAGCTTGCTGGCAAAGAGTTCCATTGGTGCGAGGGCACAAACCCTTATGTTTCCAAGAAAGTCGATACTGATTGTACGTTCTTCCATTGGGAGTACGTGGCAACGGTCACTATAATTAATTTCAATCTTAATGTTGTCCGGATTTCCTCCTGCGTTTATATATCCAAATACCCACGAGTCCAGTGTATGTGGACTTTTGGAGCCAGGCTTTAGAACATATCCCTCGTTGGACATATAAGCAAGAATCTCGTCATTTATACTTTGTCTTGCTTTTATCATTTCTTCTCTGCTGCAATTCTTGGCAAAATCTAAGTCGATGTCAACAGATAGTCGTGGCATCTGAAAAACGGTGAGATTGATAGCTGTTCCGCCTTTTAATACAAGTGAATCGTGTAGAAATTCATTCTGGTTGAAATATTGTAGAATTTCTGAAAGACGCATTACCTTTTCGAGATTGTCACGGACCAATCCCTTCTCTTTGGCTATTTTTTCTAAATATATCTTGTTATATGAGTTCATTTTCAATAGTTTTTTCAATTACACAATCCTCTGGTACATAAAGTTTCCATCGACATAAATAGGTGTCAGAATCGCCTGTGGAGGTTAGCCGCTTGGTGTGCAAGGCACCTTTCGAGCGGCACATTTCTATGAATGAGTCGCTTATGTGATGATGCTCTTTGCTATGCTCCAGGATGAATCCTACCTTTTGATAGAGGAATGCTTTGTTGTATAGTGTCAGATACTTTTCGAGTTTTGGCTCATCAAGCAGTGAAATACCTTCCATGCAATGAAGCAATTCCTCAATGCCTCCAGCACGTTCTATACGGTCGCAGCAGTCTATGACTGTTCGTTCCAAATCAGTTACACGTACATAAGGATTTCCCTTGGGAGTTATAACGCCATTTTCCGCAGTTGGTTCAAAAGGGGCCGCGCAGTACTCATAGTCTATTCCTTCAAAAGCAAAATCTTTGAAACGGCTTTTGCTGCCAACGTAGGCATTGTAGAAAGGTTGGTGGGCAACTCCATGTAATTCAAGAGAAGTGTGCCAACCAACATATGAAGATTCTGAAATCTTGGAACTCAACTCGAACTTATCACACATGGGAGCATCTGTCGATGGATCAACGGTGACGTACATGTTTCGCCTAATGGGCTTCAGAACCTTCTGCGATTGCCATCGGGATATGGCCGTGGATGTTCCTGCATGAGACAAATTCATCTCACGCAGCACATCTTCAAAGTTGAAGATCCTCATCTTATATAAAGACGTAAAAGTTGCCATTTTTGCATCGAAGTATTTATTTATGAATAACTTTGTGCAAAAATAGCAACTTTTTGCGAAATATCCAAATGTTTAAGCAAGAAAAACAAATATTTATACTATTTTTAGAATTGGCAAACGAATGGTGCCGACGTAGCTCCATTTCATATAACTATTCGTGCATTTCAGCAAGGAAAAATAGAATTTCTCAAAATCCTTGACTATATGCTAATAAACAAGTTTATTTCGGCATATATACATATATGGTTTTCTTAAACTTGTAAACTGCTGTTTTAGCCGGTTAAAAATCGGGAGAGGTTTACTATTTGAGTTTGAACGAACATGTATATATACATGGGTAAACTTAAACCTTAAACTTGTATGCGCCGTAAGCTTTAACTTGGCAGCTCTTTTCTTGCTGATGCAGGGCTTTGCCTTTATCTTCTCCTTGCTGAAATCCCGTTGTCCTTCTCTTCAGCTTCAACTTCGCTTGTGTCAGGAGATTTTGGTTGAGCTTGTCTCTTGCATTAAACATCATGCTACTCGGCTCAGCTTTCCTCTACATACTGATGCTTACCCACTCATAACACCCATTTGCTGAACACCGATTTCCAGCGAAGGGATCATGTGTATTTCGTGAACAAGCGAGAGGATGGAAGCTGTGATTTGTATTCTCTGTTTGATTTCAAGGATTTCCGGGACACGCTGGATATGGAGAAGGCTTATCTGCAGGGACGCTTTGATGCTATTCCTAACATATCGAATCTCACTATTTAGCTTAGTATGAAGCATTTTACTTATCTACACACATAAATAAAAAATATATGGCACAGATGAATCTTACTCCATTGGATGATGTGCTTGACAAGCACTTTGGAAAAGTTGGTACTCCGAAACGTGACGCATTTGAGAGTGACGTGGACGAAGCTTTACACGCTTACCGTTTGGGAGAAGCCGTTAAAAAAAACTCCTATAGAGCAGAACTTGACCCAAGAACAACTGGGTGAGCGTATAGGTGTGAAAAGAGCACAAAAGTGGCATTGTGGTAAAACTTCATAGTGAAGTCCTCTCTGGTAGTAAAAACAGAGAGGACTTTGTTATTTATTTTAACTCAATCTCCATATTTTTATTTGGCACAAAGAACATGTTTCCTTCATAACATGGCTTGGCTGAATCATATTTGCCCGAGAAATCAGAACGATATACCATCACATGATAAGTGCCGGAAACTAAGTTCGACAGATTGAAACTTAAATTATAGTTGCACATACAGTCTGCCTCAATCGTGGAATCTCCCAAAGGAATCAAAACAATACGGATTTCTCCGTCTTGTGAATGTACTTGAGGGTTAAATCCATTTACTGCACAATTTGCTTGAAGGTCAGTCACTTCGAAATGAGCAACACCTTTTGCATCAACAGAAACCGACATTTGTGTAGGCTTTTCTTTTTCTGCTTTATAATATTCAGGACGACTTTCTGTTGCTGAGAAGGAAGAAATACAGCCAGAATTTACCACATCACTCATTCTTACCTGCTCCATGATATTCTGTTCCGTAGAACAAGCTCCCATTGCCATAGCAGCCATAACTAAAAATACAACTTGTTTAACCATAACTATATCTATTTTTAATTTTGAATTGAACGAATTGACTCAATCAACTTATAAGTATCGATTATTGCTTCTAACGATTGTTCTGAGGAACTCTTTCGTTTCTCTACTGCATCGACAAAACTTTTGATGGTATCAAAGTAGCCTTGCGTAACTATCTGATTGTTATGGATAGTTGGCACGAAGTTATTTCTGTCGAACAAATGAACATCGACCCTCTTCCGTTGAAAAACTTTCTCGACAGGTACACCCATCAACGTAGATTGCTTACCTTTATATATCAAACTCTCCATCTGCTCCATTTCAAAGATACCAGATGAAGTGTTTACCGTCATGCACTCTTTTGCATCATTCCAGGAATAACCAGTTGACAGTTCTAAAACTCCTGTAGCTTTTTCGTGTTCGAGTACCAACATAAGTGTATGATGCTCTATCCAGCCAGCAAACTTAACTTCTGCCTTTCCGAATAGAAACGTCACGTAATCCAATGGATGAACGAAAAGATCCAACATCGCATCACCTTCAGGATATGACCCTGTAAGATATTTGAGATTGTAGCTCATTCTTCCCTTACTCTTCTGTAATTCCTTTTTTAGGATACGGATGACGGGGGCATTCCGCTTTTGCAATCCAACAGTTACTTGCGGAAAGCCGGCCGCTTTCCGCATTCCAATTAGTTGCAACAGTTCGTCTTCACTCTGGCATGGAGGTTTTTCTATAAATAGAGCCTTGCCACTCTTGATAACCTTCGAAGCTATCGTGAAATGAGATTGTGGAGAAACCGACACAAACACGCCCTTAATGTCATCATCATGCAAAATATCATCCAAAGATGTTGTTGCACAGACATTGGGATAAGCCGCTTCTATGAACGGTAACTTGTCTTCTGACTTACAGCAAATATATTTCAATGGAACATGAAGATAGTTCAGAACAGGGTACAGATTATTTGTACTATGGTTACCAATGCCCACAAAAGCATAATTGCCACCATATATCTGCTTCAACTGCCTCATGCTACTTACCCGCTTATAACGTTCGATGATGTTCTTTATATATTCCATTAGCTATTAATTCGATTTATGTATTCCCTATATGTTTCATTAACGTTGTTTGTCCATTGATATTTTCCATAAACGACTTGAATAAGCTTTTTGGGCAGAAATCTTTCAAGGTTTCGCAGCAATATCAAATCATATTTTCGATGGAAGTTGATCCAACAGGCATTGCATTCCTTCGAGTATCTGCATTGCTCCTTATGTGCGAATCTCGAATTGAATATATCATCCAGCGAATGTGTATGGATGTTGCCAAGCTTCACATCGAGATTCTGGCATAGTGGAACATCGCCATTCGAGTGAATCACCAATTCGCTAAAGATACTTTGGCAACGCAGTTTGAAATTGCCGTTTCGCCATTCTTCATACAAGGCTACAAAATCAAAATTTTCTTCTGTATCATGTATGTTCTGAGGTATATCTTGAATGTAATTTTCAAAATCTACAGAAAGAAGCTCTGCCGTAGTATCAAAGAAATCCATCGTTCCGTAAATTCCGATTCTCACGTCAATGTCATATTCCTTTGCCACCTCAATGACATATCTCATATCAGAAAAGAAATTCCAGGGTGACAGGCAGAACATGAGGGAGACAGGAACCTCATCTCTCACCGCTTTCACAACCTCTATTACTTTATCATGCCCATTGCATCCTCTCATGCTCTTGTATGTTTCCTTATCACCATCAAGAGATACATACAAATGAGCAGGATGAAACTTTCTCACGGCATCTATCACTTTTTGGGGATTTAAGCAGTTGGATAGTAATGTATAATTGGGATGGTTCTCCTTAAACCACTCCATTATTACATCTGCCTCAGGATGAAGCAGGAACTCCCCACCTTCCAATCCAACAACCGTATGCTGAGAGATGCATTTACTGCGCATAATTTCCCTAATGTCTTTAAAAGAAAGATGCTCTACTGGCTTTTGCCAAATTGAGCAATGCTTGCAACGGGATTGGCATTTTGTTGTGGAATACAACATTAGCGTACTCAGCATCTTGTGCCGAGGATGTAACATATTGTTAAGGTACATAACCCCATTTCGTATATAGTCTTTTGTTTTGTACATGCGTCTTAAGAAACTTTTGTGTTTCTACTATTAAAGATACACTAAAAGTTCCAAAGACTGCATGAGGCATTGTTTCTACCATGTAAACCTGATTCCGAAAGGAACGGTAATGGTAAATGGATGTTCTGTCCAAATGGTACGCGTCGTATTTCCATTAGGTATGTGCCAACTGAATGTTGGTTCCAGATAAACACCCCAATTATTCGCAAAATTATATTGTAATCCTACGCCCGTACCAACTGTCCATTGGAATGGCGGGGTAAAATGCCAGCTATCTGAATATGGAATTACTGTTCCTGTTACATATTGTTCATCTGTCTTGCCAGATAAAGGTATGTTCAGGATGATACCTGCGGATGTGTATGGTGTCCATCTGTTTGCGCCAAACCACTTGTATGACAAACGCAAAGGAATACCCAAATAATGAATTTTCTGTCGCTTTTGTACATAGTAGCCATCCTCACCCAATATGAATTCAGACTTCAGTAGAGAGTATTGAAGGCCAGTCTCTACGTTCCATTTTCTATTGATAGTCTTAGTCATGGACAATCCAAATGTGATTGGTTTGTCATGATACTCATGCTCTACGATTTTTCCACCGTTTTTAATGTTATTGATATTGTTCGTATTGTTGATGGCGATTTCCATAAGAGCCTTTTCTGCCTCCGACATATTGCCCTGTGCATTCTGCTGTAGATATCGAGAATATTCCTCCCAAGTTGAAAACATTTGTGGTCCTGAAGGTTGAGGTCCATCAGTAATATCTTCACCCTTATTGCCCACAAGTATCTTATAAGCAGTCTGAGCCAATGCAGAACCCAAAGAACCCATAGCAAGCAGTTGCCACTTGCTTTCGTAATTTGGCGCAACTTCCTTTGCTATAAATTCTTCTAACTTAGGAACTGTATGTTTTATTGTATCGAGTGATACGGTATCTTTTTCTATTGCTATTACAACATTGATTGTCGAATCAGTCTTTTCATAATTAGTTTCGACATCAGTTTTGAAATCAGTTTCATGATCTGTTTGAATGCCAACAGAATCAACAACAATGTAATCCGGCAATTTCATTTTGCTCGGACTTGCCGTTGCTATTATATTCTTGTCAACCACAGAAGATTGAGTGGCTGGCTGCACAGTTACACGATCAACAGAACGCTTTCTCTTGGCAGCATCATTTATTTTGGCTACAGGATGTTGCTCCTTTTCCGTACCTCTCTTCCAAAACAGATATTTATATATAGGTACGCTGACGAGCAATATGGAAATGACAGCCAGCATTCGCTTGTTTATCATATTGCGCAACAACACCTTTGCTCTTGTCAATTGTGATGATGAACTGTGTGGCTCAATACCAAGATTTTCTGCAATTTCTTTATGCGAAAAGCCTTCAATAACAGCCATTCTGAACACTTTACGGTATCCAGAAGGCAACTTGTCGATTAGCTCAAAGAGTTCTTTTTCTTCCAACTTGGAATCAGAAGTATAATAACTTTCTACATCAAACCCATCCCCAATTTCTGAGAAAGGTAGCACCTGTATTTTACGCTTTCTCTCTAAATATCGTAAAGATACATTTTTAGTAATAGCAACAACCCATTCACCAAACTTTGAAGCATCTTTTAATTTTTCCAAAGAATAATAGGCACGTATAAACGATTCTTGGACGAGGTCATCCACCGTGTCCTCGTCCTCTTGGGTAATTCTTATGCAAGCGTTCCTCATCTTTTGAGAATATGCTTCATAAACAGTTTTCAAAGCGTCAGTATCACCTGCCTTTATTCTTTCTATCAACTTTACTATCTTCTTTTCTATCTTCATGTTGGGTGTGCGATATTGTGCACAATATATATAAGATACGTGAAAAAGCGAAAAGACTGCGTAAGTTATTGTTAAAAGATGTAAATGGTCAAACGCAATGCTACGTTTACTTCTGTTCGGATTCATTTTTTTAGGAAAAATCACTCAAAAAACAACTTTTTTGA
>ERZ1023654.204-NODE-204-length-22456-cov-15.694924_pt1 | contig 22456 bp, 18 predicted proteins | sample MGYA00380338_ERZ1023654 | MGnify/ENA primary metagenome ERZ1023654 (study PRJEB33179, sample SAMN07448980) | human gut metagenome | biome: Human-gut; feature: Human associated habitat; material: Faeces | host: Homo sapiens | place: India: Bhopal | collected...
AAACTAAATTAAATAAAGCTTTAAATAAAAAAGAAAGAATATATTTAAATTATTTTAAAAAGCATTATTCTTATGTATTGAATATAAAAAAAGATAATGAAAATAATTTAAATGAGAAACCTTATATATTTATCTTCTGGTATCAAGGATTTGATAAAGCATCTGAATTGGTTAAAACTTGTGTTGAAAGCATAAAAAAACATGGCTGTGAATATAAAGTTGTTTTGTTGGATAAAGACAATTTTAATAGATATATTGATATTCCCAAAAATATAAAAGATAAGTTGGATAAAGGACTTTTAGCAATTCAAAATTTCTCTGATTATTTAAGGATAAAACTTTTGGCTAAATATAATTGCTTATGGATTGATTCTACTGTATTTGCTTTTAGAGATATACCTTTGGATTATTCAAAATGGTCTTATTTTTCAATAAAATCTCATATCTTATATAAGAATAAACCAGAGTATTTGCTATATCCAGATTTTCCTTTTGGTCAAGTTTATCTTTTGGGTGGAACTAATAAAAGAATATATAATCAAATCACTTTGTTTTTTGAAGATTATTTGAGAAATAAAAATACTTTTTTTGAATATTTCCAAGTATATTATTTCTTTCAATTTTTATATAAATATGATGATGAAGATAATCAGATAATAGATAGTCTTACATATAATAACGAACATATAGAAGATTATTTCTATTATAGAAACGAAAAATTTAATAAAAATTATATTTGTGATAATGATGTTTTTGCTAAGTTAACTTATAAAACTGACGTCACTTCTGCATTGAATGATCCAAATTCGCTTTTGTATCATATTATCAATGAAGATTTTGAATAGATTTTATTTTAAGCATTCAAAATAAAGCTTATCTTTCTTTATTTTATTTACATCAATTCTCCAATTTAATTTTTGAATTGTCATTTTATTCATATTTTCTTTTTCTTTGCTAGTCACTTTGTTTGAAAGATGCTCAGATAAATAAAATATATCAAATTTAACATTGATTTTAGTGTATTTGTTTAAGATGCTATCTCCAATTTTATATTTTTTACAAAGGGTTAAAAGAATATCGATTAGGAAATAAGTAGGACTTTCCTTTGTATTAGATAGATAGTATTTATAACAATCTAACAAGCAAGAAAATAATGGATTGTCTTTAGACCCACCCATAAAGAAAGAAGACCAACTACAAGTAACACCATCGTAGTTTATAAAAGCTGAAGTATTGTTTGTTATTGCTGTGATAAATCCATAATCTTTTAAATCCGATAATAAATTTAAAGGTTTATTTATTAAAACAGTGCTATCTATCCATACGCCACCTAATTTATTAATTAGTTTGAATCTCAATATATCAGAGAAAGTTTGAATTGTTATTTTTTTATTATTAAATTGATTTATAAAGAATTCATCCATATCAGATAATTCTTTATAATTGGTCTTATCTACTTTATAAATTTTAAAATCTTTTCCGTAATTTTTTTCTACTGAATTATAGCAATCCTTAACTAATTGCGGTGCTGAATCAAATCCGTCCCACCAAAAGACAAAAATATTTTTCTGATCATCAGTGAAATTCTTGATTGATTGATCTTTATAATTTGATAATACTGGTTTAACTGTTTCTTCAACTTTAGGAAGAAATTCATTTAATTCTTTTAAGGCTTTATCTTTATTATTCTTTCTATTGATAATTTCTTTTATTCCTTTTATTAATCCGTATGTTTTTATATAGTTTTTAGCTTTATTAATATAATTGAATAATGACATTATAATTAAACCTTTCAAGTAAGATATATAATATTATAGTTAAATGATAAATAGAATAAATGGAGACTATATTATGGAAAGAACAAAATATAGCATAATAATTCCTTGTTATAATGGTGAGAAGACTATTGAAAGAGCGCTAGACTCTATAAAAGAACAAAAAGTTAATGAATATGAAGTGCTCATAATAAATGATGGATCTACTGATAAATCAAAAGAAATCATTTCAAAGTATATTGAATCAGATGATAGATTTAAGTTGATAAATAAAGAAAACGGTGGTCAAACAACTGCTGTATCTAGAGGAATTAGAGAAGCAAAAGGTGAATACATAATTCAATTAGATTCAGATGATACGTTGAAATCAAATGCGTTGGAAACGATTGATTCTGAGATAGAATCAAACGATATCCTTTCATTTGGATTTGATTTTGTAGATGGAAACGGAAAGCTATTGTCGACAGAGACTCATAAAAGATTAGAAATAAAAGGCGAAGATCAAATTCATTCTTTTCTACCTAAGATCTATAAAGATGCTAATTCATTTGAAGCTTTTAACTATTTGTACGTCTATAGATGGGCTTGTGTTGTTAGAAGAGATATAGCGCTTCAAATAATTGATGAATATGAGAAGAGAAACTTCTCTTTATATGAAGACATGTGTTTTGTTTTATTGATTTGTTCCAAAGCAAAATCAATAAAAATAATAGATAAATCTTTGATAAATTATTATCAAATTAAATTGACTCATTCTAGAAGAAACGAGAATTCATATGAAAGCTTAATCGATTTAAGATTAAGGCTACGTAATTTTTTAAATTCATATGCTGAATATAATAATATTAATGTTTCTTGCTTCGATACTATGGAATTTGATGTATCAAAATTCTATTTATCAAGGATGATTAGAAAAGAAAGATATAAAACTTGTAAGCAATTGTTTAAGAAATTAAATAAAGATGATCTTTATTTAAAGGGATTATCTTTAACTAAGGTCGATGGCGAATCTAAAAGTAGGAAAATATATTTCTTTTTCTTAAAACACCATATGTTTATGCCGATATACTTTTATTTCAAGAATAAAATATAGGAGCTATAAAAATGATTTCCTTATGTGTATGTGTATATAATTCCGAACATTATCTAGATGATTTATTTAAATCCTTTATAAAGCAGACGAGGAAGGATTTCAAGGTTTTAGTTGTCGACAATAATTCTACAGATAATTCTATTGAAGTAATAAGCAAATATAAGAATGATTTAGATTTAAGAATTGTAAAAGAAGAGAAACAAGGAATTCAATTTGCGAGGCAAAAAGCACTGGATGAGATTGAGACCGATAACTTTTGCTTTATAGATAGCGATGATGTTATTGGGGACAAATATATTGAAACAATGTATTTGTTAATTTATAAATATGGTGAAGATTATGTTCCTGAGGTTTGCTATAAAGTGTTTGATGATGGAGATACAATTCCAAGCACACAGATATCTAGTAAAACTAAACTGTTGAATAAAGAAAAAGGTAATTGCTATGGTTACTGTATCTATAAGAATAAAATAAGACAAGGAAACTTGTGGAACAAATGCTATTTTACTAAAGTTGTTAAAGCTAATAACATTAGTTTTGATGAACGTATTTCATGCGGTGAAGATAGACTATTCCATGATAAATATATCAATTGTGTTAAAGGCATAGCTTTGAATTTTTCAGAGCTTTATTTCTATAGGGTGAGAACAAATTCACTTGTCAACAATATAGAAAGAACCCCAATACATTTGAAAAAGATTATGACTGAAAGAATTTATATAGAATATGTTGATAACGTAATTAAGAAAAATACACGTGATTTTATTCGTTGGTCTAAAGAAAAAGCTTATCTATTAAAACGTTATTATCATTTCTATTTAGAATTAAATGATAATAATAATGCTGAAATAGAAAAGAAAGAAGTAATGAAAACTTTAATGAAGGGATTGTTTTCTTTTGCTTTTTATCCTAGTGCAAAATTAAATTTGTTGCTCAAAATTATATTGTTTAAGAAATACATAAAAAGAAAATAAATCAATCAGGAAATCTTATTATGAGTAGGAATGTATTAGTGACTGGTGGAGCTGGATTTATAGGATCTAACTTCTTGGAATATATGATAAATAAACATCCAAACGATTTGCTCGTATGTTTGGATGATTTAACTTATGCAGGAAATTTAAATAATTTAGATCCTATTATTAATAATTCTAATTTTGTATTTGTTAAAGGAAATATATGCAATAAAGAATTAGTTAATTCTTTGTTTAACAAATATAGGTTTGATATTGTTATAAATCTAGCGGCGGAAACACATGTAGATAGATCTATTAATAATCCAGAAATATTTTATAAATCTAATATTATTGGAACTACAGTTTTGTTAGATGCATGTCTTAAATTTGGAAAAGTTAAATTTCATCAAGTTTCGACCGATGAGGTTTATGGAGACCTTCCTTTAGATTCTAAATATAGATTTACTGAAGAATCTATTTTAAGACCTTCTTCTCCTTATTCATCATCCAAAGCTTCAGCTGATTTAATAACTTTATCTTATTTTCGAACATATGGATTGCCAGTGACTATTTCTAGATGCTCAAACAACTTTGGACCTAATCAACATTTAGAAAAACTAATTCCGCTAGTTATTAGCAAAGCTTTAAACGATGAAAAGATACCAGTTTATGGAACAGGATTGAATATAAGAGACTGGATATATGTAGATGATCATTCATCAGCTTTAGATTTGATTATAGATAAAGGCCAAGCTGGTCAAATTTACAATGTTTCTACTCACAATGAAAAAACGAATTTAGAAATAATAAAGCAAATATTAGAGATGATTGATAAACCAGAATCATTAATTAATTTTGTCTCTGATAGACCTGGTCACGATAGAAGATATGCTTTAGATTCGACTAAATTAGAAAAATTGGGCTGGACATATAGTAATAATAATTTCAATATGAATTTGCAAAGAACTATCGATAGCTATCTATGTAAATCTAAAAAATAAAACAATGGAGATTTGAGTCTCCATTGTTAGTTTTTAGAATTCTTTGCCCCAGTTTTTATGAGTTAATGTTTGGTACTTTACATAAATTCTATCTTTCGGAATTTGTGGTAAAGCATCGATGATTGTATTGACTGCAACTTTGGAATATTCAGTATATGTTTCTTCTGGCTGATCTAAGTAAAGAGCTACAGAGATTAGTGCAGTAGGTCCTTCTATTCCACCAAAATACATATAAGCTTGATCTTTGATGGAGACCATTACTCTACTTTCAGGTTTACCTGGAAATATGCTTATATTTCCACCTAAACCTTTTTTAATTTTATCAGCTATTTCTTTGTTGATTTTCTCACTGGTTGTAACTTCTATCATTGGCATAAGAATAAGTCCTCTTTTCTTTTATATTTTACTATGATTCATTATTAAAGAAAAATCAATTGTTAATTGATAGCATTTTGGCTTAAAGCATACGCTCTAGCAATTTGCTTTTCTTTTTGTTTTGTTAGTTCATTAAATAAGCAGAGACAAATCATGAAATGAATTGGAGTGAAGTATATGTTGGTTAGGTTGATAGTCATTCCTATACATAGATAACACATATATTCGAATAAGAAAGATGTTTTTGTTGATTTGCTTAATTGATTAAAGGAATAATGTATTCCAATAATATTGATTATATTTTGGAATACAAATTTTAAAATGTTACCCCTATACAAATATTGGAAATACAAATTGTCTATATACATTCTATCAACATATTTGTCACCTCCTAATAAAGTAGGTGTTATGTTCTTTATGTAGTAATTCATATACCAAAGACGACCGCTCAATAAATCGTTTAAGGCTCCTGTTGGCATGTAAAGAGCAAGAATAATGGAAACAATAGCGAATATAGGGAATGCAAAGGTGACTATAGTCTGAATTCCTTTATATTTTATTAAAAGTTTGAATGGATAATATAGGAAAAGGACTAAGAAGGCGAAGATAAATATAGTTCTGCTTTTACATCCCAAATAAACGATATAGGAAGCAGCAAATACAAATAGAATGGTAAACCAATTTTGCTTATATGCAATCATAAACATCATCATTATAAAAATGAATAATAGACCAGCATGATTAGGGTGAGTGAATCCCATAGACCAACGAATTAATTCACCAGTTTGGTCATTAAACATATTGTCCGAATAATGAAATCCAAAGAAATAAGATAAGAATGCAATTAAACAAAATCCAATTAATAATGCCCAAAATCCTATTTTTAATGCTTTTTTATAATTTGCTTTATAAATGACAAGTACAGCGGATGTTGCAAATGCAGGTAAAGCATCGTTTCCAAATAATGCCCAGAAGCAAGATACTATATAAAATAAAAGACCGTATTTAATTTCTTTGCTTGATGGATTGTTAGAGAAGAAAATAAAAAATGATGTTATTAAAGAGAACAACATGAATAATGTTGTTCGATGAGGAAGAGTATTTATGAATCTTTCTATGATAGGATAAAGAACATATATGCAAAAAAAGAAATAAGAAACAATCCTATTTGTTCTACTTAACTCGGGTTTCTTCTTTAAATAAATTACATTTTCCATAACCTAACCAATATTATATTTCAAAGAATGTAAAAATAATATGAGTTTTGTATATTGAAAACAGCTTTGAATTTGTATTGCTCTTTGTACCGCATATTAAAAAATTGTTTCAATCAAACGACCGATTGTAACGAGGACTTCATCAAAAGAAATCTCTTTGGCATAGCTTGTCTTCTTCGAAAAAGATTCCCATACTTTCCTTTGCATCGGACTCGATGAGACAGATTCAAATGTCTTCATCGCCTTATCTTTATCAATTTCAAATTTTCTGCATCGGCAGGTCTCCTTAAAAGCCGCTTTTAATGCGTCATCATTCTTCTTAACAAGCTTCGCTAAAATATAAAGATCATATAGATCCTTCGCCCTGCTGTTGAGGGTGCCCCTAACGAGGAATGTTTGCATCTTCTCAGCGACGACACTCTCAATGGAATAGCTCTTAAGATGAAGTGTCTCTCCGGTAACAAGACATTGATATTCATAATTTTGATCTGATGGATACACGATATCTGCTGTGGCCAAATCGATATCAAATCGTTGTCTGATGTTTTCAAGCCTTCCCTCGATAGAAATGCTGAAGCCTCCGTAGATATCATCCTTTTTGATTTCCGAATCTCCGATATATAGGAAAGAAACGTTATCATCCGCACTCACTTTGCAGATTTCCTTTATGACATTGACGATTTCGACGCGCTCCAAACGTATTTTCCTGACGATAAAGTCAATGTCCATCGTCGCTCTATTCTCAATGCCGAGAACGGATGAGAGGAACAGCCCTCCCTTGAGTATAAACTTTTCTGAATATGGAGACAGGGAAAGTCTCTTCAGAAAGCAGTCAAAAAAATATCTCGAGTAGACGACATTCGCGCTTATCCCCTTCTCCTTTGCTATATTAAGTACCCTTGCAGAGAGAGAATCCTTATTTATTCTCATAATCCATCGCCTCCAAAACCTGATACACCTTCTCTTCTATCTTCCGCATTCTTGCGTATTGAAAAAGAAAATCCAGGTCTTTGTCCTTTCCCTTCAAGAATGACTTCACTGCCTTCAAAAACAGCTCGGAATCATAATCATTCCTTTTCCTGATCATTTCAACGACCATCTTTTCTTTAGAGAAACATATTACGACATTTCCGAACATAGTCTTGACATCAGTGTTCCCCAGTTCAAAGAGCTTGATATTATTCTCAATGTGACAGATGGCGTTAAACCCGACGTTTTCTTTTCTCACCCGACTGCCCTTTGGAATCGTGAACTCAATCGACTCAGGGATCCTGTCGGTCAGTCCTAAGAGATAAAGAGCCGTTATGCCAGAATACACTATCTTTGGATACCTTCTTTGAAGTTGGAAGAGGTCATCGATTGCTCCTATCTCCTTCGTGTACACGCCGCGCCTTATCTTAATGAGCCCATGAGATCGGACGTACCTTGCAAATGATGCCGGAGCCACCCCGTTTGCGATAGCGACTTTTCTAGATATGCATCCATCGCCAGTCTCCAACATCCTTTCAATCGTGCCATAATTTTGATTCATTCGTATCACCTTTTTCGTTATTAGTGTAACCGATGTATCAAAAGAAAGCAATACATTGCGCTAATTCTCTATACAAACAAGGAGGTGTTTATGACGGCCTCTTTAAAGGCATGCCAAAAGTGAGAGTGGAGAAAAGTTTTGCATCTCTTTAGCGTATCCACTTTATAAGGAAAATTTATAGCTAGAGTTTTTAGAAATTACTTCCGCCTAATCCCCAATGATCGACTTCTCTATAATTTATATAGATTCTATCTGGATCAATTTTAATTGTTCTAGATAATAAGTCAGTAGTTTTTCTTGTCATCGGGTCAAAATCGTTTTTTGATATTGTTCCATAGACGCTGATTTCTACTATGGCACTATATTCATTTGAACCTTTGAAATACATTGAATCAGATTCGACATTGTCGAATGCAATCATCAACCAGTCTTCAGTTTTATGGAGAGTGGTTATTAATTGACCTAGACCAGTCTTTAAATCTGTCTTGTCCTTAAGGGACAAGGATTTGTTTGTTGTTATTCTAATAAAAGGCATTTATATCACCTCTTTACTTTATGATTTCAGGCTCTTTATTAACTCTTTCAACAAATCTATTGAAGCCTTCTAATCCAGCTTCGTCTTGCTTATAAACACCGGCATCTTCAAGACATCTAGCGAATACTAATCCAGTTTCTCTTTCGACAATTTCCTTTACATTAGAAGAGTTGATATCTGAATATTTTTCTTTGATTTGCTTAGCCCAGTCTGCATGTTTTTCTGTTAATGAATCAGATGCAGGGTCGATGTTATTCACTAATTCGTCTTCAAGTTTTGCTAATTCTTTATTCAATCTTGAAGGTAGAACAGCTAATCCCATAACCTCAATCAATCCGATGTTTTCCTTCTTGATATGCCATAATTCTTGATGAGGATGGTAGAGACCTAAAGGATATTGATCAGTAGTGATGTTGTTTCTTAATACTAATTCTAATACGTATTGATCTCCAACTTTATGTGCTATAGGAGTGATAGTGTTATGAGGTTCACCATTAGTTTCTGCATATATGAATGATTGTTCGTCGGTGTATCCACGCCATACTCTTAAAATCTTATCTGCTAATGCAATCAATCTCTTAGGATCTCTTGATGATAACCTAATATCAGACAAAGGCCATCTTACATATTCAGCTTTTACATCGGTGTAATTAGTAAATACAATTTCTTCTTCTATCGGAGCTTTAAACATCGGGAAGATGTAGTTTCCACCTTGGTAGTGATCATGAGTCAAGATAGAGCCACCGACAATAGGAAGATCGGCATTTGATCCGAGAATATAATGAGGGAACTTTTCAACGAAGCCTAATAGGTGTTCGAAGCAATCGTGGTTGATTGCCATAGGGACATGCTCGCTGTTGAATACGATTGCGTGTTCGTTGAAATAAGAATATGGAGAATATTGGAAGAAATATTTCTTTCCTGATAATTCAAAAGGAATAATTCTAATAGTTTCTCTTGCAGGATGATTCAATCTTCCAGCATATCCTTCGTTTGAAGGACAGAGCTGGCATTTAGGATAAGAAGATTGCTTCATCAATTTTGCAGCTGCTATAGCTTTAGGATCTTTTTCAGGCTTTGAAAGATTGATTGTTATATCTAGATCACCATAAGGTGTGGCAGTTTTCCACTTTAAGTCCTTCTTGACTCTATAGGCACGGATATAGTCAGTGTCTTGAGAGAACTTGTAGAACCAATCGGTAGCTTTTTTTGGAGAAGTTCTATATTTAGTGTTGAATTCTTTAATTACATTTGAAGGTCTATCCACGAAGACGGACATGACTTTTGTATCGAATAAATCTCTATAAACGGTAGAATTCTCAGGAAATAAATTCTTTTCAAAAGCAAAGTCTAGAATCTCTTTTAATGTCGATTCTAAATTTACATTTTTGTATTCCTCTTCTGGTTCATTGTATTCATCTAGTCCAAGGATTGCTAGCAAAGAGTTTGTGCAATAAATCTTATCATCTTCTTTAATTAATTTTTTTTCTAATGCATAAGTGACGAGCTTTTTAATTGATTGATCTATCATTTTATTTTTCCTTTCATGATTTAAGCAAATAAAAGGCACGTGAGTGCCTTTTATTATTTGCTAAAGAACTTTTACTACACTAGGGCCATCACCGACAGAGACGACATAGAACGAAGGTTTATATTGTGTTCTCTCGCAGTAAATCTTAGCAACATTTTGCTTATATGAATCGATGAACTCGTCCTTGACCAAGGCGACGATACATCCGCCCCATCCACCGCCAGTCATACGAACACCTATGACTCCATTTTGAACTCTTGAAGCATCTACTAAGACATCTTGCTCATAACATGTTGCTTCATAGTCATAACGAATAGAAGCACCTGCTTCATTCATCAAATCGCCGAAGTTATCAATCTTGCCTTGCTTTAAGACTTCAACAGCTTTGAGTGTTCTCTCATTTTCGGATATAGCATGTTTTGCTCTTCTCCAACAAGTAGGATTTTTAATAGCAGTGCCTAATTGATAGAAATCTTCCAATTGTAAATCACAAAGATTTTCCAACTCAGGTTTGACTGTCTTTAAGTCTTTGAAAGCTTCTTCTGCTTGTGCACGACGTTCATTGTATTTAGAGTCAGCTAATGAGTGAGGCTTGTTTGTATTTGTGACTACTATTTTTGCACCGTTTAATTTGATAGGTGCATAGACGAATTCAAGTGAGCTAGTATCGAGGAAGATTGCACAATCTTTCTTTCCCATAGCTGATGCGAATTGATCCATTATTCCACAATTTACACCATTGAAATTGTTCTCGGAGTATTTGCCGATTTTAGCAAGATCAATATTGGTGATTGTTGTCCAATTGAACATATCTCTAAGGACATATCCCATCAATACTTCGAGTGAAGCAGATGAGGATAAACCTGAACCGGCAGGAATATCGCCACCGACAACAGCATCAAAACCATGGGTGGCTCTTAATTTTCTAGCTTTGTTGAATGCCCAAATAACGCCTTTAGGATAAGCAGTCCATCCTAAAGTTTTTACATATTGTTTGTCAGGATTCTCATGGGAGAAAATGTTCTCGAGCTTGTCTTCGTATTTTCTTTCAGGTTTGATGTTGATAGAAAAGAAACGGATGGCGCTGTCGGTTCTAGGCTTTACTATCATGTATGTTCCTATTGTTAAGGCACAAGGGAAGACATGTCCACCTAGATAATCTACATGCTCGCCGATAAGGTTAACACGTCCGGGAGCAAAGTATATTTTTGCTCCTGTAGTGTCACCATAAAGTTCTTCGAACTTCTTAGTAATGGAATCTACAATTTCTTGGTTCATAGATGTTTTTTACTCCTAATGTATGGGTTTACAATGGCAATTATAGATTAAGTAAGTAAGAAAAGAACGAATCTAAGGAAAAAATATAAATAATGTGAAATAATACCCAAAAGAACTAGAGAAAAGTTGATAAAAATAACTAATATTTAGCGTATAAATTATACAAAGAATAGAAGGGAGGGGGATATGTTAAAACTGGTTAATATAAAGAAAGATTATATTGTTGATAAAGACTTAAAAACAACGGCTTTAAAGGGAATATCCTTATCTTTTGGAAAGAAGGGATTTGCTGCTATTTTAGGTCCATCTGGTTGTGGAAAAACAACTTTGTTAAACATTATTTCTGGATTGGACAGATATACAAAGGGTGATTTGATAATCGATGGAAAGTCAACAAAACAATATAAGGATAGAGATTGGGATAATTATCGTAATAAAAAGATAGGAATAATATTTCAATCTTACAATTTGATTCCTCATCTTTCTATCTTGGAAAACACAGAGTTGGCTTTGACATTATCTGGAATCTCTGTGAAAGAAAAGAAAGAAAGAGCTATGGAGGCTCTAAAACAAGTAGGACTAGAAAATCAAGCAAAGAAAAAGCCGAATCAATTATCTGGTGGTCAACAACAACGTGTTGCAATAGCTAGAGCTATAGTTTCAAATCCGTCTATCATTTTAGCTGATGAACCTACTGGAGCTTTGGATTCTGAAACATCTACTCAAGTCATAGATATACTTCATGACATTTCCAAAGAACATTTGGTCATCATGGTCACTCATAATGAAGAATTGGCTTATAAATATGCAGATAGAATTATTAGGATGAATGATGGGCTAGTCGTTGATGATTCAGCTCCTTGTGATGAAGACAAAAAAGAAGAGGTAGTAAAGACTTCGACTTTTAATAGTAAAGCTCCTAGACCATTAGCTGAAAGTGAAATTCAAGAAGCAAAAAGACAAGAGTATTATGATGAGGTAAACGAAGAAAAAAATAAGAAAGAGAGTAAAGAAGAAAAGAAAGAAAAGAAGTCAAAGATGAGTTTCTTCACAGCTATGAAAATGTCTTTGAAGAACTTGTTAACAAAGAAAGGAAGAACATTTGTAACAGCCTTGGCTTCATCATTTGGAATAATTGGAGTCGGGTTAGTCTTAGCTATATCCGGAGGTTTTTCGGACTATGTCAATAGAACAGAGACCCAAACTTTGGCCCAGTTTCCAATTTCAGTAGAAGGTTATGGACTTGCATCTACTTCCGAAATGAAGTCGAATAAGAATACATATGATCAACATGAGGAATATCCAAATTCAGATGATGTTACTATAGTTGAGCCTACTCAAACTATGCTTCATATGAATGACCTAACTTCTGATTATTATGAATCGTTCTTGATGGGTGGAACAGATTCGTATGGTAGAAAATGGGCTGGACTCGATAAGAGCTTATATGCATCTATACAAAATAATTATTCTATTTCAGCGAATGTAATCGCTAAATCCAAAGATGATGATGGAAATGATAAATATACTTCTATCAATACATCTTCATCATCTTTAATTTCCTCTTTAACTTCTTCTTCATCTAGCTATTGGTCTGAGTTGCCGGGAGATGAGCAATATATAGAGAGTTATTATGATTTATTACCTGGCGGAAGATTTCCACAAAATAAAAATGAAGTCGTAATAACAGTCAATAAATATAATGGAATTTCTACAAACACATTAAAAGCATTAGGAATTAATCCTAATGAATTCAAGAATTCAGATGGTACTTATAAAACTATTAATACAGAGACTTTTAATGGTATGGAATTTAAATTAGTTCCTAATGATGTCTATTACACTGAAAATGAAATCGACGCTGATTCACCCACATTCTATGGGATAGGTCTTAGAGGTGCTGGTGAAGGTAACCAAGACAATCCATATTCATTTCCTAAATTATTAAAATTCTTATCTTCAATACAATCTGATGATACAAATGTTGATAATAATACGCTTGCTAAAGAACTTATAAACTTCTTCATTCCTGTTGAAAATGCTACATTATCAACAAGCATGACTATAAAATTAACAGCTTTATTAGTTCAAGTTAGAGCTCAAGTAGATAATACACAAAAAGCAAAATTAATTGCGGATTTCATCTCTTCTAATAAAACTCAACTTGAAGAAGAATTGGGTGGTGAAATCAACTTAATCAATTATCAATTACCCACTTATTCAAAGCCAAAAACTAATGATCAGTTGAAGTCTTCCTTTGTTAATGATAAATCTCAAACCATTAAAATTGTTGGAATTCTTAGAAAGAAAGAATCTAAAACTATGGGAATTTTAGGGGATGGTGTTTATTATTTACCATCGCTAACCGAAGATGCTTTGATGGATGCGGGTAAATCTAATATTGCAAAGAAAAATGATAAAGATTATTTCTTTATCAACTTAGAAAGCTTAGCCGCTCAACTTGACAATATCGATCTCAATGATTTCATCAATGGAAATATATCTTCAATAAATCTTAAAGATACTTTCCAAGCATATAATATTCTTAGTCTAGATAACACCACTAAAGCTCCAGCCAAGTATAGCAATATTAGTAATTATTCTAATTCTAGAAAGTCTATAGGAACTGATACTGGTGTTGGAAGTATAACTATTTATCCTGTCGATTTTAAAACGAAAGAGCAGTTATTAGCCTACTTAGATTTATATAACACTACTAAGAAAGCCGATGGTACTGAATTGAAATCGTCAGAGAAGATAATTTATACAGATGTATCTTCATTAGTTTCCGAATCACTAAGTACTTTGGTCAATGTGATCTCTATCGTTCTTATTTGCTTTGCTTCTATATCATTAGTTGTTTCTTCAGTGATGATAGGAATTATTATTTATGTATCCGTTCTTGAAAGAACTAAAGAAATAGGAATATTGAGATCCGTAGGTGCTAGAAAGAAAGATGTCGGAAGATTGTTTAAGATGGAATCTTTAGCTATAGGATTCATTGCCGGTGTTCTTGGAGTGGCCATAACGTATCTTATATCTATTCCTATTAATATAGGCATTAATTTAGCATTCCCGGGATACGCAATAGGTAATATTGCTGCTTTGAATCCTCTATATGCCTTGTTATTGATAGTTATTTCATCATTGTTGACTTATGTAGCTGGTCTTTCACCCTCGAAAAGCGCAGCGAAGAGAAATCCTGTCAAGTGTCTTAGAACGGAATAAAAGTACATTTGGAGAATTGTCTTTTGTTTATTGATTTCTAAAGATATAAAAGAAAGTGAAATTTTACTTCGCTTTCTTTTTTTAGTCCTTATATTAATTTCTAATTGGTGTTTTTCAATCTTTTGGCATAGTTACATAAGAAAAAATGGGATTATTTGTATTCCTGCATATATGGCATTTCTTATGGATTTTTAATTAAAGTTTAAAAAATAGAGTCTTCTTTAGCACTTCTTTAGCGTATGTAATTTTAATCTATTTTCGACTTAAAAAGAAAAGAGGTACCTAATATGTCACAAAGTGGTTTGACTAAGTATTACATTAAAAAGCAGTTAAAAGTTGAGAACAGTTATGTTAAAGATGTAAAAAACGGATTGACTAAAACTACATTTAAACTCTATGCACCAGATGATTCCAACTTTTATGTTAATGTCGAATTTGATTATTTGTTGATGATAGTTAATAAAGTGAAGATTTCATTTACAAATCTTGAAGGATTCAATGGAATTAAAGCAGTAGATGCAGCTAAAGAATTGACCAATCAAAATTCTAGTTATAGTGCTGATGTATATTCCTTGGATCCCAAAGACTCAACAGGATGCACTGTTTTGTTAAATCCTAAGGCTTACTTCGGTTATATAAAAAATGCAATCAAGGCCAGACAATTTAACAAATTGAAAGAAAGAATGGGTGCCATTCTTTATGAATACATGTTTTCAGATATAATGGAAGTTATGGGATATCAAGGACAAGGATCTAATGAATTTGGATATGTATTAAACAATATGATTATGCCTTCAATGGGAGCTTATGTAGCTTCTAGAAAGAAGACTACTTTCTTACTCTTGATTCTTGGAATAGCTTTGTTTGTCGGTGGAATTATAATGGGTGTGTCTGGAGAAAAAAGTGGTTCTGCTTTGGGTACGTTTGGTGTGCTTCTTGCAATTGCTGGTGGTTTACTTGCTCTTTATTATCTTTTCCAATTCTTGCATTATAAGAAACGTGACGAGATTGGTAGATAAAGGATAGCTGATATGGATTTGCTCTGGCAGCTAATTGGATTTATTGTAGGAACAATCGTAATAGCAGCTATATTTACATGGCTGTGTGGTCAATTTTATTGGGTCTCTGTAGGCGTGATGTGTTTGTCTTGTATCGCAATTTGGATTGCTGCAATATATTGCAACATCGCTACAGGTGGGGCAAAGAACGATGATTTAAATAGCATTATCTTCTTCGTACAATGTATTTGCGTGGTACTGATATGTTTGGCTGCCGCATCAGATATAGCTTTTGATCATTATTATGAGAATCAAATTAGTGTGAATCAAAACTTTTGGGGAGACTATGTCGCTGAAGGAAGAACTATCGAGAAGTCTGAATTCTGGGGAGTCCTCGGATCAAGTCTTGTGACAGGATTTGTTGTTCCTGCTATCTTGTATGCAATAGCTGAAGCAATATTTAAATCAGATAGTTTCTTCAATATGCAAGGTGCATATTTCACAGGGGCAGCTTCCTTGCTGGTTCTGATTCCATTCGGATGGTTGATGATTAAAAGGTTTGTTTTAAACAGAGACTAATAAAGAAGAAAAACTTGATGAAATTGAGGGTGGTTAATCACCACTCTTTTTCTTATGCTTAGCTAGGATATTCCTTCCACTCTCACACATAGGAACAACCCCGAGGGGTTGCGGCACGAAAAAAGTTAAAATATTCGTGCCTCCTATGTGGGAGACGGAAAGAGTCTCCTGGCTTTTTCTTTGCAGGCATGCAAAGGAGAGGCCCGGGAATGAAGAAGTGGCGCTTTTTATTTGTTTTTATTATGGATTCCAATTTGTCAAAGGATAATGATATTGCTTTATGTGGATTTCTTTGTTGTTGACTTTTAGTATAGCACTTACATAAAATACGTATAGGAGGCTTGATTTGAATTAACTGACTTAATCTAAAGCCTTAAGATTTAATCAAATTTTAATTATTATGAAAATTGCAGTAGTGGAGAACGAAGAAAAAGATATTCAAGTATATAAGGAATATATCTCTAAATATCAAGAATCTACAAAAGAAAGAATAGAGGCTGTATTCTTTCAAAATGGAATTGACGCTATCACCGATTATCCCAAAGAACTAGACGCAATCTTTATGGATATCGATATGCCTATGATTGACGGGCTGGAAACCAGTAAGAAAATCAGAGAAAAGGATTCGGATGTAATAATTATTTTTGTTACTAATCTATCTCAATTTGCTATTCAAGGGTATAAAGTACAAGCACTAGACTTTTTATTAAAGCCAATTGAATATATGGATTTTAAGTTTGAAATAGACAAAATTAAAAGAAACACTAATAGAAAAGGAAATGATTTTATTTGGGTTTCTACTAAGGGAACTACTATTAGACTTTCATTCAAAAATATTATTAGTATTGAAATATTCCATCACGATTTAATAATTAAGACCAATTTAAAAGATAATCCTGAATTCAAATTTAGAGGATCTCTTCAAGCGATAAGTGAAAAGCTTGATAATTCTATGTTTGCTAGAATTAACAATTATTCAATTGTTAATCTTTCTTATGTTAAAGAGATTAGAAAAGAAGATGTGATTCTTCAAGATGGAACATCAGTGTTGTTCTCTAGAAATAGAAAGAAAGACTTTATAGATGCATTCACGTCTTTTATGAATGGAGATATAGCTATAAATGATAGGTAAGATATTATTTGCTCATTTTTATAATCTTTATCTTGAGTTTCTGATTGCTCAGTTTATTTTCATGTTCAATGGTCAAAGAAGAAAGTATTATTGGTGGAGATTATTAATTGCTGCTGTTGCTGGATGTGGTTTTTATTTTTTACCGACATTGAATTTCTTGGATTTCAACTGGTCTTATTCTGTTGTGTTTTTATCCATCTTGATAGTTGGATTCTTCCTATATAAGAAACCTTCTATGATATTTGTTTGCACGATAACAGGATATGCCTTGCAGCATTTGACATGGAACATTATGGAGCTGTTTTTTGAATTAGCATATCCGAACGAAGATGTTCTATCACGTGCTGGTGCAATAGCATATTATTTCTTCTTCTTCTTTGTCTTCTATTTCATTACTTTCTTAATTATTTGGAAGAGAAAGGTGTTTATTGATTTCGATATAATCAGTCCTTCTACGATGATAGCTACACTAGTAGTATTGGTTGTATCTTTGATCTTAAGCGAAAAAGTAGAGAATTGGGATTATATCCTTAGACTTTATAGTATTGTATCTTCATTATTAGCTATTTTAGTCGTATCCGGAGCATTTAAGCTTAGCGATAATCAAAAGAAACAGATAGAATTAGAGCAAAATAATAGAATGCTTCAAAGCATGATTGAAGAGAAAGCTAATCAGCAAAAACTAGCTAAAGAAACAATAGATATCATAAATATGAAAGCTCATGATATGAAGAATCAAATATCAGTTTTGAAGAATCTCAATCAAGCTGAGCAAAGTTCATATATTGATGAAATGTCTAAATCTATAGATATTTATAACGATATAGCAAAGACAGGAAATGATGTTTTAGATATAGTTTTGACTCAAAAAAGCCTTCTTTGTACCTCGAAGCATATAAAATTCACATATATTTGTGATGGGGTTCCATTTCAAAAGATGGATCCTATGGATGCTACAGCCTTATTTGCTAACTTATTAGATAATGCAGTTGAAGCAGTGGAAAAAGAAGATGAGGAAAATAGAATAATTAAATTAAATGCAAATATAAAAGGTAATTTCATATGTATACATATGGAAAATTATTGTAGCAAGGATATTAAGTTTGTTAATGGTGTTCCTCAAACTAATAAAGAAGATAAGTCAAAACATGGCTTTGGAACTAAGTCGATCATGTATATTGCACAGAAATACAATGGTAATGTAACCTTCTCCTATAAGGAAAATATATTCTCAGTTAATATCTTAATACCTGTGTAAGCGTGTACAAGTTAAGTCAAACAAGAATACAAGTTAAGTCATTTGAGCCATCAAAGGCTCAATTTTATTTTAATGTGTAAGTGCTTCCGATAAATTCTATCTTTACCGGCCATTTGGATTAGATTTATCGAAGCTTTGAATCAAATTCATTAAAATCATTAATATTTGGATTTATCGATAACCAAATAAACTAGTAAATGACTTAATGAATTAAAACTTACAATTTAAAGAGGTATTAAAAGTATGTCAAAGAAATCACTATTTCGTGGTTTGACTATCGTGTCAACATTCTTACTCTCAGCTTCTATTGTCTCTGCAAACGTTATGGAGTTCTACCGTGATGGAATGGACCAGACTTTCAAAACGGTCAGCTCTAAGATTGTCACTGAAGAATCTGAGAATGCTGAGGATGCTTGGAATTACGATTCACAATTCAAAAGTGCAAAAGACGCTTTTGAAGGATACAAAGAATTTGGACTTCGTTCATCTGAAGAAACAGCTGTATTATTGAAGAACAAGGATAAGGCATTGCCTTTGACCGAATCTACCCCCAAGGTCACAATGCTTGGACTTAGAAGTTATGCAGCTGTTTACGGCAACAGTGGTGGTTCTATCGCAGATAAAGCTAGTATTGATAGCGGAAATACGATTACTGAAGCCTTCCAAAAATCAGGATTTGAATTAAATCCTAAGACATTAGCAGCTTATAAGAAGTATTGCGAAGACTTAACATGGGGTGGTAATGGATTCGGTGCTATTCCTCCTGAGTACAAAGAAATAACCACTACCACAAATATCCCTGAGTTATCTCCAACAGAACTTCGTGGATTGGCATCTGATTATGATGAAGATTATGCTTCTTATGGAGATGCAGCTATCGTCGTTGTCGGTAGACCTGCAGGTGAAGGCAAGAATTATAATGATGGTGCTAAAGGTTTGGATGATGGACTTCATACAACAACCGGCAACATCATGGGCCTTTCTGATGATGAGATGGCCATTATCAACGAAGCTAAAAAAGGTAAGGCTGATGGAAAGTTCAAGAAAGTTATCGTTCTTATCAATGCAACCAATGTAATGGAGTTCAAGAATCTTTCCAATGATGATTCTATCGATGCAATCATGTGGGTTGGACATCCTGGAGTATATGGATTCTATAGTGTTGCTAAGATGCTCAAGGGTGAAGTTAATCCTAGTGCTTATTTAGGCGATATATATCCTACCAATAATTCCGATAGTCCATCCATGCAGAATTTTGGAAACATTCCTTGGGCTGATCCTGAAGACTTCACTTCTGCTGATAACGTCAATTCATATTTGGTTGAAGCTGAAGGAATTTATACTGGATATAGATACTATGAGACTCGTTATGCGGATATAGTTGCTGGAGTTAGCAACGCTGCAACCGCTAAGGCTGGAACTTATGTCAATTCTGATGGAACATTAGCAACAGCTGATGGTACTTGGAAGTATGCTGATGAAGTCAACTATCCTTTCGGATATGGATTGTCTTACACTACATTTAAGACCACTTTGGATGACCTCCAAATCATGGGTAATAAGAAGAGTGGAACAGCTAAAGTCACTGTAGAAAATACTGGTGATGTAGCCGGAAAGAAAGCTATTCAACTTTATGCTTCAGTTCCTTATACAACCTATGATAAGACCAACAATGTCGAAAAGAGTGCAATTCAATTAGTTAACTTTGAGAAGACTAAATTATTACAACCTGGTGAGAAACAAACCATCACTGTCGATATCGATATGGCGAATCTCACTTCTTATGACTACACCAACGCCAAGACATTCATTCTTGACGATGGAGACTATTATTTCACTGTAGGTGATGATTCTCATGAGGCTTTGAACAATGTCTTAGCTGCCAAGGGATTCACTGTTACCAGCGGAATGACTTCTGTCGGTGATACATCCAACGTCAAGACTTGGACCAATGATGCATTTGACAAGGATACATTCTCTGTTTCTGACAACGGAACAGCTATAACTAACAAGTTGTCTGATGGTGACTATTCCATGGATTTGAATTCATTCATGCCTAATACTGTCACTTACTTGTCTCGCTCAGACTGGAATGGCACTTATCCCAAGACTTACTCTGGACTTGTACCTACCGATAGAATGAAGACTTTGTTGAAGAACGATTTCATCGCCTTGAGTACAAATGATGATGTCTCCGATATCATTTGGGGTGATACTACTTCTAAGTTGACACTCAACGATATGAAAGGTGCTTCTTATGATGATCCTCGTTGGGATGAATTGCTCAACAAATTAACTATTGATGACTTCCTCGACTTTGCATCTAACGCCTTCCACAACATTCAGAAGATCGATTCAGTTGGATATGTCGGACATAAGGCTGATGACGGTCCTGGCGGATCAGATTCTTACTCATTCAATAAAGGTATGTATCGTGGAAAAGCTTGGGCTGATGCCGAAACCTCTGAATATGGAACTCTCGGAACTAGAGTCACTGCTTCTCAAGAAAACTTAGCTTATTCTTGGAATAAGGAGCTTTGCTTCGAAGATGGTGAGTTGATCCTCGGTGAAACTTCACTTATCTTCAATCTTCCTATCATGATTGGTCCTGCTATGAACATTCATCGTAACGGATACAACGGAAGAGGTGGAGAATACTTATCAGAAGATCCTATTCTTTCTGGATACATTGGAAGCAATATGGTCCAAGGTGCTCAATCTAAAGGCTGCTTGGTCAACATTAAACATGCTGCATTCAATGATCAAGAAATCAATCGTAGTGGTGTCTGTGCTTTCATGAATGAGCAAAAAGCTCGTGAATTAGAACTTAGAAACTTGCAACAAGCTTTTGAAGGAAAAGGAAAACCTGCTTCCTTTAAGAATGACGAGTCTAAGAAAGATACATTTATTACCGGTGCTTTGGGAGTCATGACTTCTTACAATAGAATCGGTTCGGTAGCTTCTAGTGCAAACAAAGCCGTCATGGTCGATATTATGCGTGATGAGTGGGGATTCAAAGGATACAGTGTCACTGACTTCTCCGGTGTATCACCTAAGGCTGCTCCTAAGGAATCTATCCTTGCTGGAACCTGTGCTTTCTGTGGATTCGGTAAACCTTCAGTGGATTACTGGAGTGCTGAGACTTTGGGAAAAGATCGTAATATGGCTTTGGCTATCAAGCAAAATTCTCATTACATCTTGTATGCATTAGCTAACTCTAATGCTATGAATGGTGTCAACTCCTCATCCAAACGTGTTGAGTTGATCACTCCTTGGAGAGCAACTTATATTTCATTGATTTCAATCTTCGGTGTTCTCACATTGGCTTCCTTAGTTTCTTATGGTGTCTTCTTGGGATTAGATATATCTCATTCTAAGAAAAAGGAGGAGAAATAATTATGTCAGTCTTCTTCAAAAAACAAACAGTAGCAAGTTATAGTTTGCTAGCTAGCTTCGTTCTTGGATTGGTCGGATTCATTATCTACTTAGTGAATTCCACAACTGGATTCTTAGCCGGACAACCAGTCGATGCTTTGTTGATAGCCTTGACTATAGTTGCATTACTTCTCATTGTTCTTGAATTTACTTTACATGATAAATTGGAGATGTTCAACGGAGTTATCAATGATGTTATATTGATTGCTATCGGTGTTCTCTTCGCTGTGTCTTGCTGTCTATTCATAAATGGCAGAGTCTCATTAGCTGCTGATGTTTACTTCATTCCTGTCAACTACCCTGCAGCTGAAGAGAGTGCATTGAACGTTGGAATAGTCGGTGTAGTATTCTATGCTTTAGCTATGATTGCTAGTGCTGTTGCTGCATTTGTTCCTATGTTCTATAGCAAAAAGGTAGAAGCTTAATAAAGTTGTTAAATAAGAAAAGAACTGCTTAAATGCAGTTCTTTTTTTACTATTAAAACTCTCTAGTGCACGTGAGGGATAAATTAGCATCAGAATTGGTATAATATTG
>ERZ1023654.207-NODE-207-length-22265-cov-14.132013_pt1 | contig 22265 bp, 19 predicted proteins | sample MGYA00380338_ERZ1023654 | MGnify/ENA primary metagenome ERZ1023654 (study PRJEB33179, sample SAMN07448980) | human gut metagenome | biome: Human-gut; feature: Human associated habitat; material: Faeces | host: Homo sapiens | place: India: Bhopal | collected...
CCGCACATAAACCGCGCGCGAGCCATAAAGGCGGAGCTGAATGCCGCGGAAAAGGGCGTGGCTGAGAAAAAGGCCGAAGCAGACCGTGGCGAGCAAGCAGTCGTGGCGGCACAAAAGTTCCTTGATGGCAATTTAGCGGATATATCACGTGCGGAGGATGATGTAAAGACACGCAAAGATGCTTATGAGGCATCGGTTGCCGAGACAGAGAGCCAGACCAAGCGGCTCGCAGAGGCGGTGGCTTCCTTGACCGATGCTTATACGGCCGAGGCCGCAAAGGCAGACGGCTTGGATGTCGAGACCCTTCAAAACGCGAAGACGGAGGCTGACGCAAATCTTGGCGACATAAAGTCGGCCATAAAGACGCTGCAAGACCTTGATGATAAAAAGACGCGCCTCGAAAAGAACGTCATGGAGCTGGAGGTCCTGAAGAAGCGAAGTGAAGGGATAAAGGCGGCAATAGGCGGCATTGATACCGAAAGCCTGAAAAGAGAGTTGGACACCTTGCGCCGTACGCACACGCTCATGACAAGCGACGATTGGCAGGCTCACCGCCATGGCCTGCACGACGGCGAGCCGTGCCCGCTGTGTGGCGCCACTCATCATCCTTTTGTCGACGACGCCACACTTGCCCCCGTGATGTCGGAGCTTGACAGGCTCATACAGGACAAGGAAAAAGAGCTTGACAGGCAGACGCGAACCTTGACCGACCTGACAAAGGAGCAGGGAAGCATAGACGGGAGCATGAAGCAGATAGGGAAGGGCATAGCCTCTCTTGAGGCTGACGTAAAGCGGGCCGCCGCCGACTGGGACACCATGCACGGCAGGCATCCTGAATGGGAGGCCACGGCTGAGGCTCTCGGCGAGTCGCTGCCCATCGTTGAGCGGAAGGCGCAAGAGGCAACTAAGGCCCTTGACAGCTACTACGCCTTGGTGAAGAGGGTTGAGAACGCGCGCAAGGCGAAAGAGCGTGTCGAGAAAAAACTGAATGAATATAAGGAGGATTCAAACAAGCGGATGAAGTTGGCTGAACAGGCAAGGAATGTCGCCATGACGCAGCTTGCCACCGCCAAAGGCAAGACGGAGAACCTGCTGTCGCAACTCAAGGAAAAGAAAAACGCCCTGGCCACGGCCTTGAAAGTCTACAACGATGCCAAAGCCGCGGCGGAACGCTTGCACGGGGACATGAAAGCCGAGGTGGGTGACAAAGACCCTGACAAATATGAAGCACAACTTGCGGAGAAAGTGAAGCAAGCCGACAACAAGGTGACTGCCAAGACTGAAGAGATAGCAAAGCTAAGCAATAACCTCAGCGCGTTGTCGGGCAAGATGGAGGCTTGCAAGAAACAGTCGCGCTCGGCGGAGAAAACCGTAGGGCGGCGCACCGACGAGCTTTCAGCGTGGGTTGCAGCCTACAACGAGAAGAATGGCGAAAACTCCATGACAGTGGCCGACATAGTCTCGCTCTATTCCGCTACCGACAACTGGGAACGGATGAGGAAATGCGTACAGGCGAAGGATGACGCGCTGACAAAGGCCCAAACGCTACTTGACAAGGCGGCCAAGGAGCACGCCGAACATCAGGCGACGAAACCTGATGCCTCGCGCGACGACCTCGCAAGGCGCAAGGCAGAGCTGGAAGCGCAACCCGACACGGAACTCGTAGAGGCAAAATCGCGAAAGCAACGCTATGACCACGCGCGGCAGCAGATGGGCATCATGCACGACCGCAAGATGCAGGCGGAGAGGACGGCAGGCGAGTGGACTGCCATAACCGACGCCATTGGTACCGATGGACGCACGCTGCGCAAGATAGCGCAATGCTACACGCTGCGTTTCCTCATAGCTCATGCCAACGCGGAGATACGAAAGTTTAACACGCGCTACGAGCTGGTGCAGGTGAAACACTCGCTTGGCATAAGGGTTATTGACCACGATCGTGCCGACGACATACGCGACACGACGTCGCTGTCGGGCGGTGAGACATTCATCGTCAGTCTCGGACTGGCTCTTGGCTTGTCGGCACTCTCGTCGCGCAACATTTCCTTCGACAACCTTTTCATTGACGAGGGCTTTGGCACGCTTGATCCCGACACCCTTTCCACGGTCATCGACTCGCTCGCCATGCTGCAGTCGTCGCAAGGCAAGAAGGTGGGCGTGATAAGCCACACCGATACCATGAGCGAGCGCATAACCACGCAGATACGAATAATAAAGAACGGCAGTTCAGGCAGTAGTCATATTGAGGTGTATCCGTAAGGATAATGAGGATGTCGTGACCAAGTTCGTGAAGTCGGTGATAGCAGGCGACATGGAGCAGGCGCTCACGCTGATGCGCGCCTATCTTGCCGGAGTGTCCTACCGCCTGTCCAACAAGACGGAGCGCGACGTGCAGACCACTGCCCGCATATCCCATGGCACCGTTGATGGGCCCCCATACCATGTTTGTGTCAAATTGGTTGCCCCAAGGATAAAATAGTGGCGCTTGGCAACCAACTATTTGCTTGATGAGCTTTGATTTTTAAGTGTTATTGCTTACTTTTGCATACAACAAATAAATAACATTCATGGCACAACCCGAATACACGCTCCCGGCAGAATGGGAGCCACAAGATGGCGTAATGCTCACTTGGCCAAACCCAGATACCGATTGGCGACCTTATATCGACGAGATAACGTCTACATACTTGACGCTCTCAAAGGTGATAGCCGCACGTGAGCGGCTCGTCATTGCGGCAAAAGACGCAGCCTATGTCAAGACTCTGCTTAGTGATTCGCTGACGGAGGCGGAGATGGCACGTGTCACGGTGGTGGCGTGCGACATCAACGACACGTGGGCGCGCGACCACGGACCCATAACCTTGCGAAGCGGCAAGGATGGCAGCCTCAAGCTGCTCGACTTCAGGTTTAACGGCTGGGGCGAGAAGTTCAGCTGGCAAAAAGACAATGCCATCACTTCTGCGCTTCATGGCAAAGGCCTGTTCTCGGCCGTATTGGAGAGCCACGACGACTTCGTGCTTGAGGGCGGCTCAATAGAGAGCGACGGCAAGGGCACGGTGTTCACCACCGCCCAGTGTCTGCTCGCCCCGCGTCGCAACCAGCCTTTAAGCGAGGCGGAGATAGGCGAGAGGCTGAAGGGCGACCTTGGCGCCGACCGCGTGGTATGGCTGCGGCATGGCAACCTCGTGGGCGACGATACCGACGGCCACATCGACACCATTGTGAGGATATGCCCCGACGACACATTGTTATATGTGGGCTGCGACGATGAGGCTGATGAGCAATACGCCGACTTCAAGGCGCTGGAGACGGAGCTGCAAGCCTTGACAACCGTTGAGGGCAAGCCATACAGGTTGCTCAAGTTGCCCATGCCAGACGAGATGGTATTCGACGGCGAGCGGCTGCCCGCTACCTATGCCAACTTCCTTGTCATTAACGGCGCGGTCATCGTGCCAGTGTATGGGCAGCGGGAAAAAGACGAACAGGCGAAGGCTTTGGTGGCCGAGGCTTTCCCGGGCAGGGAAATCGTCGCCGTGGACGCGTCTGTCATAGTGCGTCAGCACGGCTCCATACACTGCCTCACGATGCAATTGCCCAAGGGCTTGATAAAAAACAACTTTTAAGTTAAAACCTTTACGAACATGAAATTGAAAGTAGGTATTATACAACAGCACAACACTGCCGACATTGACCAAAACAAGAAGCGCCTTGCCGACAAGTGCAGGCAGCTTGCCGGGAAGGGCGCGCGGCTCATAGTGTTGCAGGAACTTCACAACAGTCTTTATTTCTGCCAGACGGAGAACGTGGACCTCTTCGACCTTGCCGAGACCATCCCCGGGCCATCCACCGAGTTTTTCGGGCAACTGGCGCGCGAGCTTGGCGTGGTAATCGTCACCTCGCTCTTCGAGAAGCGTGCCGCTGGACTGTGTCACAACACGGCGGTGGTGATGGAAAGCGACGGCTCCATTGCAGGCAAATACCGTAAGATGCACATCCCAGATGACCCAGCCTATTACGAGAAGTTTTATTTCACGCCCGGCGACCTTGGCTTCCATCCCATCGACACCTCTGTGGGCTGCCTTGGCGTCTTGGTTTGCTGGGACCAGTGGTATCCTGAGGCAGCGCGCCTCATGGCGTTGCAAGGCGCTGAGATGCTCATCTATCCCACGGCGATAGGCTACGAGTCTTCTGACACCAAGGAGGAGCAGGAACGCCAGCGCGAGGCGTGGACAACGGTACAGCGCGGCCATGCCGTGGCAAACGGCCTGCCCGTGATAACCGTAAACCGCGTGGGCTTCGAGCCAGACCCAAGCCATCAGACCGGTGGCATACAGTTTTGGGGCTCCAGTTTCGTGGCTGGGCCGCAGGGAGAGCTGGTGTTCCGTGCCGGCAACGACGACGAGTGTGAGCAAGTGGTGGAGATAGACCTTGCCCGCTCTGAGCAGGTGAGGCGTTGGTGGCCCTTCCTCAGGGATCGCAGGATAGACAAGTACGAAGATATATTGAGGCGATTCGTGGACTGACTTCGGTATTCATGGGTTCCAAATGCGTGATGGTGGGTGAAATCCAATTTTATCCAACATTATGTGCCAATTGTAGCAAAAATTTTTGGATGCTTTTTCTGTAAGTCCTTTCTCCTTTGTCTTCTTCTTTGTATAGCCCAATCTGTTTAGCCATTTTGACAATCTTTAGTGATATGGTATGAGGCTTTCACCATCACTACTATTCTGTTAAATTTCTCCAAGTTTGGAAATATTACACTAAAAGATTTTGGTTTTTCGGATTTTATTGGTATCTTTGCCATGTCTGATGAAGGTTTGCTTGATTTCTATTGCAACACTAAGTTGAGCGAATCTTTTGACATGGCAATATCCAACCAACGAATAGTTGCTTTGGATATTATACAAGATATAATTTGTAGTGTTGCGGAATTAAAGATCTATATTTATGGCTAATTCAAAATTTTACGTTGTCCCAGAAAAGAGGACTGTCACGTTAGGAATGAAAGAAAGTGGAAGTTACTTCTTGTGTCCTTCTAATACAGTAATGACAGGACGTTACCACAAAGGAGATGAAAATGGGCAAACCCAATATGAATATGCGACCCTCAAAGCAGTGGATGTAGATGGGAATCTTGTTTCTGGTGCTATTACTGTTGAAGATATTAGGTGGGATTCCTATATCAAAGAATCTTCTGGGAATGGTTATAGTGCCCCTGCAAATCGAGTTATAGTTGGGCGACAACACAAAGGAGACGAAAATGGGCAAACCCGATATGCAACTGCGGTTATTAAAATAGATGGCAAAACAACGACATTAGAGGAAGGCCTCAATTCATATTCCATCAAAGAGTCATCTGGAATTTGGTCCAAGGCAGACGAATATCGTGTAATGACAGGACGCCATCATAGCGGGGATGAAAATGGACAAACCTACTATACTTATGCAAAGGTAATGATTAACTATTCCTCTACGGAGCCGGCTCCTGAAGGTACAATTATAGTTCCCAGTGTGAGAACGGAAAGTGCTAATATGAAAGAAAATGGGAGCTCCTTTATGTGCCCTTCGGGAACGATAATGACAGGGCGCACGCACACAGGGGATGAAAATGGTGTAACTCAATACGAATATTCTACGTTGAAAGCAATTAACTCCCAAGGAGAGGTTATTGTCGGTTCCATAACCATTGAAGATATAGAATGGGATGTTGAATTTTGCGAATCTTCAGGAATGGGCTATGACGCTCCAAAAAACCGAGTTGTGGTTGGAAGGCAACATTTGGGAGATGAAAATGGCAGTACCAAGTATGCCACAGCTGTTGTAAAGTTTAATGGACACCCAACGGAAATAAGAAATTATGCAGTATCCGAAACCCGAAAAGAATCAGGTGGATGGAATTGGTTTAAAACTTCTGAAGAACAAGTTTTGACTGGTCGTCATCATTTTGGTGATGAAAATGGCAATACGTATTATTCCGTAGGAATAATTTCTTGCGATATAACGAAAAGGCCACAAGACAAGTTTGAAGTCGTATTAGCATTACATCCTAAAGACAAATGGTTTCCAATGAACCCCACAGACTTCATTACGCTGTCAAGATTTCGCAGACATAACGAGGGAAGTTCTGATGATGGATATAATAAAAATACCAAGGGGTTCGTGAATGGAAACAGTCATGGTGCAGAATACTACAATATTCTGGTAAATACAATAAACACTTATCATTTAACAGGTAGTGATGCTTTATACAATTTACGACCAAGAGATAAAAATAGCATTGGGAATAATGAAGTGTTTTTGCAACCAGATGATAATTTGAATGGCAATCTAAATCCAGATGGAACAGTTCCCGTCTTTACCTATTCTTCGTTTTATACAGATGTAAATTCTGGAGTAAAGGGAGAAAGAAGGGAATTTTGGGTGTTCTATGGATATGATGAGGCAGGAGCACTTGGAGCCAGTTTCTCTCATCAAGGAGATTGGGAAAGAATTATATTAGACATTGTGGACGGCAGCATTCAAGGGGCATGGCTTAGCCAACACAAAGACCTAATATATTATCCAGCTGGACAACTCGAAATATCGAAATCCAATGGAATTCAGACATTAAAGGTTTACAGTGCCATAGGTTCTCATGCACACTATAATAAAGTTGGAGAATACCCTAGATATGACATTTTGGGGAAAGTCATTGCCAAAGATTATGCTAAAGATGGCGGTTATCAATGGAATATTACAAAGAATGTTCTGCCCCTCGAACAACAAGAATGGAAAGATTATGCTGGAGCATGGGGTGAAATTGGTACAGGCTTACAACCATGGGGTGATGCAACAAGCGGTCCGCTTGGTCCTTGGTATAAAATATGGGACTTTGGCACACAGAACGATGAGCATATTCCACTATCATCTTTAATATCTTCCAATCAAATTTTATTGGTTCCTGATGTCAGATATGAATCAAAAGAAATAAAGGAAAGTAGTGGGATCGCTTTTGAAGCCCCAATGAATATGTTGGTTACAGGAAGAAAGCACTCTAAAGACGAAAATGGCTACACGCAATATCAATATGCGTCATTAAAAGCTATTGATTCTTCTGGCAAACAAATAAATGGTGTTGTCACCATTTCCGATTTACAATGGAGTGAAGAACATAAAGAGAGTGATTCTGCTAAATTCTTCCAGGCATTAAATGGAAGAGTTATAACAGGACGTCAACACTTTGGGGATGAGAATGGTAATACTAGATATCAGACGGGAGTGGTTCTTTTCAATGGTAAACAAACAACGGTTTTATCTGCTTCTACTCTGTTGGCGAATGTAAACCTAAAAGAATCAGGTGGAATATTCTTCAGATCTGCCTCAAGATTCATTCTTTTAGGTAGAACGCACACTGGAGATGAGAATGGAAAAACCACCTATTATCAAGGATATATCCGAATAGATAAATAATCCGAATAGATAAATAAAACAATATAGTGGGGTGGAAATCCCCACTATCTAATTTTCAATCCAGCTATGCGATACATATATACTCTTATGTTCTTGTTTTGTGCGCTATTGGCAAATGCGAAAGAATATGAATCGTATTCTGTAAGATGTTTGTCATCTCCCTTTCCAATGTATAAAGATGTGGCAAAGATAAACTCTCAAAAAGGGTATGAACATACTATTTATTGGAAAAGGTACAAGAAGCTCAAAACGTGTGCATTTACTACACTTGGAGTGGGTCTTTGTGGTACAATAGTCGGTTTGATAGGAGATGTGGGTAACAATCCGGACACTAATATTAATTGGAAAGATGACGGGAAAGCATGGGATGCAGTTTTAGGGATTAGTATAGGCTTAACCATCTCCAGTATTCCACTATTTGTTATCTCGCATAAGAACAAAAAAAAGGCTAAGGAAAGCGTTGAGTTTTCGTTAAGGGGTTCAAATGTATATTTGGATTTGCCAAATGGCATGAAACAAACACGACACGCCGTAGGAGTTTGCGTAAACTTTTAAGTAAACTTCACAACAGTATTTATTTCTGCCAGACGGAGAACGTGGACCTATTCGACCTTGCCGAGACCATTCCCGGGCCATCCACCGAGCTTTTCGGGCAACAGGCGCGCGAGCTTGGCGTGGTCATCGTCACCTCGCTCTTCGAGAAGCGTGCCGCGGGACTGTGTCACAACACTGCGGTGGTGATAGAAAGCGACGGCTCCATTGCCGGCAGATACCGTAAGATGCACATCCCCGACGACCCAGCCTATTACGAGAAGTTTTACTTCACGCCCGGCGACCTGGGCTTCCATCCCATCGACACCTCTGTGGGTCGACTTGGCGTGCTTGTGTGTTGTGGGACCAGTGGTATCCAGAGGCAGTGCGCTAAATTGTCGTTTTTGTCACTTTAATTAGTCAAAAAAATTCTTTTGTTAGGGAAATAAAGCCTAACTTTGCATGCCTAAGTTTTATAAACCAACACCAAAGTTTTATTTATGAAAAACGCATGGCGCGACTTCCATGGCACACAATGGAAGGAAGAAATCAATCTTAGGGATTTTATTCAGAATAACTACACCCAATACGATGGCGACGAGAGTTTCCTTGTAGGGCCCACTGAAGCTACCGACACCCTTTGGGGCGAACTGCAGCAATTGCAGAAGGAGGAGCGAGCCAAGAACGGCGTGCTCGACATGGAGACGGAAGTGGTCTCAGGTCTTACGGCCTATGGCCCCGGTTACATCAATGACAAGACGAAAGACCTGGAGAAGGTGGTAGGCCTGCAGACCGACAAGCCTCTCAAGCGTGCCTTCATGCCCTATGGCGGCATAAAGATGGCCGAACAGGCTTGCACCACCTACGGCTACCAACCCTCGGAGAAGCTGCATGACATATTCCATAACTATGTGAAGACCCACAACGACGGCGTGTTTGACGCTTACACCCCGGAGATGAAGCGCGTGCGCCACAACCATATCCTCACTGGCCTGCCCGACACCTACGGGCGCGGTCGCATCGTGGGCGACTACCGTCGCGTGGCACTCTATGGCATCGACTTCCTGATCCAGGAGAAGCACAACGACCTCTTGAACATGGGCGAGCGCGAGATGATAGACGACGTGATACGCTTGCGCGAGGAAGTGGCCATGCAGATAAAGGCCCTCAAGGGACTGAAAGACATGGCGGCGCTCTATGGCTTCGACATCTCTAAGCCCGCGACAAACGCGCGCGAGGCCGTGCAATGGCTCTACTTCGGTTACCTCGGCGCGGTGAAGACCCAAAACGGCGCGGCCATGTCGGTGGGACGTGTCTCCACTTTCCTCGACATATACATACAGCGCGATTTCAACGAGGGCACCCTGACAGAGCAGGACGCCCAGGAGCTCATCGACCACTTGGTGATGAAGTTCCGCATGGTGAAGTTCGCCCGCATACCATCCTACAACCAGCTCTTCTCCGGCGACCCCGTTTGGGCCACGTTGGAGGTGGGCGGCATAGGCCAGGACGGTCGCCACATGGTCACCAAGAACGATTTTCGCTTCCTCCACACGTTGGAGAACATGGGGCCGTCGCCCGAACCTAACCTCACGGTGCTTTACAGCAGCCGCCTGCCAAAGTCGTTTAAGCAGTATGCGGCACTCATCTCCGTGAAAACCAGCAGCATACAGTATGAGAACGACGACGTGATGCGTCCTGTATGGGGAGACGACTACAGCATCTGCTGTTGCGTGAGCGCTACCCAGACGGGCAAGGAGATGCAGTTCTTCGGTGCGCGCGCCAACCTCGCCAAGTGCTTGACCTATGCCATAAGCGGTGGTGTGGACAGCAAGACGCGCGAGCAGGTGGGCCCGGCATACCGTCCGATAGAGGGCGACGTGCTGACCTACGAGGAGTTCATGCCAAGGTTCATGGACATGATGGAGTGGCTCGCTGCCGTTTACGTGAAGACGCTCAACCTCATCCACTACATGCACGACAAGTATTTCTACGAGGCCGCGGAGATGGCCCTTATCGATACCGACGTGCGCCGCACCTTCGCTACGGGCATAGCGGGCTTCTCGCATGTGGTCGACTCTATCTCGGCAATAAAGTATGCCAAGGTGAACATCGTGCGCGACGAGACCGGCTTCCCGTTGGAGTTCAAGGCCGAGGGCGACTTCCCGCGCTACGGCAACGACGACGACCGTGCCGACGACATAGCCGTGTGGCTGCTCAAGACGTTTATCGGTATGGTGAAGAAGCACCACACCTACCGCGATTCTGAGCCAACGACCTCGATACTGACCATAACGTCGAACGTGGTCTATGGCAAGTACACGAGCAACATGCCCGACGGACGCAAGGCTGGCGCGCCTCTCGCGCCAGGGGCAAACCCAAGTTATGGCGCCGAGAAGAACGGCCTGCTGGCTTCGCTCAACTCGCTCGCGAAGTTGCCTTACAAGTATGCCCTCGACGGAATATCCAACACGCAGACCATCAGCCCAAGCGCATTGGGACGCGACGACGCGCAGCGCGCCACGACACTCGTGGGCGTCATGGACGGCTATTTCAACAAGGGTGCCCACCACCTGAACGTCAACGTCTTCGGCGTGGACAAGCTCAAGGATGCCATGGAGCATCCGGAGAAGCCGGAATATGCCAACTTCACCATTCGCGTGAGTGGCTATGCGGTGAAGTTCATCGACCTCACCAGGGAGCAGCAACTTGATGTCATAGCGCGTCAGGCCCATGAGCGTCTCTAAGCTGAACGTACACTCGATAGAATCCTTTGGCTCGGTAGACGGGCCAGGGATTCGCTTTATCATATTCTTGAAAGGATGCCTCATGCGGTGTCGCTATTGCCACAACCCGGACACGTGGCGAATGGCGGATGACGACGACGAGGCCGTGTCGGTCGATGAATTGCTCGACAAGGCCGAACGCTACCGTGCCTATTGGGGCGAGGATGGCGGCATCACCGTGAGCGGTGGCGAGGCGCTGTTGCAGATAGACGGCTTGATAGACCTCTTCGAGGAGGCCCATCGTCGTGGCATAAACACCTGCCTTGACACGGCCGCGCAACCGTTCTCGCGGACGGAACCGTTCTTCGGAAAGTTCGTGAGACTGATGAAAGCCACTGATACCGTGTTGCTCGACTTGAAGCATCTCGACAGCGACAGGCACAAGTGGCTTACGGGTCATGGCAACGAGAACATACTCGATTGCGCGCGTTGCTTGTCTGAGCTTGGCGTGCCGGTGTGGATCCGCCATGTGCTCGTGCCGGGCATCACCGACGATGAAGGCCATCTGCGCCGTATGAGATCGTTTATCGACTCGCTCGACAACGTGAAGCGCGTGGAGGTGTTGCCTTACCACACGCTTGGCGTTTACAAGTGGGAACAGCTCGGATTGAAATACACCCTTGGCGACGTGCAGCCGCCTTCGGCTGAGCAAGTGAAACGTGTCGAGGCCATTCTTTAATGGCCATCCGCAACCCGAATGGAACACCAACCGCGGTTGCGGACCATTGGCCCGTGAAGCGTAATGTCGGTGAGTGTTTTGGCGTAAAGCGCAGGCGCGTCGGGCGATTTGCTGACGGTCTGAGACTCCTTCTCGCGAAGGGCAGTTCTTATATCATGAAGCCAACCGACAGGCTGTGGAACTTTGGGCCGTATTCCGTGTCGAGGATGTCGCACGGGTTATACTTGACGTAGAAGTTGAGCCATGGCGTGATGATGGTTCCCATGATGTCCACGGTGACGGCGCTGGGGTGCAAGTCCTTGTACTTGTCCTTGTGCTTCTCGCCGTTGACTTTGTAACGCGTCTTTATTGAGGAGTGAGTGGTGCAGTTTATGACAGGCCCTAACGAGAAGCCCCAGTCAGATTGCTGATAACTGTACATGATGGGGAAGATGAGGCTGAAGGTCTTGATGCGCGAGAACTTGGGCTCCACATTCTCTCCGAGAGGTTCCACCGTGACGTTGCCGTTGTCGGCTTTCACAAACTGCTTCCTTGATGTCATCCTGTAGTTTTTCCATTCCAAGCCTATGCCGGCCGAGAACCGGTGGCCGTCGCGCCAGGGGTGCACGCCCCAGTCTATGTATGTGCCGATGTTGATGCCCTGCCACATGTTGGTATTCACCACGTCGTCGTTGCCCGCCGCGCCGTTGAAGCCGAAGAAGGCGTGCAGGTTGGAGTCGTAGCGAGGTTGGCGTTTCTTGTTCTTGCCAAACTTGTTGCCGATGCTGAAGTTGAACAGGTCGCCCATGGATGAGCTTTCATAGTTGCCATCGGTGTTGCGAAGCGTGGCCATATAGTGGAAACCGGGTTCGCCGTCCTTGCCATTCACTTCCACCTGAAGCAGGGAGTCGGAGTTTACGATTGTCACCTTGTGGGCGTTGTTCACGGTTATGGTGTCGTTAGGCTCTGAGGCGTAAGCGATGGAGGCGGTCATCATTGCCGCCAAGAGAATGAATTGTTTCATGTCTATCATGTTTTTTCTTATTTGTTTATCAGTTTGTTCAGTTCGTTGAGGCTCTTCACCGTTCCCTCCATGTAGATTAGGGTGATGCCGTATTGGTCATCGTCTTCCTTGTTGCATACCAAGGTTATGAACCGGTTGCTCGCGCCTTGAGGTCTTAGCATGAAGGCGATGGCCGTGTGCCTTTCAGACCGTTTCTGCGCCGTGGAGCCGCTGCCCATAGCCCTCATGTCTTGTTCCACCGCGTTGATGCACCTGTAACGTTCCTTCCGGCTCGCCACGAAGCGCGCGCTGCGATAGTAGTTGAGCCCGTACTTGCTGAGGGCGCGTCCCTTGACCTTGGTCACGACCATGCGTTCCAGCGGGATGACCTTGCCGGTGAATATCTGGTTGACTTTCAAGTTAGCCGACTGCGCGTTGACGGCTGTAGAGACCATCGTCAACAGTATGTAAATGAATAGCTTGAGTTTCATGTCATGTATATTGTTGTTTATTGAAATTGCTTGAATGCGTCTTTCAGTTCCGCCCCGACGTTTGGCGTGCCGCTTCGCGCGTCGTCCAGCGTCCGCTCCACTTCGCGCATCACGGCCTCGCGGTTGTCCTGTCGTTGTCCGTATGCCATCATCTCGTAGTCGTGGTCGTGTCGTGTCATCCACATTGTTGCCGTGATGCCGGCTGTTGCCACGACCGCGGCGGCTATTGCTACGCGTAGCCAGCGTTTCCGACGGTTGATGCTCACCACCTTTGCCTTTTGCGTTGGCTCAATGCCTTGCAGTTGGCTCATGTCGAGAAACATTTGTCGCAATGGCATGAGTTGCGGGCAGACCTTGCCCGAGAGGAAGTAAGCGTATAGCTCTTGCTCCTCGCCGAGAGTTGTCTCGCCATTGAAAAACCTGTCGGTCAGTTGTATAGCTTTATTGTCGTTCATGTCTATTCTTGATGATAACGTTTCAGATACATTTCCCTTACGGCCATTCGTGCCCTGCTGAGAGCCTTTCTCACGGCAGCCTCGCTCATGGCTAACGTGTTGGCTATGTCGGCCATCTCGCGTCCTTCGATATGGCGTAGCCTGAGCACCGTTTGTTGCACGACGGGCAGTTCGGTCACGATGTCCATCATGCGTTCCACGGCCTCGTGGCGCTGTGCTGTCTCCGTGTCGTCGGTGTTCCCTATCAGTGCCACGTCGTCAACGTGTGGGTTGCGCCTCAGGAAGTCGAGGCAGAGGTTGCGCGTCACGACACGGGCCAATGGGGCCATGGGACTGTGCAGGTCTCCGCGCATCGTCCAAAGTCGCATGAGGCAGTCTTGCGCGATGTCCTCGGCTACGTCTTGTCGACGGACATATCGCAAGGCTTCGCCCAGCAAGTCGGGGCGCAGGCTGGTCGCTTCGTTTTGAAATTCCTCTGGCGTCATTTTTTTCTTGTTCAACTAATATACGCAAAGGTAGCTGGTTTGTGACAGGTTGACAAGCATTTTTTTCGTTTTAGCCTGAAAAGCTCGAATAAAAGTGGTAACTTTGCACATATTATAAGATGAAGATTGTTTTTACTGAATTTATGACCCGTTCATTCCATCATAGGACGACCCTTGGCGCCGTGTGTGGCATAGTGCTTTTCCTTTTGCTTGCCGTCTACGCTTTTTGGATTAAGAATGTCATCTTGGGACTTCTCATGGCATTTCTACTTATTGTCCTCACAGAGAGAACCCTGCATAGCGAATATGTCATTTCCGATGGAAAGCTCATTATAGATAATGGCAAGCTTTCAAGGAATAAGATTATAGAGATTGGGCAAATCAATTCGTGCCGCCCCATGACTTCGGTCTTTGGCCTTGTGCGCTACCTGCTCATTACTTATGGCTCTGATAATGTAATGGTGTCGGTGCAGCCCGCCAACGAGATCGCGTTCGTTGCCACGCTTAAAAAGGAAAAGGAGGCTTGCGATGCTTAATAAGCTGTATGCCTTGCTGCTCTTGCTGCTTTTCTCGGTCGTGCCTGTCATGGCGCAGACCGATGTCGTGGATGATAACGATGACAACGACACCACTCTTGTGGCCGATTCGGCTTGGGCTGACTCGCTTGTCCACCGAAGCGACACGCTTGCCTGGCCTAAGAACGTCCAGGCTGAGATTGAGCAACTGCTCAAGAGCGACATGTTCAAGACGTCACAAGTGGGCATCATGGTCTACGACCTCGATGCCGACTCCACCATATTCAAGCACAACGAGAGACAGCTGATGCGCCCCGCCTCTACCATGAAGACCATCACCGCCATCACGGCGCTCGACCGCCTCGGTGGCAGTTACCAGTTCAAGACGGAACTGTGCTATACAGGCAGGGTCGATTCCACGTCGCTCAACGGCGACGTGTATTGCGTGGGTGGCTTTGACCCGCGTTTCAACCGTGACGATATGCAGGCTTTTGCCGAGGCGTTGCGCAAGATGGGCGTCGACACCATTCGTGGAAACCTCTATGCCGACTGTTCCATGAAGGATGCCGACAGGCTTGGTGAAGGCTGGTGCTGGGACGATGACAACCCAGTGCTTTCGCCATTGGTGTTCCAGCGGAAGGACATTTTCATGGACAAGTTTCTCGAAGCCATACACCGTGCCGGCATTACGGTTCTCGGCAATGTGTCGGAGAAGCGTAAGCCGCACGACGTCAATTGCATCGTGAGCCGCTTCCATACCATCGACCAGGTATTGATGCGCATGCTAAAGCAAAGCGACAACCTGTATGCGGAGTCAATGTATTACCAGATAGCCGCGTCGACGGGCAACAGGCCGGCCACGGCGAAAGACGCGAAGAACATCGAACGCCAACTCATCACTCGTGTTGGGCTTAACGCCTCGCGCTATCGTCTCGCTGACGGCAGTGGATTGTCGCTCTACAACTATGTGTCGCCCGAGCTGGAAGTGAAGCTCTTGCGCTATGCCTTTGAGAATCAGAACATCTATAACCACCTGCTGCCGGCGCTTCCCATTGCCGGCGTTGACGGTACGCTGAAAAAGCGCATGCGTTCACAGTTCACGCGTGGCAATGTGCACGCCAAGACCGGAACGCTTGAAGGCATTGTGAGCCTCTGCGGTTATTGCACAACGGCCAATGGTCATCGTCTGTGTTTCTCCATTATCAACCAGGGTGTGATGCACGGCTCAAACGGAAGAAACTTCCAAGACAAGGTTTGCTATATTCTTTGCAAGCCATAAAGCCCATAAGCAGGTTTCTTGCAAGCCCATAAGCGCGTTTGATTTTTGCAAGCCATGATTCTATCCATCGCGACCATGACGCTAGTTCTTCGTGAATGATGAATGCGAGCTTCCGCATGGAGTCGTTCACTGGTAAAGCCGTGTGGTCTAGCGTTTGAGGGTTCACGGGTAAATCCGCGTGGTCTTGCATTTGAGGGTTCACTGGTAAAGCCGTATGGTCTTTATCCAGTCTTTCAATACGCCGCCGTATTGGTCTTGAGAGTCGGCCACGAGAACGAGGATCCGTGAGCCGTCTTTTAGTTTAGGGCCAAGGCACATGCCTTCATAGTTGGCTATGTTTCTTCTGGTGAGCGTGAGCGATGTGCGCCACTGGGCGAGAAGTTGCTTGTCGCCTTTGCCCGGGACGAGATGGAACAGCTTGCAGTTGACAAACGAGCCTATTTTCTTGTGGGGCACGTAAAACTCCCTTTCCAACAACAACAGCGAACCATCGTCGAGCGCGCAAATCGTGCCTATGCCGTGGGCGTAGAATTGTGCTTTTGCCCTGTTGGCGATGGGCTTGTCGAGCGTGTAGGCATAATGGTCTTGCGGCTTGAGGTCAGCGTTATAGTTTTGTATGCGTATTTCCCCACTCTCGTTGCAAGTCCATAGCAAGCGCGTGGCGTCGTTATAGCTCAAGGCCTCAAGGCCAAGATTCCCGGCAAGTTGTTGGAAAAATGTGGTAGGGGGAATCTCCCTGCCTGTCAGCTTGCCATCCAGAGAGTACTCCTTAATGTAATTATCCGTTTCCCCACTTATGAATATCGTGTTAGAGCTTGGGTTGAAGGCGATGCCCTCACTGTCGCGGTTAGGGCGAGAGGCAGAGCGGAATCCCTCGTTTTTGGCGGCTTTGACCTCACCGCTTACGGAGTCAATGTCCAATGTCCAGACGAAGAAACCGTCCTCAGCCGACTTGTCGCTGACCACGGCGTAGCTGTTGCCGCCCATCCAAGTGATGCCGCTGTAGTTGCCTGGCGGAATGCTCGAGAAATGATGTTGCGGAAGCAGTTGCGTCACGATAGAAAGAAGAAGAGATAATGCCCACATGTGAAGAAAACGGTAAATAGTGACGCCCTCTCCTGTCGACGAAAGGCTGGAGAGGGCGTCTTTATGAGATATTGATAAGCTTATCAGCAGATTCTGCGAGAGCCATCGCCTATTACCACATCGATGACTTGTGGCTCATGGCCGTATTTCTCGTTGAACTTTGCCTTCGCGTTCCCGATGAACTTGTCGTATACCTCTTCCTTGACGAGGTTTATGGTGCAACCACCGAAGCCACCGCCCATGATGCGGCTGCCCGTGACACCGTTCTCCTTTGCAAGGTCGTTGAGGTAGTCGAGCTCTTCGCAGCTCACCTCGTATTCCTTGCTGAGTCCGTAGTGGGTCTCATACATCTTCTGTCCCACGGTCTCGTAGTCGCCTTTCTGCAAAGCCTCGCTGACAGCCAGCACGCGGTCAACCTCACCGAGGACGAAGTGGGCGCGCTTGTAGTCTTCCGCGCTGACCTCACCCTTCACGGCCTCAAGGTCATCCCAGTTGGCGTCACGCAGCGTGTCGAAATGGCGGTCGGCGAACTTGGCGTTCAGTGCCTTTACCACGTTCTCGCATGAGTTGCGGCGGTCGTTGTAAGGAGAACCCTTCAGCTCGTGCTTAACCTTTGAGTTGAGCAACACGAGCTTGTAGCCCTTAGGTTCCCATGGGAAGTATTCAAACTCGCGGCTGCGGCAGTCAAGGCGCATGAGCTTGCCCTTCATTCCGAAGACAGAGGCAAACTGGTCCATGATGCCACAGTTCACGCCGATGTATTTGTGCTCGGTAGCCTGTCCTGCAAGGGCGAGATCCCACTTCGACACCTTGTTGTCGCCGAAGAGGTCGTTCAAGGCGAACGCGAAGCAGCTTTCCAAAGCCGCGCTCGACGACATTCCCGCTCCCAATGGCACGTCGCCAGCGAAAGCGGCGTTGAAAGGCTTCACGTCCACGCCACGCTCTATCATCTCACGGCAGATGCCGTAGATGTAGCGTGCCCATGTAGCGGAAGGGCCTTTGGGGTCGTCAAGAGTGAAGTGGGCCATGTCTTTCAAGTCGATGGAGTAGACGTTCACGCTCTTCTGCCCGTTGGGGCGTATCTCGGCCATGATGCCCTGCTCTACGGCTCCTGGGAACACGAATCCACCATTATAGTCAGTATGCTCACCAATGAGGTTGATGCGGCCTGGTGAGGCGTAGATGTTGCCTGTCTCCCCATCGAAATGTTTCAGGAAACGGCTTCTTACGAAATCTATCTGCATAGTTACGGTTAATTTAAAGTTATGGTTAAATGTTTTTAGTCAATGTTGAGTCAGTGAAAGCGATTATTTGCTAACACCAAACTTGTAAATGGTTGTCTGCTTGTATCTCTCTCCCGGGTTCAGCACTACCGACGGGAAGTAAGGACGGTTAGGAGAGTCGGGGAAGTGTTGGCACTCCAAGCAGAAAGCTGAGCGCTTAGGGTAAGTGGCTCCGTGAGTGCCCTTGAAGCCGGACAGGAAGTTGCCGGTGTAGAGTTGTACGCCAGGCTCGGTGGTATACACTTCGAGGGTGCGGCCGCTGACGGGCTCGTGTGCTTTGGCTGCCAATGAGAGCTCGCCTTCCTCGTTCTTGTTGAGCACGAAGTTGTGGTCAAAGCCTGTACCGTTTTTCACTTGCTCGTCGTCGGCGTTGATGTCGCGTCCTATTGGCTTCGCGGTCCTGAAATCGAAAGGAGTGCCTTCCACTTTTCTTATCTCGCCTGTGGGGATAGACACGTCGTCAATCGGGAGATAGAAGTCGGCGTTGACTTGCAGCTCAACGTTCTCAACCGAAGGTGTTGGGTCCGCGATGCCTGCCAAGGAGATGAAAGCGTGGTTTGTTAGATTGATGATGGTCTTCTTGTTTGTCGTGGCGAGATAGTCGATGTGCAGCTCGTTGTCGTCTGTCCAGGTGTACACCACCGTTACCTTCAGCTCGCCAGTGTAGCCTTCCTCGCCATAGGGTGAGACGTAGTTGAGCGCGAGGGCGTGGTCGTTCATCTGCTCAGGCGACCAGACCTTTACGTTGAATCCGTTTTTGCCGCCGTGCAAGGAGTTTGGCCCGTTGTTTACGGCCACCTGGTATTGCTTGCCGTGCAAGGTGAACTTGCCTTTGGCGATGCGGTTGCCGAAACGTCCGATTAGCCTTGATAGATATGGTTCGGGCGAGTTGATGACATCTTGAATATTGTCGTGTCCCATGATGACGTTGCCCATATTGCCGTCTTTGTCGGGAACCATGAGGGCCACGATAGCTCCGCCATAGTTGGTAATGGCAACTTCATTGCCCTTGCTGTTTCTCAAGACGAAGAGGTCCGTCTTCTTGCCATTCACTGTAGTCTGAAAGTCTTCACGCCTCAGACCGCATACATTTGGTGTTTCTTCAAAGTTTGCCATATGGATGTGTCTTTAGTTGTTGTTTCTTATAGTCTTTTGCAAAGTAAGTAAAAATAATTGAGAATGACAACTAAAATGCGAAATAATATAATACCCTCTGTGTTAAATATTATTTAAGGGACGTGTGTTCCTGGTTGTCCAAGGCGCTTTTCTTGCCGAAACCCTCGACAATGGTTATGCAATTTATTAACTTTGCATTACAAGTCTATTTACTTTACACTCAAATACATAGAAGATGAACAAACGTGAATACGCCAAGGCAAACCTCGATTGGCTTGCCGAGAAGTCCAAGGAAGAAGGCGTGAAGGCTCTTCCTTGTGGTATTTATTATAAGGTGTTGTCAGAGGGCAACGGCGACGGCAAGCATCCCACGCCGCGCAGCATAGTGACCGCCCACTACACAGGTCGCACTATCAACGGAAAGAAGTTCGACTCAAGTCGTGGCGGCGCGCCGTTGGCCATACGCCTCTGCGACTTGATTGAGGGTTGGATTATCGCCATGCAGCAGATGTGCGTTGGCGACAAGTGGGAGGTGTATATCCCTGCCAGCATGGGATACGGCAAGTTTTCGCAGCCAGGCATCCCTGCTGGCTCTACGCTGATATTCGAGATAGAGCTGCTTGGCATTGCTTAGGAAATTGTCGGTAGCTGAGCCGTGTGGCTTGGCTTGAGATCATGCTGGATAGACGCTTGGTGTTATGTGAAGTCTTGGCGGGTGGTAATGGATTTACAGCGCGAGCAGGTCGGCCACTACATAGCTTGAACCGCCTATGAACACGAAGTCGTCGGGGGCGGCGTCTGCCATGGCTTTATGGTACGCGTTGGCCACTGAACCGCAGTTCGTGCCCTCCAGGTGGTGTCGCTTGCCCAGCTCTGCCACTTTGTCAGCCGGGAAAGCTCTTTTCGACGTGGGCTGTGCCCAATAATACACGGCGTTTTTGGGCAGCAGGCTCATCACGGTGTTTATGTCCTTGTCGTCTACCATGCCGAAGACTATTCTCAGGGTCTTGCAGGGTTGCCGCTTTATTTGCGGCGCGAGATATTGCCACCCCCCCACGTTGTGGCCCGTGTCGCAAACGGCATGAGGCTTCTCGCATAGCGTCTCCCACCTGCCGCGCAGGCCCGTGAGCTTGCAGACGTTGGCAAGGCCGCGCGTTATGTCCTCGTCGCTGATGGTGAACGTCTCTTTCAGGAAGCGCGTGGCGGTGAGCACCGTGTTCATGTTCTTCTCTTGGTAGTCGCCTCCCAAGTCGCCATGAATGTTGCCAAGAATAGTGGTCTGGTAGTCTCTGCCACCGTCCACGCGAGGTCTTGACGATGCCACCACTGGATGGTCTTTGGCGAAGACTATTGGCGCGCCACACTCGTCGGCTTTCCTTTGGAAGCGCGGACGGGTCTCAGGCAGGTCCTCGCCGATGACCACGGGCACGTGAGGCTTTATTATTCCGGCCTTCTCTCCCGCTATCAGCGCGAGGGTGTTGCCGAGAAACTGTGTGTGGTCGAAACTGATGTTGGTGATTACCGACAGTTCGGGCGTGATGATGTTGGTGCAATCGAGCCTGCCGCCGAGGCCGACTTCTATTACCGCCACGTCGACCTTTTGCTCCTTGAAATAGAGAAACGCCAGCGCCGTGGTAAGCTCAAAAAAAGAAGGGTGGAGGGGTTCGAAGAACTCGCGCTCCTGCTCCACGAAGTCGATGACCCGCCGTTCGGGAATCATCTCCCCGTTGACGCGTATGCGCTCACGGAAGTCTACGAGATGGGGCGATGTGTACAGGCCGACCTTGTAGCCAGCCTCTTGCAGGATGGCCGCTATGCTGTGCGAGCACGAGCCCTTGCCATTGGTGCCGGCTATGTGTATGGTCTTGTAGGCGGTGTGTGGGTGGTTGAAATGCTCGTCCAGCGCCTTGGTGGTCTGGAGCCCAGGTTTATAAGCCGAAGCCCCTACGTGCTCGAACACTGGAGCTGAGTTGAAAAGATACGAAACCGTTTCCTGATAATTCATGTCACCCTTTCCTCTTATATGATAGCTTCCGTAAAAAGTAATGCCCAGGTTCAGCCTTGCCAGGCAAGCGTCCCGAACCGGATTTATGGGCCCTACGTGGGAATTTAACGACAATGGTGACAATAGAGATTGATTGTCGTCTGCAATTGTCACCATTGAAGTTGATATGAAAATAAGTAATGTTATCTGCTTGAACGAAGCTTTCCCTATTGCTTCTCAACAAGCGTTGAAGCGCTCTTTCAGGCGTTCGAAGATGTTTTTCTTCGTAGAGTTGTCGCCCTTGAAGTTCTCACTGTCGCGCAGTTCCTCAATGGCCTTTTTCTCGTTCTTGCTCAAGGTCTTCGGCACGAACACGCTTATGTTCACCACGATGTCGCCCTTGCCCGAGCCATATCCTTGCACGGCCGGCAGGCCCTTGCCGCGCAGGCGCACTGTCTTGCCTGGCTGTGTGCCTGGCTCAATCTTCAATGTCACCTTCTTGCCGTCAATGGTCGGTACCTCAGCCTCGCCGCCGAGAGCCGCCGTCGGGAAGTCGAGCAGGAGATTATACACGAGGTCTTGCTTGTCGCGGATGAAGGTGTCGCACTTCTCCTCTTCTATTATGACCTGTATGTCGCCCGGCACGCCATTGTGTGGGCCGGCATTGCCTTTGCCGTGCACGTTGAGCACCATGCCTTCCTCCACGCCGGCTGGGATGTTGATTTCCACCACTTTCTCGCCTTTCACGACGCCCGTGCCGCCGCAAGCCTTACACTTGTTTTTTATCACGGTGCCTTCGCCGTGGCATGTCGGGCATTCGCTTTGCGTCTGCATCATGCCGAACATGGAGCGCACGGTGCGCGTCACCATGCCCGAGCCATGACACGTTGGGCACGTCTCTGGCTTTGATCCGCCTTCGGCGCCCGTGCCGCCGCACTTGTCGCACGCCACGTCCTCGCGCACCTTGAACTTCTTGGTCACGCCGCTGGCTATGTCCTGCAGCGAGAGCTTCACCTTCAGTCGAAGGTCGGAGCCACGGTACACCCTTTGCGATCCGCCGCCGTTGCCGCCAAATCCGCCAAACCCTCCGAAGCCGCCTCCGAATCCACCACCGTGGCCACCGCAGCTGTCGACGACCGCGGAA
>ERZ1023654.213-NODE-213-length-21806-cov-23.202933_pt1 | contig 21806 bp, 19 predicted proteins | sample MGYA00380338_ERZ1023654 | MGnify/ENA primary metagenome ERZ1023654 (study PRJEB33179, sample SAMN07448980) | human gut metagenome | biome: Human-gut; feature: Human associated habitat; material: Faeces | host: Homo sapiens | place: India: Bhopal | collected...
CAGAGGATTGTGCAAAGGTAGCTTTCGACCTTGGTCTTCGCAAGGTTAAGGCATATGTTAAGGGTCCTGGTAATGGTCGTGAATCTGCTATCCGTGCCGTGCATGGTGCAGGTATCGAGGTTACTGAGATTGTTGACGTAACTCCATTGCCACACAATGGTTGCCGTCCTCCAAAGCGTCGTCGTGTATAACGCTTTGTGTTAACATTCAATAGATACAAACAAAATAGCATTTTTATAATATTATGGCTAGATATATAGGTCCGAAATCTAAAATTGCGCGTCGTTTTGGTGAGCCAATCTTCGGCGCTGACAAAGTTTTGTCCAAGAGAAACTTCCCTCCTGGACAGCATGGCAACAACCGTCGCAGAAAGATGTCTGAGTATGGTGTCATGTTGGCAGAGAAGCAGAAAGCTAAGTACACTTATGGTGTATTAGAGCGTCAGTTCCGTAATATGTTTGATAAGGCAGCTAAAGCTGAGGGTATTACTGGTGAGGTTCTTCTTCAGAATCTTGAGTGCCGTCTTGACAACGTAGTATTCCGTTTGGGTATCGCTCCAACACGTGCAGCTGCACGTCAGTTGGTTGGTCACAAGCACATCGTTGTTGATGGTAAGGTAGTTAATATCCCTTCATTCGCAGTTAAGCCAGGTATGGTTGTTGGTGTTCGTGAGAAGTCTAAGTCTCTCGAGGTAATCGAAGCAGCACTTGCTGGTTTCAATCATAGCAAGTACCCATGGATTGAGTGGGACGATAATTCTAAGAGTGGCAAGTTCTTGCACAAGCCAGAGCGTGCTGACATTCCAGAGAATATTAAGGAGCAGTTAATCGTTGAGTTGTACTCTAAATAAATCATTACATTAATGGCGATATTAGCATTTCAAAAACCTGATAAAGTAGTAATGCTGGAGGCTGATGATAAGTTCGGAAAGTTCGAATTCCGTCCTTTGGAGCCTGGCTTTGGTGTTACCGTTGGTAACGCTTTGCGCCGCATTCTCCTTTCATCACTGGAGGGCTATGCCATCAATACTATCCGCATCGGTGGTGTTGAGCATGAGTTCTCTTCAGTTCCTGGTGTAAAGGAAGATGTTACCAACATTATCTTGAATCTCAAGCAAGTTCGATTCAAGCAAGTAGTAGAAGAATTCGAGAATGAGAAAGTTAGTATCACCGTTGAGAATTCTACAGAATTCAAGGCTGGTGATATAGGCAAGTATCTGACTGGATTTGAAGTGTTAAACCCTGATTTGGTGATTTGTCATTTAGATGCCAAAGCTTCGATGCAGATCGATTTGACTATTAATAAGGGACGTGGTTATGTTCCTGCTGATGAGAATCGTCAATTCTGCACAGACGTTAACGTTCTCCCAATCGATTCCATCTACACCCCTATCCGTAACGTAAAGTATGCGGTTGAGCCATATCGTGTTGAACAGAAGACCGACTATGACAAGCTCGTACTCGAAGTTACAACAGATGGTTCCATTAGTCCTAAGGATGCGCTGAAAGAGGCTGCGAAGATCCTTATCTATCACTTCATGCTCTTCTCTGATGAGAAGATTACCCTGGAGAGTCCTGATCAGGATACCAATCAGGAGTTCGATGAGGAGGTTCTTCACATGCGCCAGTTGCTCAAGACTCGTCTCGTAGATATGAACCTCAGTGTTCGTGCGCTCAACTGCTTGAAGGCAGCTGATGTAGATACCTTGGGTGATTTGGTTCAGTTTAACAAGACTGACCTCTTGAAGTTCCGCAACTTCGGTAAGAAATCGCTCTCAGAGCTTGATGATTTGCTCGAGAGTCTGAATCTGTCTTTTGGAACTGATATTTCAAAGTATAAATTAGACAAGGAATCTTAAAGGTTCGAAGTCCAAAAAGTAAAAACAAAAAATGAGACATAATAAGAAATTCAACCATTTAGGTCGTACTGCTTCTCATCGTAATGCGATGTTGGCTAACATGGCTACTTCGTTGATCATGAGCGAGCACAAAAGAATCACTACGACCCTCGCAAAGGCTAAGGCTCTTAAGAAGTTCGTTGAGCCATTGATCACTCGTGCTAAGAATGATACAACAACTTCACGTCGTGTAGTTTTCCGTTATCTTCAGAACAAGTACGCTGTCAAGGAACTCTTCGGTGCTGTTGCAGAGAAGGTAGGTAATCGTCCAGGTGGTTATACTCGTATCATCAAGTTGGGTACACGTCAGGGTGATGCTGCTGAAATCGCATTCATCGAGCTTGTTGACTTTGATGAGAACATGGCTAAGACTTCTAAGGCTGCTGCCAAGAAGACTCGTCGTAGCCGCAAGGCTAAGGCTGAGGAGACTTCAGCAGAGGCTGCTCCAGCTACAGAGGCTCCAGCAGAAGAAGCTCCAAAGGCTGAATAAATTACACTATCTCAATACAAAAGCACTTTCATCTTCATGGTGGAAGTGCTTTTTCGCTTTTTAGGGATTTCCCCTTGCCTTTTAGGGATTTTTTTCTTTTGCTTTTGCAGAAAAATATCTATCTTTGCACAGTTTTAGAATTTAAATAGCATAGATATGAAAAAGTCTTTTATGATATTGCTTAGTTCTGCTTTGCTTTTGAGTAGTTGTGGAACATATACTGGTTCTGGTGCATACGTAGGTGGTTCATTTGGTTCCATCTTAGGCTCAGCTATCGGTGGAATAGCTGGTGGACCTCGAGGCTCTGATATAGGAACGATTATTGGTATGGCTGGTGGTGCCGCTGTCGGAGCGACGATTGGAAGCCAAGCTGACCAGCAACAAGAGAAACGCCGTGAACAGCGTAGAGAGCGAATTTACAATCAAACTCAAAATCGGCAAAGTTCTTATCAGGATGATGCTTATCAGCAGTCTCCTTATCTAAATGAGTCAAATGTTGGTAGTGGATTTGATTCTTCTAATAGTGGGGATGATAGGCTCTATGACTTCAATGGTCCTGACTATACAGGCAATTATACGGCGCAGCAACCGACATCTCAACTTCCAAGCAAAAGTTCTACTGTAGATGAAATTAGTTCTTCACAGTTAGAATATTCTCCTCAGTTAGAGATTGTAAATGCTCGTTTTGTAGATGAAAATCTTGACGGTAAGTTGAATCGTAACGAGACATGTAAGGTGATCTTTGAAATTATAAACCGAGGCACTCGTCCGGTTTATGATGTTGTTCCTACTGTTTTGGAAGTTACTGGTAACAAACATATTTACATTTCACCTAATATTCATGTGGAGAAGATTGATGCAGGTAAAGGTATTCGTTATACTGCAGTTGTTAAGTCTGATTCACGTTTGAAGGAAGGAAATGCCAAATTCTGTGTTTCTGTTATTCATGGTGACCGAGCTATTTCCAAAGTGAATGAGTTTAATATTCCAACCACAAAATAGAAAAATAGGCTTCACCCTTCACCTTTTTGACTGAAAAGCCCATGAACTCTTGGGCTCCAAGGGTGAAGGGCGACCATTTAGGGTTCACCTAGGCTTCACCCAAGCTTCACCCTGATATAATTGATTTGTAAGTGCCTCCGCATTAATGTCTTTGTAAGCGGCTTTGCATCTATCATCTCTCGAAGACACATTTTTTTGTCATTCGAAGACTCTGCGTTTCTCGTGCGAATTTTTGCTTTGCGACTTATGCGAGCTTTTGTTTTGGAATTCATGCTTCGTATGGTTTTGCTGACTTTTGTTTACTTCCGTATTTTCCAATTTCCCCTTTGTGTTTTTTGTTTGATTAGGCTCTTTGGTAGATTTCGGCTCTTTTGTCGCAATTTCCTGTTCTTTCGTATGTTTCCATGTTGGCTTGAATTCGTAATCCGACTCAGCCACCTCAAAGTCAACGTGAGGTAGTTTGTTTTCTTCAGGACGATAAGGGATAGGATTCTCTACCGTCTCAATTTTGACCGATGCGACTCCTTGCGCTATCATGCCGATAGCTTTTGCGGCAGCCCACGAAAGGTCGATGATTCTGCCTCTTCCGAAAGGACCTCTGTCGATGACCTTTACGATGACGCTCTTGTTGTTGCTCAAGTTGGTTACCTTCAATCTAGTGCCGAATGGATAATAACGATGGGCGCACGTCAAACTATCATGGTGCAGTCTTTGTCCACTTGCAGTTCTAGCTCCAGTTGATCTCTTGGAATAGAAGGAAGCCTTGCCATGTTGCTTCTTTTGGGCAGAACAAGGCAATACGCACAATGCCGACATGATAGACATAGCGCAAGTGATAAGTTTGGAGACATAAGAAATCTTCATCATCTTCCAAGGCCTTTTTGTATAGGAATTGTCCATAAATAGATTCATTTATATTACTTATCTCTTTTGCCATGAGGCAAAAGAGGCAACATCTATGAAAGATATGGCTGCAAAAATAATAATTTTTGTTGAAAAATGCAAGTAATTATCAGAAAATCAGTATCTTTGCATCACTAAAAACTACAATTATGGAGAAAAACATACCACAGGAGTGGAATCAGTTTTACTTGAAAGACGTATCATTTGTCAATTTGATGATGCGTCGCATTTATAATGTCCTGATAGTTGCTAATCCTTATGATGCCTTTATGTTGGAGGACGATGGGCGTATTGAGGAGAAAATCTATAATGAATATGTCGAACTGGGACTTCGTTATCCGCCTACCTTTACCCAGGTTTCTACTACCGAGGAGGCAGCCGAGGTGTTGCGTTCCACGAATATCGACTTGGTCATCTGTATGCCGGGCAATGCCGACAATGATGCCTTTGATGTGGCTCGTGATGTGAAGTCCAAGTTCCCTGATATTCATTGCGTGGTGCTGACCCCATTTTCCCATGGCATCACCAAGCGAATGGAAAATGAGGACTTGAGTATCTTCGATTACGTGTTCTGCTGGTTGGGCAACACCAATCTCATCCTCTCCATCATCAAGTTGATAGAGGACAAGATGAATTTGGAGCATGACATCCAGGAGGCAGGTGTGCAGATGATACTCTTGGTGGAAGACTCCATCCGATTCTATAGTTCGATATTGCCGAACCTTTATAATTACATCCTCGAACAGAGCAAGAACTTCTCCAAGGAAGCCTTGAATCGCCATGCCGCCACGATGCGAATGCGAGGTCGTCCAAAGGTGGTTTTGGCTCGAACATACGAGGAGGCCTTGAAACTCTATCGTAAGTATTCTGACAATACCCTGGGCGTCATCAGCGATGCCCGTTTCCCTTTGCAGAATGCAGCCAAAGCTTTTTGTAATCGTCTTGGAAATGCAGAAAGTGAGGGCTTGAATGATGATTTGGCTCAAGAGTTGCGTGAGGCTTTGCAGGAAACAGTCCTGGAGAATGACAAAGCAGGATTAAAGGGAAAGACCGATACGTTTGGACGTGAGAAATGTCCAGATGCAGGTTTGCGCCTTTTCCGTTATATCCGCCGTCATGACCCATTTGTACCATTGATTCTCGAAAGTTCCGAGAGCGAGAACAGAGCCAAGGCAGAGGCGGAAGGTTTTCGATTTGTCGATAAAAACTCCAAGAAGATGAGTGTCGATCTCCGCCAGTTGATGGAGGAGCACATGGGATTCGGCGACTTCATCTTCCGTGACCCAAAGACGCACCAGGAAATCATGCGCATCCGCAGTTTGAAGGAGTTGCAAGATCATATCTTCGCGATTCCCAACGATTCGATGCTCTACCATATCAGTCGCAACCACATGAGCCGTTGGCTTTGCGCCCGTGCCATCTTCCCAGTCTCGGCATTCTTGAAGCATGTCACTTGGCAGAAGTTGCAGGATGTGGATGCCCATCGCCAGATTATCTTCGATGCCATCGTGCAGTATCGTCACATGAAGAACTTGGGTATCGTGGCAGTCTTCGACCGAATGAAGTTTGACAAGTATGCCCACTTTGCCCGTATCGGCGAAGGCTCCTTGGGTGGAAAGGGCAGAGGCTTGGCTTTCCTCGACAATGTCATCAAGCGTCATCCGGAGTTCAATCAGTATGACAATGCCACGGTGCAGATTCCGAAGACCGTCGTGCTGTGTACCGACATCTTCGATGAGTTTATGATGACCAACAATCTTTATCCGATAGCCCTGAGCGATGCCTGCGATGATGAAATCTTGAAGCACTTCTTGCGAGCGCAGTTGCCCGATTCGTTGATAGCCGACTTCTTCACCTTCTTTGAGGCGACGAAGAGTCCTATCGCCGTACGCTCCAGTTCGCTCTTGGAGGATGCCCATTATCAGCCTTTCGCCGGCATCTATTCCACCTATATGATACCTTATCTGGAGGACAAGTATCAGATGCTCCAGATGTTGGCTTGTGCCATCAAGGGTGTGTATGCCTCGGTGTTCTATCGTGATTCCAAGGCTTATATGGCTGCCACCAGCAATGTCATCGACCAGGAGAAGATGGCGGTCATCTTGCAGCAGGTGGTAGGAAAGGATTATGGCGACAGATTCTATCCGAACATGAGTGGCGTGCTTCGCTCACTCAACTATTATCCGATAGGGGATGAGACGGCGGAGGAGGGCATTGCCAGTCTTGCTCTCGGACTGGGCAAGTATATCGTGGATGGCGGACAAACCTTGCGTGTCTGTCCTTACCATCCTACACAGGTCTTGCAAACCTCCGAGTTGGAGAAGGCTTTGAGCGAAACCCAGACTCAGTTCTATGCTCTGGACATGAAGCATGTGGGGGAGGACTTCAAGGTGGATGATGGCTTCAATATTCTCAAACTGAAGGTAAAGGAAGCTGTGGAAGACCAGTCGCTCAACTATATCGCCTCTACTTTCGACCCATACGATCAGGTGCTCAACGATGGTGTCTATGAGACGGGGCGCAAGGTCATCACCTTTGCTGGTGTGCTCCAGCATGGGGTGATTCCTTTGCCAGAGATCTTGCAAATGTCGATGAAGTATGGTTCGGAGGCGATGCGCCGCCCTGTGGAAATCGAGTTCGCTTGCAATGTCAATGCCGACAAGACTTGTGATTTCTATCTCTTACAGATTCGACCTATCGTGGATGCCAAGGAGATGTTGGATGAGTATGTAAAGGCGATATCGGATGCCGACTGCCTGTTGCGCTCCCACAACTCGTTGGGACATGGCATCAGTGAGGATGTCACCGACGTGGTGTATGTGAAGTACGACGACCATTTTTCGGCGATGAACAATTACTATGTGGCTGACGACATCGAGCGCATCAATCGCCAGTTCCTCGCCGAAGGCAAGAATTACGTCTTGATAGGTCCTGGCCGTTGGGGCTCCAGCGACCATTACCTCGGCGTGCCTGTAAAGTGGCCGCATATCAGTGCCGCTCGTGTCATCGTTGAGGTGGCGTTGAAAAATTACAACATCGATCCAAGCCAAGGCACTCATTTTTTCCAAAACCTCACTTCCTTTGGTGTGGGTTACTTCACGGTAGATACCAATGTTGAGAATGGAGGATTTGTCAATAAGGAGATGTTGGATGCGATGCCTGCTGTCGAGGAGACGAAATATGTTCGCCATGTTCGCTTCGAGCATCCGCTGAGGATTTTGATGGATGGTAAGAAGCAGGAGGGAGCGGTGTTGTGTTAGCTCCTTCAAATGGGTGTTAAATGAGTTCCATCAAGTAATAATTATAATCATGAAGGATAGTAGCAAGGAATTTTTCCTTGCTATTTCCTTTTTGTAGGCTAGCCTTCAGACGTTCTTCAATATCTAGGAATTTTGCAACCTTTCGAGCCAAGGCATCCACTTGCTCCTCGTGCTTGTCATTGCCAGAATAAACGGTTTTCTCGATAACCTCGACTTGCGCTTGTGAAAGATTCTTGGCTTCTTCATACGTTGGATGATAATCTTTCTTGGCATAATAAAACTCATCCAGTGACACGTGGATGTCTTCGATGTTCACCTCCTTGATGACCATCGTCCCTGCTGCCAAGTCGCCCAATCGTTGCGAGTCTTTCGTGAGTAAGATAAAAAGAATACCCACGCAACTGCACCCGATGTCGATGTTGCCCAAGAGCCATCTCATAAAGAAGGAGCCTAGGTTGGGACGAGAACCATCTTTATTGACGACCCTGATTTTCATGATCATTTTCCCCGGTGTCTTGCCATCGTTGAATGTCTCCCAGAGAAAATCCCACAGCCAAATGCCTATGCCGAATATCCACATCAACCACCATGCGCCATCGTATTCTAAGAAATTGGCGCACGCATAAAAGACGGATATGCAGATGACAAATATCCAAATGCCGTCTATGATGCGTGCAGAGATGCGCTCAGCGATGCTCGCTGGGGTCTGGGCGATTCTTACAAATTGATTGGTTATGATGTCGGTATGAGTCATGATTTCATCTATTTCCTTAGTTATTTGAACTTTTGTCTGCAAACTTAACTAAAAAATGGCAAATATTCAAAGAAAAAGCATCTTTTTTAATGAAATATGTGAATAATCGTACCAATAATTTGCTGATGCAAGAATAAATCCTTATTTTTGCATCGAATAAATCGAATCATACTAACTGTTAAGACAGAGTAAAGGTGAAAGAGTTTAACTTCATACGAAGCAATATCGATAAGTGGCAGAAAGCTGAAATCGTCATTAGCGATGCAGCCTCTCAGTCACCAGATCGCTTAGCGGAGGTATATACCGACCTGACATCCGACCTGGCTTTTGCGCAAACTCACTATCCTCAGTCACGCATTACGATTTACCTCAACAAACTCTGTTCGGCTCTCCACAATTCTATTTATCGCAACAAGCGAGAGAAATGGTCTCGCCTCATCACCTATTGGACGCAAGAGGTTCCGCTTGTGATGTATCAAGAGCGCAAACTCTTATTGGTTTCCTTCATCATTTTCTTACTCAGTGTCTTCATCGGTATCTTGTCGCAATGTCTCGATGAAAGTTTCTGTCGCATCATATTGGGAGATTACTATGTGGATATGACGCTCGACAATATCGCCAAGGGAAAGCCGATGGCTGTGTATGATGGCGGCAATGAGATGGAGATGTTCTTGGGTATTACCTTGAATAACATCCGAGTGTCGTTCATGGAATTCGTATCGGGCATATTCACCAGCATCGCCACAGGTCTTATGATATTCGAGAACAGTGTGATGCTGGGATGCTTTGAGACCTTCTTAGCCCAGCATGGTTTACTGTATGAGTCCTTCTTGGCAGTTTTCTTGCATGGCACGCTGGAGATTTCGGCTCTCATCATTGCGGGTGCGGCAGGATTGGCGATAGGCAATGGCTGGCTGTTCCCCGGCACCTACGCTCGGATGGTTTCGTTCCGAAGAGGAGCTAAGAGGGGAATGAAAATCATTGTCGGCACGATACCTATTTTTATAATGGCTGGTTTCATCGAGGGATTTGTCACTCGACATACCGAAATACTGAATGCCGTCCGACTCTTGATTATCTTGTTGTCGCTGGCGTTTGTGATTGGCTATTTTATCGTTTTGCCAAGAATCAGGCATCGGCAGCAAATGGCAAATGATAAATAATAAATGATAATGAATCAATCATACTAGAAAGTTTAAAACTTATCATAACAATGATGAACAATAAAATGCCTTTTTATGCAGAAAGAAGCTTCGGCGAGAAGTTTAATGTGGTCTTCTCATTTCTGAAGCAGAACTGGAGATATATGCTCAGATATATCTTGTATGGCGTGCTGCCTCTTAGTTTGTTGGCGGCATTGTCGGTTGACAACCTGATGTCTAGCACGATGAATGCTGTGGGGGACGAACCTGTCAATACAGGACTTCAATTGTTCGGCAACTATATCTTCTTGTCGGTAGTTTGTGTGCTAGTCGGTCTGTGGGTCGGCTCCGTCGTGTTCGCTTGTATGCAGTTGTACAATGAACGAGCCAATGGTTTGGAGGACGTCACCTTTGCAGACCTCAAACCATACGCCAAGCGAAATGCCGGACGCATCTTCAAGTGTGGATTGGCAGGCATACCCGTAGCTTTTGCAGTGATAGCGATTCTTGTGGGTTGTGCCATGGTCGATGTAACTTTTTACATAGTGGCATTCATTGTGGTCTTGGCATTGTGCATCCCGCTCTTGATGGTGCTTCCTACCTATATATATGAGGACATTTCAGTATGGAAAGCCTACGCTCGTGGACTTCGCTTGGGCTGGAAAACTTGGGTAGGCATCTTTGCCTTGGGCTTTGTGCTGACTTTCATCAGCAATGCCTTGTCTTTTGTCTTTGCGATTCCTTGGTATGTGGTGTTCCTCATCAAGGCAGTGTTTGGTTATAGCGATCCATATAATCCAAACATCATAAACATCATCGTGGACTTATTGCAGTACGTCTTCGGTGTCATCATGTGGATTGGGCAGTTTACCCTTTCTACCATTTTCCTCGTGAGCATCAGTTATCTGTATAGCCATGCGGCAGAAAAACTTGATGATATGTCGGTGGCAAAAGGCATTGACGATTTCGAGGGGATGGCTGACAGCAACCCAGATGACGATGACCTCTTCAAGCAATCAGAACCATTAGTGTAATTATCTGACAAGATGTTTACGTCTCCTTCCGATACATTAGTCATTGATTCCGCCAAGCTTTCTGTTTGGCGGCAGGATGGCGCTTATGATTACGGTAGGGAGTTGGTGCCTCATCAAGATACTTTTGGGGAATGGTTGCAGGATAGGTTGAGCGACTTCACGGATGAGATATTCAGGAATGTCTTTGCTCAAAATCGAGAGTGGATGTGGACGGTCTTGGGTATCATTGTCATCTTGGCAATTCTTTGGATTGTCTTTGTGGTACGCCCTTCGGTGTTTATGCGTTCTGGCAAGAAGGTCGATGCGCTGAATTATGATGTGACGGAAGACACCATCTATGGCATTGATTTCCCTTCCGAGATAGAGAAGGCTCTCGACCGCCACGACTATCGGGAGGCGTTGCGACTGATGTATCTGCAAACATTGAAATGGTTGAGTGATAACCATCAGATAGACTGGCAGTCTTTCAAGACTCCTACGCAATATACGAAGGAATGGCGCAATGCAGATTTCCAAAAGATAACTCTTATCTTTGTCAAGGTGAGATATGGAGGATTTGAGGCAACGGAAAAGATGATTGCGGAGATGCGTGTTTGCCAAGAGGCTGTCAAGCGTGTGCTTTTGCAAGAAGGGAAAGGAGGTAGCTATGAAGAGTAGTTATAAGTTTATCCTTGCGATGGTTGTCCTCTTTGTTCTGCTGTTCTTGTTGCAAATGCGTCTGCCCAAGAAGTTTGAATGGAATGCCACTTACTACCATGCCGATCGACAACCATTCGGATGTTATGTGTTTGATAGCGTCTTGACGGAGTCAATGCCGAAAGGTTACCAAGTTACATCTAAGACATTCCGCCAATTGGATCATGAACATCCATCTGAGAAAATCGGCGTACTGATGGTTGTTGATGAACAAAATCTGAAGAAGCTTGATGTCAAGCACTTGTGCAATATCGCCAGACGTGGGGGAAAGGTGATGGTTGTGACAAGAGAGTCGGACGATCAATCAAAGGATACCATTTATTATAATGAGTTAGAACATACGTTTAGGTTGCAGTTCATACCAGCATATTATTTTTCTTATTTTCGAATCTATAATCGGGCGACGGGAAATGAGGCTGAGTATAAGGATACAATCAATTGGAAAGGTAAACCACAAGTGTATCCTGCCCATGATTATGTCGTTTGGGATGGTTTGAGTGGTGGACATCTTGATTTTGATTCTTTGCAAACCAATTCTTCTTTGGCGTTCGAAGCAGATACGATGCTCGTTGCAGCCTCAGTCCCTTATGGTAAGGGCGAGGTCATCTTTGTCACGTCACCTCTTCTTTTTACTAATTATGGAATGTTGGAGGGAAACACGTCGGAGTATATCTTCCGCTTGATGTCGATGATGGCAGATGTGCCGGTTTATCGTACCGAGGCGTATATGAAAACGGATGCCACGATGGATGTCAACTATTCTCCATTCCGTGAACTTATCAAGCGACCTCCTTTGCGTTTGGCACTTTATCTGTTGATGCTGGGTGTCATCCTCTTGATGGTCACTACCGCCCGACGCAGGCAGCGAGTCATTCCTATCATCACTCCACCGCTCAATAAGTCGCTGGAGTTTGTAAAACTCATCGGTACGCTCTACTATCAGCGATGCACCCATGCAGAGTTGGTTCGCAAGAAGTTCACCTTCTTCGCCGAAGAACTACGACGTAGGTGTGGTATAGATGTCCGGGATGTGAACACCGATGATGGCGAGGTGAGATTTCTTGCTGAGAAAACAGGTCTTGGCGAAGCTTATATCCAAAAGACCTTACGAGAAATCCGTCTCATCATCCATTCCGAGGAAGACATCAAACCTTCGAAGATGAGAGAGATGATAGAAGCTATGAACCATATATTGGAAAAGGTTTAAGTATGATATGACATACTGATGGTTGTAGCTTCAAAAGCAAGAAAATATTGTTTATACTTCAGAAACAAGACGATAAAAATATGGAAGAACAAAGATTAGATTTGACTCTTTTCTCAGAAAAGATAGAAAAGCTTCGCCATGAGATAGCCCAGGTGATCGTGGGACAAGAACAGGCTGTTGACTTGGTGCTCACTTGCATCTTGGCAAATGGTCACGTGCTGATAGAAGGCGTGCCGGGAGTAGCAAAGACTCTCTTGGCTCGACTGATCGCTCGATTGGTCGATGCACAGTTCAGTCGTGTGCAGTTTACTCCCGACTTGATGCCGAGTGATGTACTGGGTACCAACATCTTCAATGTCAAGACGCAGGAGTTTGAGTTCCATCAAGGCCCCGTCTTTTCAGACATCGTATTGGTGGATGAAATCAACCGTGCTCCTGCCAAGACCCAAGCTGCGCTATTCGAGGTGATGGAGGAAAGACAGGTGAGTATGGATGGTGCCACTTACCCTATGGGAGAACTCTATACCATCCTCGCCACCCAGAACCCAGTGGAGCAGGAAGGTACGTATCGTTTGCCAGAAGCACAGCTCGACCGTTTCTTGATGAAGGTGACCATGGGTTATCCTTCCGCCGATGATGAGTTGGAAATCTTGAAACGTCATGAGCAGCGTACCGACTTGGTAAAACTTTCTGATGTCAATCCGGTTTTAACGAAGGAAGAGGTGTTGCAGCTTCGTTCTTATATGAATGATGTTGTCATCGACGAGAGCTTGTTGCGTTATATCACCCAAATTGTCCAGCAGACTCGTAGCAGTCGTGCCGTCTATCTCGGCGCCTCACCTCGTGCTTCGGTAGCGATGTTGCAGGCAAGCAAGGCATACGCTCTCTTGCAAGGACGAGACTTTGTTACTCCTGAGGACATCAAGGCGGTCACTCCATCCATCCTCCAGCATCGATTGGTACTTACTGCTGAGGCTGAGATGGAAGGATATACTGCTTACAAGGTAGCAATGAAGTTGATTGATAAGGTCGAAGTACCAAAATAGGAAAAAAGTGTATCTGACTCCTAGGTTTTTCGCATTGTGGATAGCCCTCGTCCTATTGATAGGCTTGGGCTATGCTGTTCCCCTGATGTTTGTTGTCGGGAGATGGATGCTTGGTGCCTTTTGCTTGCTGCTGCTCCTGGATATGGCGTTGCTTTATCATCGGACGGGAATCCAAGCATGGCGTATGATGTCGGAGAGGTTCTCCAATGGAGATGACAATGAGGTGGATATTCGTGTGGAGAGTCAATATCCTTTCTCTGTTCGCTTGCAAATCATTGATGAGATTCCGCCGATATTCCAGCGTCGTGATGTGCTCTTTAAGTTGAGACTGTTGAGAAGGGAGGGCAAGAAGGTGAGATATGCTCTTCGTCCTACTGTTCGTGGAACCTATTCCTTCGGACATATTCGTGTCTTTGCCCAGTCGCCTCTTGGCTTGCTGCAACGCCGCTTTACGCTTGGCACGCCTTGTGATGTCAAGGTTTATCCTTCTTACCTGATGTTGACGCATTATGAGTTGCTCGCCATCAGTAACCGCCTCACCGACTTGGGCATCAAGCGCATTCGCCGCATCGGCAATCATACGGAGTTTGAGCAAATCAAGGATTATGTGGTAGGCGATGATTTCCGTCGTATCAACTGGCGAGCCACCGCCCGTGCCTCCCGACTGATGACGAATGTTTATCAGGATGAACGTTCCCAACAAATCGTGAATGTCATCGACAAAGGACGAGTGATGCAACAAGCCTTCCGGGGCATGACTTATCTGGATTATGCCATCAATGCCTCCTTGGTGTTGTCGTATATTGCGATGCGCAAGGAAGACAAGGCGGGCATCATGACGTTTAGCGATCGGTTTGAGGATTTCGTGCCTCCTTCGGCTCGCCGTGGACACATGCAACAGATCTTGGAGACGCTTTATCGCCAACAGACCCTATTCGCCGAGTCTGACTTCTCCGCTTTAGCTGCCTCTGTCAATCAGCATTTGAGCAAGCGCTCTTTGGTCGTTCTCTATACCAACTTTGCCAATAAGGTGAGTATGGAGCGTCAACTGCCTTACCTCATCCAAATGAATAGAAGACATCGCCTCTTGGTCGTGTTCTTCGCCGACAACGAACTGAAGGAATACATAGCGACCCAGCCCGATACTGATGAGGAGTATTATCGACATGTTATCGCCGAACAGTTTGCCTACGAACAGCGATTGGTGGTATCGACCTTGAAAAACCATGGCATCTTGGCTTTGCTCACCACTCCAGAGGACCTATCCGTAGATGTCATCAACAAGTACTTGGAAATCAAGTCGCAAACCTAGTCATCGACAACGTAGAAAGTATCAATATAGAAAGAGACAACGAAGTAAAAATCAATGAAAATAGAATCAAAGGAAAATCAGATAAAAGAAAGTTATCAACAGAGTGTGGATAAGTATGCCGCCGAGGTGACTGCCCTCAAACGGAAGAACAATGGCTTCATCACGAGTGAACTGCTATCGTTTGGAGCGATGGCAACTTGCTTGGTGTGCTATTTTGCCTTGGATGGCAATGCTACTCCTTGGCTTGGTGCAGCCATTCTCTCCTTGGTAGCTTACTTTCTGGTGCGTCATTTTGATGACAAGAACAAGCAAGAGATAGAGCACAAGACTGCCTTGATGCAAGTTTGCCAAGACGAGGTCAAGGCGATGGAAGGAGATTTCTCTTCTTACGAATCAGGCGATACCTACCAAAATCCGCATCACGCTTATGCCTTCGACTTAGACATCTTTGGCAAGGACTCTTTGTGTCAACGCATTTGTCATACCATCACGACGGGTGGCTCTGATGCCCTAGCCAACAACCTCTCTCGGGAGACTCCACTCTCCATTGAGGAAATCGAAAGCCGCAGGGAGTTGCAGCAAGACTTGGCGGAATCTCAGCATGAATGGCGATTGGAGTTCTTTGCCTTGGGCGAATTGAATCGACTGGCATTGTCGCAAAGTTTGTCAACTGCTTCCTCGTCAACTTCTTCTTGGGGAAAAATCAACTCTTCTGCCGTGGTTAAGGCGATGGAGAAAGTCTCACAGATGGTATTGCCAGCGTGGTTTGGCTCTTGGATGGCTCTTGCCATCGGATGGTTGCTCATCATCGGGATATGTTCCTCAGTTTTGCTCGCCATTCTTGGTGTCGTCTCTGTTGATGTCCCTCTTTGGTGGGTAATGGTGCAGTTTATGATTGTCTTCTCCGTCTGTAAGTCGGCTCTCGACAAGATAGATAGTAATGGAGGAAAACTTCGCCATCAGTTGATGGCATATTCACAGGTACTTCGTCTTATCTCGCAGCGTACTTTCCATAGTGCGTTGGGACAGCAGATGCAGAATCAGTTAGCTGAGGCTTTGCCTTCTTTCTCGCAGTTGGAGAAAATCTTGAATGGATATGACCGCCGTGGCAACTTCCTTGGCTTGTTTTTCACCGATAGCTTCCTGTTGAGCGACTTCTTCTTGGTTCGCAAGTTCTTGAAATGGAAGAGTAATTATATGGCAAAGATGGAGGATTGGGTCGATGTCGTGAGCGAGATGGATGCGATGGTGAGCATGGCGGATGAGCGCTATAATCACCCTGAGGCTACGGATGCAAAACTGGTCGAAGCTGATGCTAAAGATGGACAATCGGCTTCTTCGTCTAGTGAGAGCATGGCAACTTCACCAAAAGTCGTCTTCGAGGCAAAGAATCTCTATCATCCTTTCTTGGGAGCCAAGGCGGTGAAGAATGACTTCTGTATAGATGATGGCAATTACTATATCGTGACGGGAGCCAATATGGCGGGCAAGAGCACTTTCCTCCGCTCCCTCGGTGTCAACTATATCTTGGCGATGGCAGGTATGCCAGTCTTTGCCGATACTCTGCGCATTTCTCGCTTCCGTCTCTTCTCCAGTATGCGAACCTCCGACGACTTGACGCATGGCATCTCTTACTTCAATGCCGAACTGTTGCGCTTGGAACAGTTAGTGCAGTTCTGCAAGGGAGATGCTCAAAAACATAAGGCAAACTTTGCGAGCCAAGGTAAGTTGGCTTGCAAAGGCGATTCCCTCAGAACCCTCATCATCCTTGATGAGATATTGAAGGGCACCAACTCGGTGGATAAGCTCAATGGCTCACGCCTCTTCCTAGAGTCTATCGCCCACTTGCCAGTGAGTGGTGTTATCGCCACCCACGACTTGGAACTATCCAAGATGGAAAACGGCTCCGAACAGGGAAGACGCTTCCACAACTATTGCTTCGAGATCGACTTGGGCTTGGATGTCACCTATACCTATAAGATACAGAGGGGAGTGGCAAAGAACCAAAACGCCACCTTCCTCCTAAAGAAACTCATCGAACAGAACTTACATATAGATAAGGTAGAATGAGGTAACGTATCAAGTAATAGAACTTATACATATATAAACCATATAAAAAACTTAATGACATGAAAAAGAAAAACCTAATGATGTCTTTACTGATGCTGATGCTGGCAGTGTTGCCGACATCTGCTCAGGAGTATCGCAATCCAGTGATACCGGGCTATCATCCCGATCCTTCGGTATGCAGGGTGGGAGATACCTTCTATCTCGTCAACTCCTCGTTCCAGTATTTCCCTGGAGTACCTGTCTTTCAGAGCCAGGATATGGTGCATTGGCAGCAGATAGGCAATGTGCTCGACCGCGACAGTCAGTTGCCTTTGAAGGGCGCTAGCTCTTGGCTCGGCATTTATGCCCCGACCATTCGTTATCATGAGGGTACCTATTATATGATTACCACCAATGTGGGCAATGGCGGCAACTTCATGGTGACTGCCACCGACCCACGTGGTCCTTGGAGCGAACCGATGTGGCTCAAGCAGCAAGGCATCGACCCTTCGCTCTACTTCGAGGATGGCAAGTGCTATATGGTGAGCAATCCCGGCGATGCCATCTGGCTTTGTGAAATCAATCCGAAGACAGGTGAACAGCTCACTGAAAGCAAGAAATTGTGGCAAGGCGATGGAGGCAGATACCCTGAGGGACCACATGTCTATAAGAAGGATGGCTATTATTATCTCCTCATCTCAGAGGGAGGAACCGAGTTGGCTCACCATCTCACAATCGCTCGCAGCAAGAACATAGAGGGACCTTACGAGAGCAATCCTGCCAACCCTATCTTGACCAACTGCAGTCGATTGGGACAATCCCTTCAAATCCAGGGCACAGGTCATGGCGACTTCGTGCAAGCCACCGATGGCTCTTGGTGGATGGTCTTCTTGGCTTATCGCAACTATGGCGGTTCTTATCACCACTTAGGTCGTGAGACTTATCTCGCTCCTGTGGAGTGGAAGGAAGGTGAGTGGCCTGTCGTGAATAACGTAATGCCTATCGACACCTTGGTGAAGGCGAACACATTGCCTGCTGTTCCTCTGGAGAAACATCTCGATGCCGACAAGAACTTCGCACCAACCACAGGCAAGGCTGAGTGGATGTATATCCAGAATCCTATCTCCAGCAACTACGAACGCCTAGGCTCCGGTAGCAAGCGCATCATCCGTCTGCATCCTCACGGTACTTTGACTGAAAACAATCAACCTACCTTCTTGGGACGCCGACAGGAAAGTGCCAACATGACCTTGGAGACAGAGGTCACTCCTACGGGAGAGGCAGAGGCGGGTCTCACCATCTATCAAATCAATGACGGACATCTCGACTTCGTGGTATCCAAGAACAAGGTTGCCGTCAAGTGCAAGTTGAAGAGCATCGACTACGAGGTGAAGAGTGTGTTACGCACCAATCAGAAGAAGGCGGTCAAATTGCGTGTTCGCAGCAATGGCGAGATGTATTATTTTGATTACTCTCTCGATGGAAAGAACTTCCAAGAACTATGTGCCGTCAACTGCAGTTTGATGAGTACAGAAGTGGCTGGTGGTTTTACTGGCGTAACGCTAGGTATGTTTGCAGAAGGCAAGGCAGGCTATGCCGACTTCGGCTATTTCCATTATGATGAAAAATAGACGGCAAAACTCCTCGGTATAAAATATTTTTAAGGATTGTGCGTTATTCATGATGGAAAGGTCATAAACATAAACGAATAATCATTAACACTAAAGTAAGTAAATTATGAAAAAGTATTTAGCGGAGTTAGCCGGCACGATGGTGCTCGTACTACTGGGCTGCGGTGCAGCGGTCAGCTTGGGTTGCGACAATGGCGCTCCTGCAACAGTAGCGGGTACAGCGATGACTTTCGGTCTTGCTGTGGTAGCAATGGCTTACACCATTGGCGGTATCTCTGGATGCCACATCAATCCAGCCATCAACTATGTCATCTATCAGTGCATCGGTGGTGCGTTGGCTGCTGGCGTATGGAAAGTTATAGAACCAGAAAATAAGAAGTAATGCCAAGTCAACAAAATAAGATAACAGACAGAAAGTATCTCGTACCTTTTGTTTTAATCACGTTGCTCTTCTTCTTGTGGGGCTTCGCTCGTGCCATTCTGGATGTGCTCAACAAGCACTTCCAGAATGCTTTGCATATCAGTATCACCCATTCCTCGCTCATCCAGGTAACTACTTATCTCGGTTACTTCCTGATGGCGATTCCTGCGGGTATCTTTATCAATCGTTATGGCTATCGTCGTGGTGTCGTCTTCGGACTGATTCTCTTCGGTGCAGGATCGTTGATGTTTATTCCAGGAGCAGCGATGGGCAGTTTCTATGCCTTCCTCTTGTGCCTCTTCATCATCGGTTGTGGTTTGGTGTTCCTGGAGACGGCAGCCAATCCTTATGTCACCGAGTTGGGTGCCAAGGAGACGGCAACCAGTCGCTTAAACCTTTCTCAGTCGTTCAATGGCTTGGGTAGCCTCTTCGCTACCTTCTGCATCGGTCAGTTCCTCTTCAATAATACCGATGAGGGTGGCAATGTGGCTGTGCCTTATACGATACTCGGCATCTTGGTGCTCGTGATAGCCTTGGTGTTCTCACGTGTCCACTTGCCAGAAATCAAGCATGAGGAGACGGAAGAAGACCAGGCGGATGGTTCCAACATCGGCAAACTCTTCAAGCATCATGGTATGTTTGTCTTCGGACTCTTGGCACTCTTGTGCTATGAGATAGCGGAGATTTCCATCAATTCTTACTTCATCAATTTCGTAACCGGTATGCACTGGATGACCGACCGCACGGCTTCCTTGGTCTTGACCGTAGCCTTGGCTTTCTTCATGGTGGGTCGCTTCCTCGGCAGTTGGGTGATGCGCTATATCAAGGCGACGACGGCATTGTTTATCTGTGCCATCGGTAGCGTGGTGTGCATCGGCTTGGTATTGTGCGACTTGGGCAAGGCTTCGCTGATAGCCCTGATAGCCAACTATCTCTTCGAGGCAATCATGTTCCCTACGATTTTTGCCATTGCCCTCACGGGATTGGGCAACCTCACGAAGTCGGCTTCCTCTCTCTTGATGATGACGCCGATAGGTGGCTGCGGCTTCTTGCTGATGGGATTGATAGCCGACCGCACCCATGTGGTCTTGCCATTCGTGGTGCCGTTCGTCAGTTTCCTCATTGTATTGGCGTTTGCAGCCCGTGAGTACTATCTTGCTCGTAAGCAGTAATACCTATAAAGTACTGTGTTTTGCTATCTGTATTTTGCAAAACACCAAAACTTAGTAGCTAAACGAGTGCGAATTAACTTTTTTAACTCGATTGTTATACGAAAAAGCAATCTTACATTTTGTCGTATCAAAAGAAAAAAGTAAATTTGCACTCGTTTAAAGGGATGTGCATCTAGATGCGCCTCTCTTTCAAATGAAGATGAATGTTTCATTAAAACAATAAAATTAAAATTATTATGGCAGTAGATTACAAGAAAATCGGTCTTGTGAACACTAAAGCTATGTTCGCAAGAGCTATCAAAGGCGGTTGGGCAGTTCCTGCTTTCAACTTCAACAACTTGGAGCAGATGCAGGCTATCATCCAGGCTTCTTCTAACTTGAAGTCACCAGTTATCCTTCAGGTTTCTAAGGGTGCTCGTAAGTACGCTAACCCTACATTGCTCCGCTACTTGGCTGAGGGCGCTGTAGAGTACGCTAAGGAGTTGGGTTGCAACCACCCAGAGATCGTTCTTCACCTCGATCACGGTGATAGCTTCGAGACATGTAAGAGCTGTGTTGACTTCGGCTTCTCTTCTGTAATGATCGACGGTTCTGCTCTTCCTTACGAGGAGAACATCGCTTTGACAAAGAAGGTAGTTGACTATGCTCACCAGTTCGATGTAACTGTTGAGGGTGAGCTTGGTGTCCTCGCTGGTGTTGAGGATGACGTAGTAGCAGAGGAGTCTCACTATACAAAGCCTGAGGAGGTTGTAGATTTCGCAACTCGTACAGGTGTTGATTCATTGGCAATTTCTATCGGTACTTCTCACGGTGCTTACAAGTTCAAGCCAGAGCAGTGCACACGTGACCCTAAGACAGGTCACCTCGTTCCTCCTCCATTGGCATTCGATGTATTGGCAGCAGTTGAGGAGCAGCTTCCTGGTTTCCCAATCGTACTTCACGGTTCTTCTTCAGTTCCTCAGGAGTATGTTGACATCATCAACCAGTATGGTGGTAAGTTGCCAGACGCAGTTGGTATCCCAGAGGAGCAGTTGACTAAGGCTTCTGAGAGTGCAGTTTGCAAGATTAATATTGACTCTGACTCTCGTCTTGCTTTCACAGCAGGTGTTCGTGAGACATTGGCTCTCCACCCAGAGTACTTCGACCCACGTCAGTATTGCGGTAAGGCTCGTGAGTACATGGTTGACCTCTATAGCCACAAGATCAAGGATGTTCTTCATTCTGACAACAAGTTGGCTAACCTCGACTAATTTCATCGAGATTTTTCAACAAAACATAAAGCGAGTGAGAATTCAGAGTGATTCTCACTCGCTCTTTTTTTAGATTATGATTTAACTGTAAAGTCAGATTTAACTCAAAGTATAACTCAATATATATAATCAGCCAATCAATGGCTATTCAGCAGTAAGCCTTCTAAAATGAAAATACATTTTCAATGTCCCTTCGCTTTCAAGGAAAGAGTATTGTATATCAGATACTTGCAGTGAAGGGACAACTAATCGGGGACTAGCGCATCAACTCATCAGGGGATTGTGCTAGTCCCCGATTCTTTTTATCTCAAGTACGTTTTTTATCTCAAGTACGTTTTCTATCTCAAGTATGTTTTCCATCTTTGGTATATTTTTTATCTCTGTTATGTAAGTTTATCCCTTCGAGCTATAGCCCATCGCTTCTTACTTCGAGGGTGTTCGTCCCTCATCGTGAAGGGTGGCGAACCGCAGTGCGAAGGGTGAAATGTCTTACTACAGAAAAAGTGTACACCATTTTAACTTAAAAAAGTAAAATGGAAA
>ERZ1023654.220-NODE-220-length-21373-cov-6.783376_pt1 | contig 21373 bp, 40 predicted proteins | sample MGYA00380338_ERZ1023654 | MGnify/ENA primary metagenome ERZ1023654 (study PRJEB33179, sample SAMN07448980) | human gut metagenome | biome: Human-gut; feature: Human associated habitat; material: Faeces | host: Homo sapiens | place: India: Bhopal | collected...
TAATGTTCTGGGAATTAAGCATAGGGATTTGGTGGAGTACACTTTTAGAAATGGCGAAACTCATAGAGGATATGTAACAGCTTTATATCCAGAACAAAATGCTATTAATTTTCAAAGTCCAACAAAACATTGTAAGAAGGTTAATGCAAAAAAATGTAAAGTACTTTGGAAATATTCTAAAATTTACTGGTTAGATAATGTGAGCTAGACACATTTATCTACATTTAAACACAAATAATTATTTCATAAGGAGGAACAAAAATGGAAACAAACAGGAGAAATGAAATTATTAAGCTTCATGACGCAATCTTAGACAGGCTTGGAATCAAGCCTGACAAGTATGAAAGAGAGGATTCGCTGATGTCAGCCATCGAGGATATTGACAACGGTCAGGACGTGCAAGCGAGTCTTGTGGACGCCATAAAGTGCGTGTACGGCAGGGAACTGACAGACATAATGTATAAATCTGTCTACGCAAACCTGAAAGGTCCTAAAGCATGGATCCAAGAGAGAGCATGAAAAAAGAGAGCTGCATAACGCGGCTCTTTTTTTTGTGAACTGTTCATATGGAAATGGAAAAATGTAACGAAGCAAACGGAAGAAAAATATATCATACTCTTTAGGGAATATCTGCGAAAGGATGAAAAATACAGATGGGAAGAATCAAAGAAATATTTTCAGACATAAAAGAAGAAATCAAAAGCAGTGCAGAGGAAAGAGCAACTTATGCAAGAGTTGAAAAAGCAGTTGAAGAGACAAAAATGGCAGAGAACGCGGACTATGCAAGAAAAAAGCACATGCAGCGCGTGTATAAGGTGCAGATAATTTTCGAGGCTGTCACGCACATGCTGTACATTATGGCAGGAGGTCTGGTTGGAGTATATATAACGCATTGCATCTATAAATACGATGTGTTTGGTATTGACAGCTTTTTCAAAAACACAGGTCCAAATCATGGTACCGGAAAGATGGCGCTTCTGCAGCTGATCGTAAACATGCTGCCATTTTGCTTTTCGCTTAAGCTGTTTGAGACAGCCAGAGAGCCGCTTCGTTTAATGATCTGGCGGGTTAAGAGCAAGATATATGCACCAATTTTCATAAAGCATCTAACAAAAGAGAAAATGGACAGAATGCATATCAAGAATTTTCTTTGTTTCTCGAATACATATATGATGCCAACATTTACATACTTGTATTTAGACGCCCGTGGACGAAAGCATGAAATTGTGTGCTACTTATCTGATGAGCAGGCAGATGAGTTGGAAAGAAAATGTAAGGAAATTTTTCCAAAGTTTGAAAGCAATGCATCAGATTATATCGCACTTACTTTGAATGAATACAGAAAAGCACAGAAAATCTAAAAATAATAATTAATTTCCCGGTACACATGTGCCGGGATTTTTGTGTGTAAAATTTCATTAATGTAAAAACTATCATACTTTTTGTGTAATAAAGAAAAAGAGAAATGGAGGAAAAAACAAATGAACAACGAAGACATAAGAATGGAGGAAAATTATGAAATATAATAGTGATGAACAGAAAATTATTAATGAATGGTTGACTTCTGTGGGAGCACCATATTTAGTTGATGAAGATTTTTTTGAATATAAGGACGGGCAGTTGCTCGAAATTGCAAAAGCAAAAGAAGATAGTCTACTAACATGGGATGAATGGCAGCATCTACAGACGATGATGGATATGGAAATTCCGTTGAAAATGTCCATTAGGTTTGTTGGTATTCTTTGGGAAAATGATATTGAAGTATTAGAAATGAATACTGATAAAAGTAAAGAATATGAAGATAAATGGAATAAAAATTTACAAAATTTACCACTGGCTAAAGAATCTATGGAACGATTTAAAATGGAGATGCTTGCTGAATTACATTAAAACGATGATTTGCTGTGAAGAATAGGAGCAATATTATGAATTATAGAATTAGTAAGAAAATTTATAAAAGAGCAGACTCTAAACTGAAATCGTTTATTGTAGCAAATCACGATAAACGTACAACATATGATATTGCAAAAGAAGAAAATATCCTTTCTGGCTCAGAAAAAAGTATTTTTATTTCTAAACAGAATAAATGGATGAAACGACTAAATAAAATTGTTGACGAATTAAAAGAAGAAGGACAATGGTAATGAAACGATAATTTACTGAGAGATTGGAGGAAATAATATGAAATGTAACTATATTGAGTATCATAGATTAACCGACCAAATGTTTTATGGTGCTGCACAAACGGACGCGCATCTAAATCAATATACAGAGGTTTTAAGACAATATCTTATAAATGGTGGTGCAGGTGATATAATGCTAAAACTTGGTGTTGGAATACAACTCACAACCAAAAAAAATATGTTATTACCTGAAGAAGTTGTTATGAGAAGATTTATATGGCTTAAAGGTAATAGAAAAGGAGAATTATTAGAAAGATACGAAATAGAGGCATTAGGAATGTTTCTTCCTGGTGGTGCTTTATATGGAAAAGAAGATGATTATAAATGGTAATGAAATGATAATTTACTGTGAAGATTGGAGGAACGATTATGTTAAAGCGTGATTTGGTGGATGAACTATACAAGATAGCGTATAAACGGTACAGAGAAAAATATCCGAATAAGGATTTTGCAGCTGTTCCAAATTTTTTAGATTCGCTTTGGTTTAGCATTGAAGGCGAACTTAACAGAAATGGATATAATGCTGCAAAAAAGTATGTAGAGGAAGCAGAATTGATTGCGTTAACGTAAAAAAAGAGGGGTCAGCCCTCTTTTTTTGTGCCAACAATGCAAAATCTATCATACTTTCCATATAAAAATAAAGAAAAATGGAGGACTAAAAATGGACAACAAAAACATTAAAATTATGGAGGAACTTATCAACAAACTGAATGAGGCATCAAACGCCTACTACAATGGCAAAGATGAAATTATGTCAAACCATGAGTGGGATGCAATGTTTGATGAGCTTGCACAACTCGAGAAAGAGACAGGTGTTATTCTGCCAGATTCACCTACAGCAAAAGTTGGTGCAGATGAGATTGGCGGAAATGGTCTTAAAAAGGTAAGACATGAATTTCCGGCACTGTCACTTGATAAGACAAAGGATATTTACGAATTTCCAAAAGTCTTTTCTGAGTCTTGGAATGGCGTATGCGATGTTACGTGGAAGCTCGACGGTAGCACGGTTCTTTTAACCTATGATGGCAGCAGGAATGGTGGCAGTGGACGACTTACACAGGCCGTTACTCGTGGAAATGGTGAGGTAGGAAGTGATATAACTCATCAGGCACCATTCATTAAGGGCATTCCAATGAAAATTAAGTTCAAAGGAAAGCTGGTAGTAAGAGGAGAAGCTTTGATGACCTATTCAGAATTTGAAAGAATTAATTCAAATCTGGAAGAGGGTGAAGAGGAATACTCAAATCCTCGTAATCTCGCCAACTCTACTATCACAATGAAGGAACCGGGGCTCAAAGGCAGAAAGGTTATGTTTAAAGCATTCAAGCTTGTGCATATGGAGCCTGCTGCTGATGATAAGATTGAAGTGCCTGAAACTTTCTTTGGGGCACTGACACTGCTTGAGAGACTGGGATTTGGTGTTGTTGAACATGAGCTTGCAAGAGCTTATTCAAGCAATCCAGATGTAGATTCAGATTTACCGGATCAGATTATCAATGTTATGAATAGTTTCTCTGATAGAGTAGAGACACTGGATTATCCTGTAGACGGACTTGTTGTTGCATCGGATGATTACAAAACCGCTGATGCGCTTCCTGTCACAGGACATCATCCTAACAGGCTCACAGGCTTTGCTTTCAAGTGGGCTGACGAGTGTGTTGAAACCACTTTGAGAGAAATTGAATGGTCTCCTAGCAGAACAGGACGTATTAATCCTGTTGCAGTCTTTGATCCGGTACAGCTTGAGGGAACTACAGTTACAAGAGCGAGCGTACATAATGTATCAATCGTTAAAAAACTGCGTCTGAGAGTTGGTGATAAGATTTCAGTGTTCAAAAGTAATAAAATAATTCCACAGGTCGATAAAAACATGACACCGGGAGATGAGCTTACTTACGCTGAGTCTCATGCATGTACATGTCCGGTGTGCGGCATGGAAACATCGCCAATGATTACACATTCTGGTGACAGGGACGTTGAAGTAGAGATGTGTACAAATCCTGACTGCGCTGTAAAGCAGGTTAAGAAGTTCGTGCATTTCTGTGAAAGAGACTGCATGGATATTGTCGGTCTCTCAGAGAAAACCCTTGAGAAATTCATCGAAAAGGGCTTCATCGAGCAGCTTGCAGACCTGTACAGACTTGATACCTTTGAGCATGACATTGCTGCAATGGACGGTTTTGGACAGAAATCATATGACAACATCTGGAAATCAATTCAGAGAAGCCGTAAGACAACATTTGTGCCATTCATTCATGCGCTTGGCATTCCTATGGTAGGAAAAGGACAGGCAAAATTGTTTGATAAGGCCTACAAAGGAGATGTCAGGAAATTTTTCAACGATGTCTATAATCGTAAATGCTTTACAGGCATAGACGGAATTGGAGAAAAGATCGAACTCAGTCTCTGGGACTGGGGAAACAAATACCTTAGATGGATTCCGTTTGAGAAGGATTTGCTGGATGAGATGTGGAGAATCTCAAACAATACCGAGGTATATGACCTGCTCAAATGGATTGATGTCGAGGTCCCAGCAGAAACAGATATACCTACTGGCAAAGATATTCTTTCCGGTAAGACGTTTGTCATCACTGGTTCAATCAACCACTTCAAAAACCGTGCAGAACTGCAGGCAAAAATTGAAGAACTGGGCGGCAAAGCGACTGGATCTGTAACAGGAAAGACCAGCTACCTTATTAATAATGATGTAGAAAGTACGTCAGGAAAGAATAAGAAAGCAAAGGAACTTGGTGTTCCAATCATTTCTGAGGATGAATTCCTTGAGATGATAGGAGAATAAACTGTAAACATGAAGGAAAACATACATTTTACAAAGAAATAAACAAAAAAGAGTATCCGTTACGGGTACTCTTTTTGTTTATCTGCCCAATTTGGGTACATTTTTATGCAGATACTGTACGTGCCAAGAAATGCAGAAAAACCGCCAAGATAATCCAGCGGTTTTTTGTTTAGAAGCAAATATCGGAATCTCTGCAGCTTTTCAGGTATTCGATGTCATCCAGTCTGGATGTGTCGAGTGCCTTATAATAATCAGAATTTACAAGTCTTTTTTTGTGCCTGTAAAACGTGGCAATCGGCATGTCTATTTTAGAGGCAACCTCATCGTTAGACATGCTGTTAAGCATATATACAATGTCAGAATATGTATATGCCTTATATTCATTTTTGGGATACGCAAACCGGCGGCCGCGCCCGGCGTAGGTTCTTGCTGCGGCAGCGTATTTTTGCGAATTAATTGAAATAGAAAGACAGTCATCGTCTTTTTCGAGATTAACACCAACGCGCTCCAACATTTCCCGAATTGTATCAAATGATTTTTCATTATGATTTTTATAATAAGGGGCGTCTTCAATCTTGTAACGTAAAGACCTGCCATCTAATTTTTTATCCAGCTCCCATGCTGCAATTTCTGCATTTGACATACATTCTCTCCTTTTTTCTCAATGTTTCCATCTGCATTCATTATATCACAAAAAATTATAACTATCAATTTATAAAATGATAGTTTTTCGAATATTAATAAATCGAACATACTCTTTGTATAGAAAAAAGAAAAATGGAGGAAATAATAAATGGCAAACAATGAAATCGAGGCCTTTTTTGAGGCCGAGGCCTTTTTTAAGGCCTACAATTACCTGTACCCAGGAAACCGCATCTTTTACAAGACACAGACAGGAAAAATCAGGGAGGCACTGGTCTTTAACAGAACATCGTCAGAGACACTTGTGAACGAGGACAGCAATCCCAAAGGACTCGTCTACGATGCCCTTGACGTAACAGGCTGCGGAGAGACTGTCGTTGTGGATACAGTTAATTTTGTCAAGGAAGACAAGTGTCCGAAGGACGAATTGTTTTTCTTCACTTTTGGAAGTGATAAAAAATTTCCATATCAGGGAGGATACCTGATTGTGAGGGCAAAAGACCGTAAGGAAGCTTTTGATCTGTTCAGGGAAAAATATCCGGACAGAAGTGCAAATTGTCTTAACTGTGCATTTTGTTATACAGCTTATGACTGGGCGAAACTGCTTCAGGGCGGCATGCGCATGGGGCAATGCCACGAAGTAATTGAGAAGACTGAGTGCTGCAAGGACGGAGATTACAGTCCGATTATCATCTTCGTTCCGGCCAAGAATGAGCTTTTGTGCATAAGCGAAGGTACGGGAGATAACCTGCTGCCTGAAGACGAGGAAGATGGTATCGTCGATTATGTTTACTATGAGACATACGACCTTGACTATGGAACTGTCGAAGAAGGCGACGGCGGACAGATGGATATGAAGGAATATGTAAGAAATAAATATCCAAGTCTTGAGGCCTGCATTCCGGATCTTTTGGACTTTGTCTATAATGACAGAAACTTAAGCTACATAATGCTCGAGTCAGAAAAGGAGGAACAGTAATGCGTATATCAGATACTATGCTGCAGAAACTGAAGCGTGATTATCCGGAAGGAACACGAGTAAAACTCATACGCATGGATGATCCTTATTCAAGGCTTGAGCCCGGCGAAGAGGGAAATGTCATTGGTGTTGATGACATCGGAACAATCCATGTCAAATGGGATAATGGTAGTACGCTTGGCGTCGTTTTCGGCGAGGACAGGTGTGAAAAAATTGAATGAAAAAATAGGAGGAAACATGGAGAAGAAAGAAAAAACGGCACGCGTAAAGCTCAAATACTACAAAGGTGATGAGTTTGTGCCTTCAAAGGAAATGCTCTGCGAAATAAAAATGGATGTTGTCAAAGCGTTTATACTTCAGACTGATGAGGTAAGAAGCGTTGGCGCATTCCTGCGCACGATAGACGGCGAGGATGCAGAAGCGCTTTTAGACTACGCAAAAAAGAACAACGGCGTGGTAAAAATAGGTGTTAAGTACTGCGCTGCTTGTCAGAATGAATATGACAGATATGTAAAGAACCATCCGGGAGACGGGGCCTTTACAAAAGCGGAGTTCTACCGCATGGTGTACTGCGCAGGTGTTGCCTAAAAAAAGAGAGAGGGAAACCTCTCTTTTTTCTTTGTGCTTATATTGACGATATAAATGAATCATGTTAATATAATGACACGATTAAAAATTAAATTTTTGCAGGGAATGGGTAATCGCTCGTTCCCGATTTTTTATGCACTGGCCGGGTACGGAGTAAAGCAGATGACAGCTTATTCTCAAAACATTGCGAAAAATACGTTTAAAAAGAGTTCTGGGATTCCGGAACTCTTTTTTTTTGAACTTTTTTCAGAGAAATAAAAAACATACTCTGCATGTCAACGTAGGAGGAATGTGATTTTGAAATGCTGCATCTGTGGTCAGGAGACCGGAAAACTGTTTAGCAGAAGCATTGGAGAAAATGAAAGAATCTGCAAGAACTGCTGTAAAAAATTGCCATCAGAAATGAAAAAGAAAATTTCTGAATTCGATATGGAAGACATAAAGTTTTATATAGAAAAAGACGTCAGGCGGCATCCGTATATCATAAAGTCATTTAAAAGGACTGCACGTTATGGAGAACTTGTCCTTGATGAACATATGGGGTATATTGCCTTTGCAAAGAAACTGACCGATGGCGGCATGTTGCCGGACAGCTGTCATGACATATTTAATCTTGCGGATGTCAGGGATATGAGCTTTGCAGTGTTAAATCCCGCGTGGGTAAAGGGTGGAATACATGCGGATGTTGAAATATACATGAGCCTGCACAGCCCGCGGCTTGAATTCAGGCGGATCATAAAAAGCGATGATGTATGCAGAATTACGCATATGAACAACGATGGAAGCTGCACATACGAGGCACCTGAAGTGTTATGTATGTTTGAGACACTTATAAACCGTGCATGGGAGAGGGCGCTCAACAGCAGAAACCTTGATGACTTTTTCGGGGCTGTAGATGAGCGTGAATATACCCTTGCAAAAGCAACCCTGCTTGTTGATGATACATACGACATGGAGGAAATCAGGAAACAGAGGAATAAGCTTATGAAGACTTTTCATCCGGACACAATGGACGATGATGAAGATGCGGCGTATTATGCGCAGAAGATAAATGATGCTTATGGAATATTAAAGGAAAGGCTCAGAAAGGAGAATTAATGAGTTTAAAATTGAAATACAGGCTTATGTTTTTAGTCAATATGTTCTGCATAATGACTTTTCCAGTATGTCTGATAGTAGTATTTGTAATGGGATATTTTGCTAAGATGAATACAGTGCTGACAGCAGCAGTTGTAATAATCAGTGCAATTCCACTGTTTTTTGTTAAAAAGACAGGGAAAATAATGAATGTGTACAAGGCGGACTGTGAGTATGATGAGTTCGGACAGCGTGTCGGGAAGGACCGGTACGACTACTCAAAGGAGGAGCGCAGGCAGCTTGACATGCAGCAGACAGCTAATATCGAAGGAATTATCGGGAATACAGCTTTAAAAGAAATAAAGAAAAAGGGCTCAAAGAATCCGGAAGACGACCTGAAAAAGCTGACAGGCCTCGTTCCTGTCAAGGAAAAGGTGGAGAAAATGGAAGCAACGACGCGATTTGACCGAAGCAGCAGAAAAGATACAAACGACAAAACCGGGAATTCGATGAGCGGCAGGCACATGGTATTTTACGGAAGTCCCGGTACAGGCAAGACAACTGTGGCAAGAATAATCACCGGTCTTCTATATAAGTACAAATATATTTCAGAGAATAAAATCATTGAGATAGATGGCAACTTTTTGAAAGCCGGAACAACAGGAAATACGGCGATTAAGGTAAGATATATAGTAAGACAGGCTTATGGCGGAGTACTGTTCATAGATGAGGCGTATGCCCTTGCAGAGGATGAGCTTGGAGCACAGGCTATCGCAACCCTTATCAAAGAAATGGAGGATAACAGGGATAAGTTTATCCTTATTCTTGCCGGATATACGAATGAAATGAAAGACCTTATCAGGTCAAACACGGGCTTTGCTTCCCGTGTCAAGGAATATCTGGACTTCCCGGATTACAACGAGCAGGAGATGAGGGAGATTTTTATGGGAATGGCCGGAGAGAGAGGATATGCTGTCGCTGACAATGCCTATGCCGCATTTGACACCAGAATGGCAAAAGAGAGAAAGCTGATGACATTTGGCAATGCCAGAACAGTCAGAAGCGTGCTTGAGGAGACAATAGATTCGCATGCACTTAACTTCGTTAAGGGAAAGATAGACGCAGGTGACAAGTATAAAATCCTTGCCATGGACATAAAAACAAGACCAAAAGAAATGTTTTAGGAGATGCAGTCCGCAGAAATGTGTGCAAATGAATGCGGTTCGGACAAAATCTAACATACTCCTTATATAAAAAAGAAAAAAGGAGAGATGCAAAAATGTATTTATCAGAACTTTTATTTCAGTTTGAGCAGATTGAGGATGCAGGAAATGGAGGAATCGTGCTGCCAAAGCAGTTTGGCAGCCTTGCCATGCATGACCGTTCGCTGGCTGAAATTGAAGTAGACCTCTTTGAAAGAGAGTCAGTGGAACTGTGCAAAGGAGATGAACATCTGACGGTGTCTGATTTCATCGAAAAAATCCATGGATTTGTAGATGAATTTCCGGATGCGGAAGATAAAGTACTTACAATTAAGGACCGAAGCATAATACACCTGACTCAGACATCATGGGGCATTTCACCCGTCATCCTGCGTGATGCAGATTCTGATGCTTTCATCAGGAAGCAGATCGACAACGGACAAAACTGGCTGAAAATATTTTTCGATGCACAGATTTCTGTCAACGACATCCCATATACGGAACGAAACTACAGAAGGGATTATATCCGTTACATCTGTATGCGGGATGAACTGACACCTCATGCCAAGATGCTTGCAGAGGATGAGAACAGACAGCAGGTATTCCTAAATGCCGTAAAGAGCTACGCGGATGAAATGCTTGAAAAATAAACAGCATCTGCAAAAAAGAGAGTCTCATATGAGGCTCTTTTTCATATGGAAAACAAATTCCAAAAATAAAAAATAACATACTTCCTGTAGAAAAATTAATTTATCAGGGAGGATTATATTTTGAATACTATTAACACGGAAACAAGCTATGAGGCATACGTGCCAGCAGATGAATGGACAGAACGCAGGAAATTCACGAAAGAAGAAAAAGAGCAGATACTGAAAAGCACAAAGGGTGTATGCGCCTGCTGTGGTAAAAAGCTTACGCTTAAGACAATGACGGTAGAACATATTATTCCAATTTACAGGCATGGAACAAACGACATGAAAAACCTCACAGCCTTGTGCGAACAGTGCAATAAGGATAAGAGCAACCTGCTCTACCTGCCGAGAAGTTTTTATATGGCTATGAAGGATACGCAGAAAATAAATGAAATGGATGAGATGGTAAGAGAGTGGATAAAAAACCACAGAGAGGCCATGGACATAGAGAGATTCCCGCTTATTGCGCCAAAACACAACTTTTTTATCAATCCAACAGGCAGAAGGGGCGTTAATCCGTTAGTGTATAACAGACAGCTTGTGTATACATGGACACTCGTCGGTGGCGAGGATTTTGAAGAGGTTGAGGCTGTTACAGGAGTAAACCTTAAGGTAACAAGGGATTTTCTTAAGCGTCCCCGCCAGGGCATGGCGGACAGTGACATTCTTACGCATCCGTCATATGAAGTGTATAAGCCAGTTACATTTTATACACTCAGAAAGTTAAGCAGTCAGAAGATACTTGCCGTTGCAGGAGTGAGGTATGACAAGGATAAGGGAGACCTTGCCATAAGCATTCCGTGGATGGATGTGACAAAAAGAGCCGTTCCTGTTATCGTGGCAAATCTCCTGGATATTTCAAGGGACGTAATTAAAAATCTCTGCGGTGAAGCCTTAAATTCAACTATTGTTTTTTCAGAGTCGGCAGAAATGTTTAAGACACTTGATTATCTGAGAAAATTTGTCCCGTGGGGAAGCAGATTCAGCTATGTGGACAGCCTGTTTTACGAGGACACAACAAATGGCAGCACTATTTACGGAGCTATTTTCAGGGAGCAGGACATGAAGATGATAGCCGAGGATTTCATCGAAGTACCGAAATGGCTTAAGCCGATTAAAGACCCTGCTTCAAAGAACAGCTACATATTTTCAAGTGTATGCAGTTAACAAGACCCGCCTTTTAGGCGGGTTTTTGATACAATTTTCTATTTTCTAACATACTTTCCATATAAAAAGAAAAAAGGAGGAACTAAATATGGACAAAAAGGAACTATTGGAGCTGATAGAAGAGAAAACAGATGATGTTTTTCTTGAATATCAGGAAAAAAATGACATTAAAAGCGGGGACATATCCCCGGAGCAGGCTTTAAGGCTTGATGAACTGCAGAACGAGCTTGCAGATCTGGTGATGCATGTAGAAAGCAGACAGGAGGAACATTCATGAAAAGAACTGAAGAAATGGCAAAAATCATGGCTGAAAGTATTGAATACCTTGACAAATATATCGAGGTGACAGATGCGGTCAAAGCCAAAATTATAAAACATGTCAGACGATATAACATTAATCCTGAAATCTGCGCGTGGTATGCAGACTGGAATGATTTCTGCAGCGACTGGTGCGACGGCTGTAGCTACACAAGAACCGAAGCCAGAGCCATAAGACACGGCGGACATGGCGAGTTTATGGATCTTCCACATAAGAAGGGCATCGTCAGGTTTGTGATTTAAGAAATGGAGGAACAAAATGGAATACATTAAAGAAATGCTGCAAGAAGCTGGTCTTTCAAAGACGGAGGCTTCGGAGATTGCAAAAGAGAATAAAGACTTTGCAGCATGGCTCAAAAAAGCGGTGCGTGCAATGGATGCGGTCAGCGTGATAAACCGCGAAGCGAATCTTGCAAATGCCGGGCTTGTGGAATACTCAGAGACGCTTGATGATATGGATGAATGCGAAGAGCATATCGAAAAAATCCTTGAGCTGACAGATGACATTCTTGGCAGTACAAAAAAGCCACAGGATTTGCCAGACATGCGAAAGGTCTGGATTAACCAGATCAACCTGCTTCGCGCGGTTGCAGATGACATCATAAAAAACAAACCGACCCCAGAACTGTACAGGTATCTGACACATGAGTATCCGTTCATTTCAACTGAATGGCCATGTAACAGAGATGGCAGTATCAGGGCATCTGTATCTGACAGGGTACGCCTTAATTATGGCGAAGCATATGCATACATTCACCTTGATGAAAAGCTCAGGCCGACAGGAGAAGTTACATGGGACACCGAAGAAATGGGGGTCAGTGATGAAGCTTCATCTGATGCTGAGATGACAAAAGCTGAGCTTAAGGCCATGTCAAAAAAGCAGGCGCATACGATGGCTGAGTGTATTGACGATGGCTGTTACAGCATGAAGGATGAAACGCCTGTTGAATACAGGCCATTTGCAGAAGATAACTTTAAAACAAGTGAGTAAATGCGCATTTCATTAGAGATTGGAGGATATGACATGATTACAAGAGAAATGATTAGAAATGGTTTTGAATCTGGAACTGTTTCAATCGAAGAAGAATATGCAGGATGTATTGGCATCTGCTGTAGAATTGGTGATAACGCATTTTATTTTCTCGGTTCAGAAGATAATGATTTAACAAAAGAAGAATATTGGGAATCATATACATTAGATATGACAATAGATATGATTTTTAATATACTGAAAGACGTTGAATCTGCTGAAGAACATGGATTAGATGAAACTGAGTTAGATTATTATACATCTGTATTAGCGTATTAGCCAAATGAACCTAAGATTTCTTGATAAGATTGGAGAAATTAATATGGAGGAAAAAATTAACCAAATTCGTGAACTGGTAAGAGAAATTAAATCTTATGATGATGTTTTGTATATGTATGAGGGAGATAAAATCGACCTTGAAATAAAGAAACAAGAGCTATGGGATTTATTACAAAAATTATAACAGTTAAAACTAAATGAGTTTTTAAAACAGGAGGAATTAATATGAGCAGAACTGACAACATTATAAGAGACGCAGCAAAGAATGTGATGAACAGCTCTGTCTGCGACTTTGAAAACTGGTGGAAGGATGAGTTTGAGACAGAGGTCTATTTTGAGACAAAAGAAGACCTTGAAAATCTGTCTGACAGCGATCTTGAAATTGCAAAATACGACTGGATTGCATGGGCGCTGGACGGGTTTGTATCAGAAACATGCGATCGTCTCGGAATTGAATGCGAGGATACTCGTTCAAGGTACAATGAGGCTATGCTGGAGGAAATCCACGACATAGTAAAAGACATGCTTTTTGAGAAAATCAGCGCTTCATCTGAGATTAAAAGAAAAACGCGCGAAAAGAAAGCGCTGATTGAGAAGCTTGAGAAGCTCAAAGACACAGCACAGGATGACTCTGTAGCGGAGCGTGTAAGTACATATATCTGGAACAAAGCAATTCAGGAGTGTATTTATACTGTAAAAAACTTCAACGCAAAGGAGTAACAGAATGGTTAAGAACATATACTGATGAGGATTAAGAAATGGGTATTTCTTTTGGAAAGGTAAAGTGATTATATGCAGCATTTAAAAACGGAGAAATGTGTTATATGCGGAAATACAGCGAAAATGTGGCATGGTTATGTAATTGCCAAAGATAAAATGGCTTTAGGTAATTATATAGATAAAAAAGTGATTGCTGGATTTTGTGATAAGCATAGTGAAATATTATGCAGTGGACAAGATGGAAATTACGGTTGCTACAATTCTGAGTTGATGGGAAAATGTATTCCTTTATTCAACTCGTGAAATGCGTGATTCAAGGGAAAGGAGATGGTTGCATGTTTCCAATTATAACAAGCAAAAAGCAAAAGGAGTTTGAAAAGTATTGCATCAGAAATAATATTACAAGTGATGAAAGTAAATGTAATGTGCCTTGTATATGTGGATATTATGGCAGAGCTTGCAGACAGACAAATGATGAGGCAAACAGAATGATTTGCCTGGATTGTTCATTGCGGATATTTGTATCTACAGTTGAAACAATAATAGAAATTTGCGATGAAAAAGAAAAAATTGGAATCAGTCATCTATATGATTCAGATATTTTAGATATACAGAGCAAACTTAAAAAGGAATGTGTTATAGATGTCGAATGTTCTTATATTGAAAATGTCCTGAATTACTTGATTGAAAGTGATAGTTAGAAATACGTGATTCATGTAAAAGACAGGAGGATTAAAAAATGGATTTTACAACAAAGAATATGTCACTGAAAGAAAGATATGACATTTTGAATAAGGTTGATTTAATTCCTATTGGGACAATTTGTTATGAAGCAGGAGATTTTACAGAATGGACAAAAGAAATCGTTGTCAATGAAGAAAATCAAAAACGAGTAACAATGTTTTGGAACTGCTTATTCTTTTTAGATAAAGAACAGGCAGATCATGTTACTGATAAAGTACACTCGGATTATGCAAATTGGTTATATAGCTAACTAAATTCGCATTTCTTTAGAAGATTGGAGGAAATAAATTATGGCGTATATTTTAGGAAGACTGATTTCGTGGAATATAAAATTTGAAAAAGCTGACAACAAATGTGTAAGGGTGTATGGAAACTATGATGGATTTTCTGTAGTAAGAGAATCGGAACAGGAAAACTATGTTGAAGTGGATGGAAAGCTTATGGATTATGAGGATTTTGAAGATTGGTTATATTCAATAAAAATGTAAATGAAACTAAAATTTCTTGATAAGATTGGAGAAATTAATATGGAGGAAAAAATCAAGCAAAGGAGTAACAGAACGGTTAAGAACATATACTGCAAGCGCTGCGGACACAAAGTTGTCCGCGAGACATGTAAAGAGCTGAAGAAGACATATCCTTTTTATTGTGCAAACTGCGATGAGGATATGTTTAGATTTGAGACGTATAAGAAAGGTAAAAGGTGATTAAAAATGGGCGAAAACATTGTATTGGACAGAGTTACAGGTAAAAACAAAAGCGAATGTTGTGATTTTGTAGCATGTAATAACTGCGGAAGAGCAATGCTGATAAATCACGGAGAGAGAACCTGTCCCGAATGCGAGTGTAATGGAACTTTATCATGGATGGAAGAAGATTTCGAGGAAATCAATTATGATAATGCTCCAGATATATTAGCAGGAATGGGATATACGCTATGTGATACGGAGTAAACTAGGATTTCATTAAAATTGGAGGAACAACATGAGCTATGTAATTGTTAAAGGTAAAAGCAATAAGGCTTTAAACGATTTTGAATTTACCGGATTGCCGGTTAAATCAAATGCCACCAGATGGCAGATGATCGAAAATCCTGAATCGTGTTACTCAAATAGGCTGTTTCACTTTTATAGCGATTGTGCAAGCAGCTATAGAACAATACAAGAAGCAGAAAATTATATCTGTTGGATCAAAAGACAGATTGAAGAAAACAGAAACAGGTATGAAGGTTGTATTAAAGGTTCAACGGATAAAATGCTAAAGTTTGCTAATCAGTTAAGAGTAATAGATATTGAAGAAAGCAATTTTAGACATGATGATGATTATGCGGTCACAAGACCAATATGGGCTTGAAGATTGGTAATCAAGAAAAAAGAATGTGAGGTAACAATAAATTCGAATTTATTTAGAAAGGATGTAAATATTATGAGAGTAGCAGTAACATGGGAAATGACTGGATATGTAGACGTGAAAGCTGATACACTAGAAGAGGCCATGGAAAAATTTAATGAAGAAAGCGATTATATCAAGCTTCCAAACGGGGATTATGTAGATGGAAGTTTCAGATTGTCAACAGAAGAGGTTGATGAAATGGAAGCTATTGTGAATTTTTAACGAAAATGGAGGAAAGATTATGACATGGGATGAATTAAATGAAAAGTATCCAGAAGCAAGGGATGAAATGAGCGCAGACAGAAAAAGAGATTTCTTAAAAGACTTGTATGATGCTTATGAAGCCGTTGGATTTGTAGACAAATTTTGGACTCCATTTGATTTGAATGATGAAGACAAAAGTTATGTTGGAAAACCATTTAAGGTGGTTGGAAGATGTGAGGAAGGTAAGGAATGGGATTTAGAATCTTTACCTGCTTGGAAAATCGAATTTGAAGATGGATATAAAATGGATGCATATCCAGAAGAAATTTATTTAAAAGACATGATTGCAAATGGATATAACCCACATTGACATTTAATATGATAGAAATTCGCATCTCAGAAGAAAGAAAAATATCTGAAGAATTAAACCGTGAATGGTCTTAAAACTAAGATTTATAAGGAGAATGGATAAAATGGAAGAGTATATTAGAGAAATTGAAAAAATTGCAGCAAAATACACAGAAAGTCAGTCTGATGGATATTCACAAATTATGAGAATTTGTGATGCAATGAGAGAACAACAGAAATATTGTTTAGGATATATTTCTAAAGAAGAAATTTCATCACCTCAGTTTGATTAATATTAACTTTATTGTCCACATAAAAAAGAAGAGTTCCAGATGGGGCTCTTTTTTCATACAAAAAAATAGGAACCGGATATTTCCGGTTCCCGTTTACAAAGGAGAAAGCTTTTGAAAAACTTCCGGCATAAGTATGATTTATTTTTCTAACGTTTTTGCAAAAAATCAAAAATTTAATAAATTATGGCGTTTTTGAAAAGTCTAACATACTTTCCATATAAAAAGAAGAAAGGAGAACAACAAAAAATGAATATTTGTGAAAAAACAGAGGAGAGGGACTGCAAGTCTCTATCTTTAATGAAACAGCTCATACGCTCTGACGCTGCAAAACTGCTCTCGCAACTGGTCGGCAGTGAGTATGCAGCAGACATCATGAGCAACAAAACGGGAGCAGATGAAACCATTGGCAATGCTGTCGTAGATGAAGTGGCAAAACATGCCATCAATACAGATGGCGTGTACAGTGACAAAGACATCAGGAATGCACTTGGTAAAGTCATTGCAGAAAGATTGACAATACAAGAGTCATGAGAAAGGATTGGAGGAAAAATAATGAAAAAATATACAGTAAGTACAGCGACATTATTTAATGTATTAACAGGTTTTGACAGTGAAGAAGAATATGTACCACTGGAATACGGTGGATATATTCAAAAGGAAACAGATGGAGACAAGGAGTGGTTTGATTTGAAAACAGATAATGGAACTCCTTGTATGGATGGAGAAACTTGTGAATTGATTGAAGAAACAGATGATTATATTGTCTTACAAGAGGAAGATGAGCAAATTCCATTTAAACTATCAAGACGGGAATTTGAAATTGCAGCTACCTTATGTGTTGCGTAATGCAGGATCTGTAAGAAAAGACTGGAGGAAAACAATGAAAAAATACACATGGAATGAAATTTATGCGGCAGCAGAAGGATGCGGCTGCGGAGAAAGCGGCTTAAGAGCCAAGGACAATGCAAGAGAAAATGTGCGCTGTCTTGCGCTGGAGCGTGGTGAAGCGGACCTTGAAGAAGCAGAGTGTCCGGAGGACGAAGTGGAATATTACTGTGATAAATACAGCATTTTATTTGATGTGGACGGCCATATAGTTGACCAGAACTAGAAAAAGATGCTGGCAGGGATGTTTTGCGTATAAAGAAAGGTGGAAAAGTAAATCATGGAATTTTGCTGGGATAATTTTAAAAAGGAAAAATATACAGATATTAAAGACAAACTGGACAAGCGAGCAGAGCTGGCTGACGATTATATCGGATCTGTCAGAGTGGGAGAAATCTGTGTAGATGTACTTATAAGAGATTATGGTGAAGGAGACACTCCGAAGTATGCCTACTCGTATGACTTTTATGTCGCGAACGAAGATACAGGCTATGGATACAGGCTGGAAAGCAATATTCCGTATGATTATGCGGATGGCACAGACTTGACAGACCTTGCATTATCTTATGATGAATTTGTTAAGAAGTCTGAGGAGCTGCTGACAAGTTTCATTAAAGAAAATGATAAGGTAAAAGGCTATTCTCTGATTGAGAAAGCAAATAAACCGCTATTAATCTGGTAAAAGAACAGGAGGAAAAAGTATGTCAAAATACGATGATTATGAGTCTGACTGGATTATTGCAGTCGCAAATACGGCGGCTGATGGCACATTAGTATACAGATTCAGAGGAACTGCAGATAAAGTAAGAGCAAAGCTTGCAGAGCTTGCAAAGAAGGACATAGAAAATGACCCGGATAACATCTGTGGCGGCTGTGGCAGAGAGTTCAGTGCATACATTGAATTCAGCGATTATCACATCACATATCAGGCGATTCAGTTGTGTCAGATAGATTTCATTTGAAAATGAAAAATATTTCATTTGGGAATGTGATGACGACAATAACTATTACAATGCCGAAGTAAGATGAAACGATGATTTCATATGGAGGATAAGATGAGTAGAACAACAAGAAATATTAATTACATTACAAAAGAGTTAGATAGAATTAGTGGCTTAGACGGAATTGTAGCAGACAAAACGGAAAAACTTGCAATTGAAGTACACGAAATGGTAGAAGATATTCTCGATAACCATGCTAACGCAAGTATTTTTGATTATGAAGGAAAAGGAGAAAATTGACAATATGAAAATTTTCAGTTGGCAAGCAAAAGTCGGAGGTAATGTGATTGCAGACGGTTATCTGTTGGCGAAAGACCGGAAAGAAGCGGAAGAAAAATTAAAATATGTTCCATATCATGACACTCATGAAGTTGTCGAGTTAGACGATGACGATTGCGGTCATGACGGAAAAGAAATTAATGAGCAAGGCATTGCTGTAAGATGGTTCGACTAAGTCAAAAACATCAAAGGTCTGAAAGAATGGAATAAATAAATGACAAAAAAAGAAAATGAAGACTGCGAAAAAGTGATGAATGAAGCTATCCGAATAGCAAATAAGTGAATATCTTTCAGAAACAGAAACTGAAGAATGCGAGGTATTATCTATAACTTGTGCAAGGATAAGATAAACCTATGAAACGGAAATTTCTTGAAGAAAGGTGATAAGTATGGTAATTGAAACATGGAGAAAAGTGTATAACGGAAAAATAATTAACATTATAGTAAAACATGATGATTGGTGGTATCAAGCTTTTGTAAATGAAAAACCTATAACAGAAGCAGATGCAAGCCTTGAGAGTTTGCATAACATTTTGTATGGAAACGGTTGTCAGCGAAAAAGTCAACTACTCCCGACGTTGTCGGGAGCCTGTCTGTAGACCGTAAGTTTATGTGAACATCCGTGTCTGTGAAGACAGCTTACTCGGATAAAGCGTGCTTGAAAGTCCTTCCGCGGAAGTGACAGCCAGCGGCACACCAGTAAAGGAGCGGTTGCGTAGTGAGTTGTCAAACTACGTGTATTCATTGTTTTATAAAGCGGAATCTGGTAAATACAGCCGGGTTCCGCTGTTTTTTATGTTTATGGCAGAGTTGTGGTCCCTCATATGGAAAGTACCGCAGTCAGGACATGTCCACGAACGGTCATTGAATGAGAGCCTGCTGTCACCGGTAAGTATAAATCCGCACACATGACACATCTGCGTGGTGTTTTTAGCCGGAACCCTGCCGAATATGCGGCCATAGAATCCGCATTTATATTTTATCATTGTGATGAATTTACTCCATGCGACATCAGCTATGTATTTGGCATAGTCGTTATCCTTCATCATGGCTTTGGAGCTTAAGTTCTCGGTAAATATAAAGTCTTGGCTTTCGACTAAACGCTTACTCTGGACATTAAGGTAATCCTTACGCCTGCGGGATACAGACCTGCTTATTTTTGCAGTTTTAAGCCTCTGCTTCTGGTAGTTTTTTGCATCACATAAAGACCTGCCGTCTTTTTTGGCACGCTCCATGCGTCGTGAGAGCTTTCGCTGTGCCTTGGCAAGTTTCTTTTCTGTTTTTGTGTAGAATTTTGGATTTTCAGCTTCATTGCCGTCCGAATCCGTGTAAAGGTTTTTGACATTTACATCTATTCCGACACCGTGTCCGACTGCGGGCATTGCGTTGTGAAACGGACATACCGAGCCAATCTGCATGGATATCCAGTAGTCACCGCAGCTGTCCATTGCAACTTTTACTGAGCCTATGCGCGTTTCTGATGTTCTGGCAAAAATGTGCTGCAACATGCCGGAATCCTTAAACTTGACAGAACCCAGCTTTGGAATCTGGACATGTTTACGGTCAAGCATGCGTACACTGCCTTTTTTGATGTCGGTGCATCCCGAAGGATACTGACAGTTCGTCTGGTATGATTTTGAATATCCCTTTTTATGGAACGTTGGTATCGACGTGCCCGGGACCTTCATAAAGTTGTTCCATGCGGCCTGGTAATTCTGTTTTGCATTACAGACAGCAAGGGAATCAATTTCCTTATCCTTAAGGAACGGATATGCAGCCTTCAAATCCGAGAGGTTTGTTCCAAGAGATTTAAGATATGAAATGCGTGCAGCTACAGGCTCACAGTATCTTTTGACCCTGCCAAGGGCATGAAGTTCCCTGTCGCGGGCAACAAGCCTGTTGTATATGAAACGCGCGGCACCGTCGTTTTTGGCGATAATGCGCTTCTGTTTATTGCTTGGATATATGCGTATTACCGCGCCGATAATGTACGGCATCTGGTTCATTTGTCTCATGGAATTCACCTCCTCTGGTTTGTTTTATAAGGCTGGCCTTTCTGATATAAGTATGATTTTTTATTCATGCCGATATGTGCTTCCATATAAATTCATTAAAGAGAATTCATTTGAAGAAAAATATTTTAATTTAATGAATTGGCAGAAAATCGATTGGCGTAAAATATTTTAAGGAATCGGAAATTTGAGAGCATACCGGAAGATGGCTTGTTGCCCCGCATTCCGTTGATTATGCGAGCATTCCTGAGGGAATTCAGAACAGAGAGATTAGCGCTATAATCCCGTATTACGGAAGAATCAGTATTGAGGTTAAAAAATAAAAATTCATTTTTTACAAAGAGAGTCGCAGATGCGGCTCTTTTTTATATGGAAAGCCATATGCCGGTTTACGCAAAATCTAACATACTTTCCATATAAAAAAGAAAAATGGAGGTAAATTGAATATGGACTGTCTCATATACACATATGACGCTGCCGACGACTAGACGAGTGTAGATCTCGGTGGTCGCCGTATCATTTAAAAAAAAAAGGGGGG
>ERZ1023654.226-NODE-226-length-20823-cov-8.056240_pt1 | contig 20823 bp, 17 predicted proteins | sample MGYA00380338_ERZ1023654 | MGnify/ENA primary metagenome ERZ1023654 (study PRJEB33179, sample SAMN07448980) | human gut metagenome | biome: Human-gut; feature: Human associated habitat; material: Faeces | host: Homo sapiens | place: India: Bhopal | collected...
ATACCCTAATCCGTGTCGGGCACAACTTCTAAGTTTGTTATTTGTCTGTTTATGAGATATAGAGTACCGAAGTAACCATTTACTATCAGAAAAAATCTGCGTGGAAAACAAAAAGCAGAAGACCATGGAATACAAACTACATAGCCTTCTGCTCTCTTATACTTTCAGAATAATCCTGCTGATTGATTATCTTTTCAAAGTGAACTTCTTTACAACCTTACCTTTTTTGTCAATAGAACCATAAAGATTGATTTCTTCATCATCTGTCATACCGAATCCATCTTCATCACGATAGTACATACCATCAGGGTTAAGCTGCCATTCCACCTCTGCCACGCCATTTTTATATTGATATACATGACCAGGGAAATGAAATGAATGCGCTTTTGCTCTTTCAAAAGCATCTTGTGGAAGCCCTTTCAGACTATCCCAGTCAATATCTTCATCTGTCACGATTTGCAGCACCTCATCAATAGACATGAACTCGTATGCGCATCTAGCCTCTTTGTCCATCAAGTAACGTGGTTTCCAATACCGCCCAATCACCTGAGTCACTAATGCCATATCTTCCCCCAAATCATTTTGTACAAGTGGTAGACCTTGATATTGTAATAAACATAATTCCCTATATAGTTTTTCCTCTTCTGACATATCTATATCATTTGACTTTCCCTCTTCATACACCAAATCCCATGGATTATCATTGCAGATTACTAGCCCCTCCATCTTACCTTGTACAAAATCATTTTCATCTGTATCATCTTTATTCTTAGCCTTAGCAAGATATCGGAGTTTTCTTATCAAATCACGTTCTTCTTCATTCGCAATATCATAAGCAATTTGAATGTAACTGTCAAAAGATTTTTGAATCGCTTCGGTTGCTTGCTCCAATATTTCATCATTACCTTTCTTGGCAATAATGTTCATCGCACAGGCCATAAGCCGTCCAGCAAATCGTGAGTTACTTAGGTTGGGGGCATCACCTAAAACTTCGTTATATCCATCTTTCAGTTTGATTGACACATTATTTCCACCTGTAGATTTTGCGTGCATATTCATCTTTGCTTCTTCGTATGACTCATACCCGAATATAGCGGCAGCCAACGATTCGAAGTTTTTGTCATCGAGAATATCGACCGAACGAATCATTAAGTTTCGAATTTCATCTGAAGTGTTGTCTGACAACTCTTCAAATTCTTTCACTGTGGGCACAATAATATTATAACCGTCTTCTTTTTCTGACAAATAAACCTGTGCCTCAGGCAAAACACCAGCAGCTTCTTTACCAATTCTTTTAACCTCGTAGTTAGCAGCAAATGCTACATTAGCATCTACAGGTATAGGGAAAGGAACATACACAAGTAGTCTATTCCCGCCCATATTGGTTAATGCAACATTGAACACACAATGTTTGCCTTCTACTACAGTAGCAAACTTATTTCCCTCTTGATTGGGTACTATACCTGCCGAAGAAAACATCTTTACGATACATTCTTCAAGAGTAAGTTTCTTTTGGGTTCCTTTACCCTTATTTTTGAAAAATTCGAATAATCCCATAATTCTTTGGTTGTTTTTTGCTATCTAATCAGTTATTTCCAACAACTGTATTCCAGTTGTCCTTACATTACTAAAAACTTTTAGGTCAAATACGCTTTTAATGTAATGAGCAGTTCTTGATTGACACCCCATTCGTATCATATCAAACACCAAGGCACCATCAATGCTTTTAATTGGACATGACCTTTCCAAATTTGGCATATACATATCATCACAGATGAAATAACCTTTCCAAGTTGCATAGTTTTGCCCTTGTGCATGAAACCAATTACCAATACGCATATCACGCTCTATTTTATAAAAGCCCACTGGTGATTTCATCAATGTTGCTTTAGTGCGTTCAAATTTAATATCCTCTTTGTGGAGTATAGCAGAGCAGAATTTGATGCGTTCCTTAACTATTTGTGGCATTTGGTTTACATGAATTTTTCCCATTGCATGAATTGGGTTATAGTAAAACTCATAATAATCATTTGTTGCCAACACCCAAAAACAATCGCTTACATATAAGGTGTAGCCTTCTTCCTCTTTAAATCTGTCTTCCCAATAGAAAGGCACATTATGTGGCGATAAAAATTCTCTCATATTAAGATTCCCTAATCCGTGTCGGGCGCAACTTCTAAATTTGTTATTTGTCTGTTTATGAGATATAGAGTATAGAAGTAACCCTTTGCTATCAGAAAATATTTATTTTTCGGTATTTTCAGTATAGAAAGACAAAAGTAGAAGACCATGATGCTCGAAATACACAGTCTTCTGCTCCTTACAGCTTAGTCTTTTCTAAGAAACGATTACCCTTTCGTTTTCGCCACCAAATATCTTGCTGCAAAATCCAAAGCCGTGATGATATGCGGAACTATATTTTGGGCAGATTCATTTTCTGTAATCTTATGGTCATAGTCCAGGGAAACTTTTGCTTCTTTGCTTTCAGACAATAGAGCCTTGATGAATTTTACATTCCTGTTTGTATCGTCCACCGCATCCTTTAGTAACTCCTTACCTAGCAAAGAAAGTCCAGCAACAAAAGGAATACAGAAGCGTATCATACCTTCATCTTTGCCTACTACATAGAAATACACTTGTCCGTTATACTTGAAATGCCAACCTAAAGAAGGCATCTGTATCGTTTGACCGCACATTCGGCGAATCTCGTTTACTATTTCTTCCTGTCTCATAATCACTATAGTTTAATTTTACTATTTATGATAAGAGAGGGAGAAAAGTAACCATTTCATTAGTCCAACATGACAAATGCAGCCCAATGGTATGGATCTGGATGCTTTTTACGGATGATTTCCTTTGCTTGTTCAAACGCTTTTCGTTTGTTCCAGACATTATTCTTGCCAGCAAGGCATTCATAGAATGTAGTCATAAATTCAGAAGTAACTTTGTCATCTACATTCCATAGCGACATGATGATGGTACCAACACCAGCTTTTTTGAAGGCACGCTGCAAACCAAACACACCTTCTGCAGTCACTTTACCTTGTCCGGTCTTACATGCTGAAAGAACCATTAATTCTGTTCCCTTGAAATCAAGATTTGCTATGTCTTTAGCTGTCAACACACCACCAAGTACGCCATCAGAATACTTCTTGCCTAACCAGGCAGCATTGCCTCCTGCAAACACTAATCCAGATAAAGACATTGCATCGGTATAACCACTAAGATAATCGTTGTCTTTTGCCTCATCAGGAGTATAATAGAAGCCATGCGTAGCTATATGTACTATGGATGAGGATTTACCACTTAAAGCCACAAAAGACTCTGCATTTCCCTTAGAACCGGAATAGACTTTTACTGCAAACCCATTGTCTTTCAATGTTTTTTCTATCTTCTTAACTTCATCTTTCGTATTGCGCAAATCCTTAAAGCCAGACTTTCCATACTCAGAACGCACCAGCGCTGCCAAATCAGATTTTTCATACGCCTTACTTTCTTCTTCCATCTTTTGTGGAGCCAAACTATATTGCAATCCTCCATAAAGCGTAGCAGTTCTATTGTTTTTACTAGAATGATGAACCTTCACAATTTCTCTTGCGGAAGTCAATCTTACAAATTCATAATGCTGCCCTAATATAGTTCCATCTGAAAGAGGAAGAGCTTCTAATGCTATGCTATGCATAATGCCTGATGGAATATAATACACAGTACTTCTTTCAGTAATGTTTGCTCCGATTGATTTCCAAATTAAATTAAAAGCCCCATCCTGCAATTGCTCATAATTGTAGAGTGTAAAACTTTGCATACCATCTAAAAGGGAATCAAGTTGCTGTTGGTCGAAACACTTTACTAAAAGCGGATGTCTTTTACTCTTGTCAAATATATATGCTGCATATTGGCGAACAGAATCTTCTGTTTGATAATCAGAAAAGTCTATCACAACTTCATTATCAGCCAGACAATTCCTAACCTTTTCATAGTTTATGTCAAGATATGTCTCATATTCGTTGTAACTTTGGCATTTGTAGCTAAGCCGTTGTTCCAACTCTCTTTGGCGAATCGTCAAGCTATCTATTTCAAGCTTATTGTATTCATAGTTGCTTCTCAATGCAAGAAGTCTATTGTTTATAGCCAAGAGATTACGATAATTGGCGATGTCATCATCAGTTCCTTCATTGCGAATAATATCAACTACCGATTTTTCTGTTTCAAGCAGCAAGGACTTTGAGAACAATAAAGCATTATAACAAATTTCAGTTAATTCACTATTGAGATTTCCGCATTTTATGGCAAATGTGGCCATACCACTAAGGTTATTCAGCGTTTCCATCCAGAACTGTTCTCTTTGTGTCGGAGTCGAATATCGCCAAAGTTGTTTCATACTATAAAGTAATTGATTCATAGAAATACGAAACAGGCTGTCTGCCTTATTTACATTTCCACGAGCTCCTTCAATATTGGCTAAAGTAAACACTGTCTGATAATAAGGACCTGACATATCTCCAAATTTATTCTTGCAAGCCTCTACATATTCACTATACGTTGCAAAAGCATCATCATAACGTTTAAGCACGAAATAGGCTTCAGACTTATTCTGTAAACTTGTGAATTTTGATGGTGAATCTTCAGTTCTTTTATCAGCGAGAGTATTCAATGCTTTATCAAAATACTCTATTGCTTTTTCGTATTTCTCAAAATTGGCATAACAACTGCCTTTTATATTGTAAAAGTTAGCTATCACTTCCTTGTCTTGATAGGAATGACCAACACCACGTTCCAAACTATCCAGACAAGCAAAGGCTTTCGTACTATCCTTGTCTAAGGCATAAAGTGTACATAAGTTACTGTATGCCTGGTACTGCTGGTCACTATTCCTGCCGTTCATTTTTTTAGTTTGATCTATATAATTCTTAGCAAATCTGATAGCAGTTTTGTATTGCTTTTGTTGTTGTTTTAGGTTCATCATAGAGCTATAGTAATTGAACTTTGCCTGTTCTCTGTCAGAAAAAGACAAATCCTGCATCACATCCCAACATTGCTGCAATTGCGTCTCAACCATAGCAAACTCCTTTCGTGCCAAATACTCATTTGACCAATATAAATGATATATGGTCTTCAGTTTGGCAGAATTGGATACATGATACAGAGAGTCCAACGCTTTCAAATACTGATTATACCCAATTATGTCGCCTACTGTTCGATATAAGGCTAGTAAGTCAACCATAATTTTGGATTGAAAGAAATCCTCGTTGGCTTCTGTTGCTATTTGCAAAGCATCTTTATAATGCTCGTTGGCTTTTTCCCATTCACCCAATCCTGCCTTCAAAGCTCCCATAGCTTCTGTTGCTTGTATTTGAAACTCCACATCTCCAAGATTACGATACCCCTCTTGGGCTTTTTGTAAATGTTCGTATGCAAGATTAAATTTGCCTGCGTTAATATCCAAAGAACCTTGAGCCATCCAATAATTAGGGCTTCCAAATCTATACGGATTTGTTTGCGCCCATATACTACAGGTGGATAAAAGCCAAATAAATACAATTGTTATATAACGTTTATAGTTCTTCATTCTACCTTCAGGTTCATTCATGTAGTAACGTAACGGTATCTTTTGATATTGAATCATTAGCAATGCTATCAGTTGGCGCAGTCATGTCAAAGACATCATTTTCACCGCCACGCACATTGTCTGTAGGGGAGTTTTCTACAAACAGAGGATTGATGGCAAAGAAACCTATCACCAATATAGCAGCAATGCTTGAAATCCAAAGCCAAGACTTTCTGCGACCATGTTTTATTTCCTTTTGAAACTCTGTCATGGCTTTCAACTTCTCTCCACGGCTCACCATCGCCTGTTTAACGTTCTTCGTAAACTCATACTGCTCCTTTTTCTCAGTATCCTCTTCTATCTCTTTCAGAAATTGAGCCTTGGCTTCCTCCGACATAGTATCTTCATGAAGCAGGTATTCGTCTATTCTATCTTGAAAATTATTGTCCATACCCATATTGCATTTATGAATTCAAATAATTGTGATAAATGTTTTTTGCCGAAGTGCGCAGTGATTCCATACACTTGTGCTTTTTGGTTTTGAGCGCATTCTTCGAATCAATTGTTGGAATCTCCAACAGAATTGCATCCAAGTCCTTCTCCTCATAGTAGAACTTGCTCAATATCTCGCTGCATCGCTCCGACATATGTGATATGACATCAGCAATGATGTCAAGCATCTTGTTGTCCTCCGAGTCATACAGCATATTGATGTACTGCTGCGCATCAAATCCTTCTTCCTTGATTTTTCGTCCCATTTCCGTTTCAGGGTCAGCGTATGAAGGATTCTCTCTTCCCCATTCCAGATACTTGATGCGAGCGATACCCATAAAATAGGTAAGGATACTACCGCTCAGCGGTTCATTGTTTTTGCCCATCACCCTACCTTCGCTCACATAAATCTTTCTGCGTTCAATATTTTCCCACATCGCAATGAATGTGTTTTGGAATATCTCCGTGGCAGCTTGCTCATCAGCGAAGAATACGCCACGATAGTTTGCCCAGAAATATTGTGAGCAATAAGCATACAGTTCCGACTGTATCTTCCTGTTTTTATCGTACATCCCGGCTACAAGTCGGGCTTCTTTCTCCTGTTGCGATGCACGCATTTGTATTGTCTTTGCCATTCTATTTACTCAGTATATCTTTTATATTATATTTTCCTATGTCTTCACCTGTCATCTCCGGCTGTTGCGGTCTGCTACCGGTATTGCGGTTTACGAACTTTCTGAGTCGTCTCATAAACTCTTCATTGCTTACCTTCTCACTTTTCTTCAGTTCAGACCACAAGGCGTATGTCAATTTGCCAACGGCAGGTTTCTTCATTTCGAAGTTTACCTGGTCGCTTCTGCATGCACTGATGGTAATCCAGCGTTCAGCCAAAGGCTTAGCTTTATGGTTAATGATCTTTTCCTTATCATTGTCACCCATGAAGAGCGATTTTACCATTTCAAAAGCCTCATATAAGCCACGAGCATTCAGGCTATCTACTACCAATGTATCTTCCACACCACGCACCACCTCGTCATCATCGCCACGAGTGCCATCACCGCTATGGCAAGCATCTATCACCACAAGCAGTTTGCCTTTTGCACCTATTTTATTACGGATGGCATTGAGGTAAACATTCAGTTCGTCGTCCGTCAAATGTTTCTCGCCATGATATATCCTGCTAGCCTTTCTGTAGGCATCATACGGAATCCAGCACTCATCCAGACCGTCCTTCTCGTCGTTATGCACATCCGTCATCTGCTGTCCATGTCCAGAGTAATGTATATACACCACATCTCCTTGCTTACAAGATGTTGTCATCTTCTTAAATGCCCCAATGATACCAGCCTTTGTAGCCTGCCGATTCACCAATGTCGTTACCGACTTGAATCCTGCGCTTTTCAACATTCCTTGCACAAGCGGCACATCCTTGTCACCATTGATTTTATTCCAAGCCTTATCTTGCTGTTCTCCTAACCCTATAACCAAAGCTCTCTTTGTCTGTGCGGTAACAGACAAAGAGAGCAAAAGGAAAAGGTATGTGATGATTCTTGTTTTCATTCTGTGTTCATAAATGTAGAAATATTTAAGTTCTTTCCTCTGGCATCCCATTGGTCTGCTTCATGAACAACTTTCCAAAGTTTAATTTTGCGTGCTATTGTTACATCTTCAATATCTTTGTCATTTGCATGATGACCACCCATATGCCACCTAATCGCTCTTCTTTCATCTTCCGTAAGAATAAGCCCACATTTCTCTAATAGTTTTACCGACCTATAGCCATGTCCATGAATATGAACTAGCCTCTGATGAATGTTACCAACAGAATCATAATAGTATTTACCAGCTTTGCAAATATCGTGCAATAGACAAGCAATAATGACACTATCTTTTGGCAAATTTTCAGAATTCTCTCTTGCTGTCATATAAACGCCGAGACTATGTTGTGCCAATCCGCCGCACCAGTTATGATGTCGATGAAGAGAAGATGGGATAATAAAGAACCCACTATCATTAAGATAATGAATGACATTATCCATCCCCTTACGATGAGTACTTTGCAGAAGATCGATAATGGTTCTTTTATTTTCTTCTATGATTAAATTCGTTAAAGCGTAGGCCATGACAAATCGTTAATTGTATACTTCCATTGCTTTTTTTATGTGTATACGTCAAATCCAATCAAGTAAAGCACTGATAATAATCAACACTCCAATAATCTTCAATATCGTTGCTATTATACCACGAATGTTCAACCATGCAGGAACTCTGTTTATTAACAGCCATCCAATGAGGATACGAACTGCGGTATGAATAAATGCATTAATCATATATGTATAAAATAATATTTATTCTATGGTTTGCAAGAGTTCTACAAGATGATTAACTTTTATACCAAAATTAAAATTTTGCGTTTTGTCTAATCCTGCAAAATTAACAGCAACTACTTTACCTTGCGAATCTAAGACTGGAGAACCACTAGAACCATGAAGAGAAGGAATCGTATACATGATTTTGTCTTCATCGGTATTTTGGCTAACTTCACCCTTGGTAATCTGAGCTTTCAATCCTTCTTTCGTAAGGGCTAACTGTGGACCTAAATTAAATCCTATCATATATAACGTTTTACCTGCTAAGGAACTTGCTCTTTTTTTTCTTTTATTTTCTTCATCATCTCCATTTCGCATCGAGCGTTTAGAAGTTTTGCTCATAGACATATCAAAAACAAATAACTTTTTAGGAGTTTCTTTTGTTTTCAATTGAATTAGAGCCAAATCATGTTCCTCATCAGTAGTCACAGTAACACAATCGGTAAAATCATCAGTATTCCTTACATGGGTATTATTAAAAGCAACCCCGATATCACTATGACGAGAATAATCACATTCTGCTGAATTGATCCGATTAATTGCATTGACTAGTTTTTGATTACCGTCTCTTTTCTGTGCAAGTTCTTGATATTGACTCATATATTCAGAGTTACCTGCATCAATTAGCAGCCTAAGTTCTCCTAAGCGCTCAGTCTGTTGATTAACAGCATCTTGTACTTTATCCGACAAATTATTGAACGCACCAACTATTGCAGCCCTAACATCCTTTGTTGAAAATGTAGGACTAGCAACATGTGCATTCGTAGCTATCAAGCCATCTTTTGAAACAAAAAATCCTGTTCCATAGCACGTTACTGGCTTTACCTCATTTTCATCAAAGGTTACTCCTTGAATATTTCCCTCATCATCTATACCTGTAAAATATACGGTAAGATTTGAATCAAAATCAATACTATAATAATATGTATTTTTTATCAGTACAACCCCAGATGCTTGCTTAGCTTCTAACGACTGAACAGATACTTTTTTATTTTTTGTTTGTGTTCCCCCACATGCAGATAGGAAAACACACAGAATTGCAAATAAATACTTTTTCATCATTCTATGTCTTGTTGTTTGTTCAAAATGTTTTTAGGTATAATATAAATCAAAAAACGCTGATTTGACACTTCATTAGCTTCACGCATGGAGTTTGGATTAAATCGACCATCACCGCTTCCTGCTATCTGTAGCTCACATTTAGAGCCAAAATCTAACTTACAAGTAGCTTGCCAAAATACTGCTAATGCAGCAGCTCTCTTAAAACTCAACTCATAGTTACTCCATGTGAGTTTGTCATTATCATACGAAGCCTGTCCTTCAATAATAAGCAAATACTGATTAGCACTATGCTTTTTAAAGAAATCTTCAATTTGCTTCCCTGCCGCAGCCAATTTCGTACGAGTTTCAGAACTAACGCTAGTCAAAGTATATTGAGCGATAGGAAATTTACAATTCACTTTCAATATGAATTTCTCGTAATCTTTACGATACTCAAAATATTCTCCGCGTAAATCTTCTGTAGAAGCCTCTACCTTTCGAATATTTTCAAGTTCTCTTTCCGTTGCGTCATTTTTCTTTTTAAGCATTATAGTTGTCAGAGCAAATAAGACCAACATAATGAAAAAAAGACTTGTCATTAAATCAGAATAACTAGTCCAAAAGTATGTATTCTTTTGCTTTTTCATAGCCCACTATTTTGTTATTCTCTTTTGTTTCCCTTGCTCATACCACTGTCCATTAGGGTGACTATAAGCATTTTTAGCAGACAAAACATTTTCTACTTTTGTAGTTGCATGTTTCCTTTTTTTCTTAAAGACATTAGATATTTTAGACAAAATACCTCCTCTTACTGTAGATTCTGAAACTTTTTCATTTATTGTACTAGAAGTTGTCTTACTAATAGTATTAGATATTCTATTCTTTCTAATAGCTTCAGCTAAATTATTGATAGCATTTATTTCTGCTTTTGCTGCATTATCTGATTGTTTTACAGCATTATTCAAAGCTTTTTCCATACTACCGATTTGCTTTGGCATAGATTGCATCTCATGCACTAATTCAACGACCAAATCAAGCTTTGCTAATTTATCCGTTAACGCCGTGCCTTGCTGTAAAGCCAATTTTTCCATTTCATCTTGCTGCTTCACGTAAGTTTGTTTTAGTCCAGACAAACCTTGCTCTGCATTTGCCTGCAACGAAGCTAATGCTTTCTGCAACGTGTCATCTACGGAAACAACAGAAGACTTAATCGCATCCTGACGAAGTACTATTTCATTCATCTGCTTTTTATAGAAATCTGCAATAGTCTCAAGACTTTCAGTTTCTTTCAAATGGGAATCCATTTGTTTTGTCAACTTACGAACTTCAGATAAATACTTGGTAGAATTATCCATATATTGCGCAAAGTCTTCGAGATTTTTTGATGAAGAATCCAACGCTTTTAGAATCTTTACATTAGCCGTAGCCATTTGCGACATGTCTAATTTTTCAATTCTTCTCAATATTTCCAATTGCTGTCCATAAGTCTCTCCTACTTTGGAAAGTTTTTCATCTAATTTTACTATAGTATTTCCAAAACTTGCATTAAACTTGTTCAAATTACGTTCCAAAAGGGTAAGTGTGGATACTGTATTAGTAGAAAGAACAGGTAGCAATTCGGTCTGAATCCATGTATAGAATTGATTTTTATCTGTCTCGATAACAACATTACTTTTTCTAGACTTCCAAGAAATAAATGTAGTTGTCAATACACCAACAAGACTTGCAACCATTGCACAAGCAACTTCTGTCATCAAGGAATCAACGACCTGTTGAATATCTCCAAAACCGGTTGTCAAGCCAATAGCTCCCAAACCTACGATAATGCCAAGCATCGTTCCCACTAATCCAAGATAAAGTGGCATTGGAGTAACAGATTCTATCTCAGCCTCAACTGCATCACAATTCCGCTCTACAATATCTTTTATAAGGTTAAAATCGCTAACAGCACCTTTATTTTTAATAAGGTATGTGTTGATTGACTTTTCTATTTCTTTCGCTACTTCATTCTCATTATTAATGATAACAACCTCGATTTTCTCATCATTTGCCAAACTACTCACTAAATATGCTCCTAGTCGCTCTTTGAGTTCTTTCCAAGTTACATATTTTATTTTATGCGCAGGAATATAAATCGTATGAATTTCAAAACTATTCTTATTAGCTTTAGAAGGCGATTTAAATACCGTTTTTAAAATCTTAATTTTTGAGTTAGCATCCTTACCTAGGGATATTTGAATAAATATCAATATACCAACAATGACTAAAATTAAAGAAAGTTCTACCATAAATTACAAAATTTTTATTTTAGCTGATTCCATAACTATCCAGTTATGATTATTTTTCACTGCCGTTCCAGCTTCTACCATTTCAAACTTAGTAGGATTTGGGGCGACTTCTACTATTTGACATGCTAACAAAGAGATGCTTCTGTTGTTTATATACATTGGCGTTGATGCATTATTTAAAACATAAAACTTACAAACTTGTTCATTCAATAATTCTAATCTAAATAGTGAATACTTAGTTTCATTTGCCGAAATCTTACGCAAAATAGTACCTGTTGCATCAGGTTCGGCATAAAGATTAGAATCTTTGGCAAGTTCTATGTTTTCGTTAGCTTTACTAGGGACGTTATTGACTATTTTTGTATTCTGTTCAAACGAAAGTGTCTTAATTGTATTTTGTAAATCTTCCAGCGAACTAGCAAAAAACTCATTAGTCTTTATCAATTCATCCTTTTCGGTTGAGAGAGCTTCTTTTTCTTGCGCATACAGTTCCAAAGTTTCATTTAATGCATTATTTTCTACTAATAAGTTTTTGATCATATTTTGAAGTCTTTCAAGTTCATCATGAGCCTGATTTTTTGCTTCAGCAACAACATTTTTTTCATTTTTGTTATGCCGACTATCATAATTATTTACAATCTTTCTTAGAACAATATCAACTAATAGTCTATCAAGTACCCTACAAATTTGTTTCGCTTTTTTATTTTCTAAAAGTCGAAACAAAATCAGAAGAACCAAAAGAATGCACAATATATAAAACAAGACTATGAACATTGTATATCCCCTTTAGCTTTTATGCATTAATCAATCTAATTTGTGCCTTGCTCTTTACAAACCACGAATTTCCTTGTTTTTCTGCCATTCCAGGTTTCATTAGGATTATCTTCTGAGGACTAGCAGAAGATTCTATGTCACAAGCTGGCACTAAATGCATTTGACGACCCTCTATTATGGCTTTAGCTGTTTCATTATCAAATTCTTTCAAGAAAAATTCCGCTTGACCTGCTTTAGTATCTTTTAAGCTCAAAATATAAAAAGCATTGCGTGAATCACTCTGAGAGACCTTGAAAGAGCCATCGTTTTGAAGTTGTCCATAAAGACGATAATCGTTTTGTTTTGTTACACCATTTTCTGCAGTTTGTTCATTTTCACCATGAGAAGACACAGTGTTGGTAAACTGTTTTTGCATAGATTTTCCAACAATATGATTTTCAATACTCTTTTGGTATTTATTAATCTCAGAGAAAATCATATCTCTAATTTGCTTTTCTGGTAATCCTCCCTTCACATTATTCTCAGTATTACCATAATTTTCTTTCACTTTGCCAGACAAGTTGAAAATAGCGTCTTTATTATTACTAATTTCCCTTTCTAACTCTTTCTTTATCCTATGAATTTCCCTTTCATTTTTAGAACTCTTAGATTTTGCAAGTAAATAGATTATGCAAACTACACATAGGATAACCGCAAATCCGATAATTTCCAATATTATCAACAAATCCAACGAATTATTTTCCTCATTTTTTTCCTTTCCACTCGCATCTAAATTAGAATCATCCATTTCTTTCTCCAAATTTTGTAACGCATAATCAAATTTGGTAAGTTGTTCATTGATGATTTTATCAAAATCTTCTTTAACATCGATGTTTATTGCCTCTTGCTCTTTAAAAACAACATCAACATAAGCACCTAAGCCTTTCTGAACCGTATTCAAAGCCAAAGGGACTATATTGGACGTAGTATCTTGCTCATAACATATCTGAGCTTTATTCACAATTTGATTAGCCTTTTCCAATAAGCTATCATTGGAAGCAAGTAGTTCTTGTTTAACAATCGTATCTTGCTTTTGTTGTAGAATTTTATCTTGTTCTGCCTTTCTAATATCGACTAATTTACTTTTTAACAAATTAATGTTATTTTGTAAAATTTTACATTTACCGGCAATTTCTTGCTTAGTAGGGGATGCTCCCTGTGCAGAGGCACAGAGAGCAAAAAACATCATCGTTATTAATAATAGAGACTTTTTCATTTTTACAACATTTTAGGAGCAAGCTCATTCAACAACTGTGTTATCGGATAGAAGAACAAGGTGTTCTCGATAGGAGACGGCGCATTTAACTTATGATAGAAGTTAAGAGCATTTCTTGTTCTGTTAACAGTATTATACGTAAATTCACGTTTATACTTGCTTAAATTAGCATAAGACATAACGCCAAATGCATTATTCAAATTCATGTCTTCAGCCAACTCATAGAATTTTTCAGTAAAGTCTGCTACTGCATCCTTTACGTTTTCAAAATCAGCATCAGTCAAATTACTATATAGTTCTGTTCCTACAAAACGAGCATCTTTCGTACCTAACAAGGTTGCTGACATTTGACGTATCTGAATAGGAGTAGGAATAGTGTTTAGAGACAAACCTCCTTTAGAAGTTGCCTCCTTTGGATGCAGGGAGTCTGTAACAACATTAATTTCATGATCTGGATACTTTGCACCCATTACTTTTTCAAACATTTTCTTTGTATATTCAGAAAGCATAGCTTTTCCAACATTAGTATTTACCCCAAGAATATTTAATAGCTTAGAACCATTCCCACTAAAAGCAATATATTCAGGCACTCGAATATTGTCGTTTCCGTCATTTATTTTTGCCTTTATAAATATTGCCATATGATAAATTATTGCAGCATAGAAAATGAGCATCAGAGTTTTAGCCCCTTCTTCTTTTTGCAACATTTTCATAAAGTCCACATTATTTTGGCAGCCTTTCAAAACCACATCGCTATTCTCTTTCAAGGTAAAAAGCAAAGATATATAATCTGCAGATATTTTAGAACGCTCCACATCCGATAAGACATTTGTTACCACAGCTAATCCATTTGCATTCAAAGCTTGTTCCATCAGCGGCTTGAATTTCTTCACAAACCCATTTGTATCAGCACCAGCTATTTTTAAAGCATCACCAAAAAGAGAATTTGCTGCAAAACGGAAAGAGGTTACAAATGCAGGTCTTGCATTATTATCTACAATATAAGCATCAGACGTACCACCTCCAATATCTATCGTCAACACATTCACACCAGCTCCAAATCTACCATGATAATAAGTATAAGGAGCAATAGACTCTGGAATAGAAGCCAATAATGTATTTGCGTTTGGACCGATATAATCAGAATATAGTTGATTCCAAATGCCAGAAATAATACCCAAATGATGCATAGACATGCTCGTAGGATAGAACCAAACTATTCGGGTATTAGGCAAGTTACCGCCCTCCATAAGTACCTTGTTGCGAATAAGCATTATGATACTAGCTAAAAAACACTTAACCATTTGGTCTGGTGAACTCCATTTCAAGTCTGATTCCAAGCTATTAAACTTATTGTTTACAACAGAACCATAATAGAATGGCATATTACCAGTAATATAAGGCCAGAATGGCTGATTCCAATCGGTAGCTGTCTTATAAGATAACAAAGTACGCATTGGGAACTTAATATCCACCCCTAATTTATATGGAATCTGATTATTTCTTATAGATGGTAATATGTTAGTATTCTTTAGAGCATCAACATTGAGACAAGACATTTGAATATGCTCATTAGTTATGTCTAAAGCTTTACTAGGTCCACCACCTACCTTATACTCAACATGTGTGTTGGTTGTTCCAAAATCAACTGCAAATTCATAAGTACTTCCTCCTGCGCTCCCACGCCATTTTGGCACGATTATAGCATCATATCCATTAATATTTAAAGTAATGAATTCAAAATTTTCTTTAACAACATACATCGGCTGACTCGGTGCCAATATTTCCTCACGTTCTCCAGCACTGTTCATATTCCGATCCATTTTTACCGTAGGCTGTACTGTAGAATTATCCTCCTTTACACAAGAGAGTTCCATCTGATAATCATCTTCCAAAGTCAATAAAGTAAGACGATAATCAGGCTTTGTTCCTTGTGGGAACTTCACACAAGGGAACATCGTCATTGTAAAACTCATCTGAATGATGGCACCATCTTTAGGGTTCATCATAGCTCCATCAGCAGCTTGGATTATATAATTACGTTCATAAGTAACAATACCTGCTTTCACAGGAATATCCAAGGATACTTTGACGCGCATACCTACTCCATCAGAATTATGGCACTCCATTCTCAATGCCTTTTTCAACTCATTTATCGTAAAGTAGTCGAAATAAGTTTGCTTTATTGGCAGCAAGAAACTGTGAGAAAAACCTGAATCATCGTTCATATTACCATAGAAGAAATCAGAAGGAACACACTCGCTATCCATTTCCACAATATTTTTCTCCAAGAAATCGTCCATCGTAAGATAAGGCCAAGCAGTATTGTCCTGTGGCAAAGTTCTGGCATCTATACTGCGATTATCACCAACAGGAACTTGAATATCAGAATTCCAAGTTGATGTTGTATATCGCCATGCTCTAGAAAATGCGCTACATGGCAATGCCAAAGGCACCTTTGCTAATGGTCTAGAGGTTTTCAACGTGAAATCACTTACCGCTCCAATATCTACAGGTCGCAATTTTCCCAATGGATACCCCAATATTTCTACTGGCACTCCAGACTTATAATCAAGCTCATCATAGTTTGCTGAGATTTGAGTTCCCTGAGCTACAGCATTAACATATTGTTGCAACTCATACGACAATTCACCAAAGCTTTTGTTCAGATACTCATCTACCTCCTTAAATTTCAATGCAAAATTAGGAATTGAAGCTCGCAAATCATACATATACTTGATGAAATTAGCATCTCTCTCAGAAAGACTTACGAAGACATCAGAATCAAGAGCCTTGTGGGTGCCAAATTTTATATAGTTAGAAACGCAAGAGTTATCATTTGCAGATGTAAAGAACAATGTTGCTGGAGAAGTCGCGCCAATTATGTTAAACTGCTTTGGAGAATCAGGACCAACGTATCTCAACATAAAAATACTCTGCATCTCTCCAAAGTTATAAGTTGCAGCATCTTGGTCTAAGAACAAATCCAAAGTTCTTCCAAATAAACGTTCTTGAGGATTTGAACTATTTTTCAACGTCTGCACATTTGCTTTATCCCATTTTATCATATCCAACAACTTGGCGTTCTTCAACGTATCGTAGTTAAAGAACATTTGAGCAACGTCCAATGCATGCGAAACCATCTTATGGTGGATGGTTTTTCCAGCTAGCCCCTTTGTATTGACAAAAGCGAAAGCAGCTTTTACCAAGTCCATTCTTGCAAAAGGACTAGGAATAGATGTTATTTCCTTACTTGCCGTAGCTCCTGCAGGATCCTTTATTGATTCAGGGTCATCCCCATATACATTATTATTATATTTAGAAGAAATTCCCCAACCCTTAATATTATCTCTTCCTTGATGATATCTAAATACTTTACTCATAGCTTTTAAGTATTAAAGTTTTATCTTTTCATTTACCAATTTACTCATAGCAGCATTCATATGGGCTACAAATCTACCCAATGTTTTTGACTGCGCCCTTGACACCTTTCCTTTATCCACAGAATTATTCAATCTATCATTTACCAAATCCCAATTAGACTTGGTACTCAACACTTTTTTGGTATCAACATTCTTTACAAACCCAAAAACATTATCATTGGGCACATTAAGATTAAAAGGTTCGAAAGAACGATCATTATTTTTCATTTCTTCCAGCCATGACAAATAATAATCTACAAACAACTGCAAATCATTATAATCCATATTGCCCAAAAACTCTTGCTTGTAGTTTGGTTCGCCTTGTATAATCCATTTCTGGTCATCAGAGCTTTCCAATTTATTCTGTATATACTGGCAAAACAGAGTAAACTCTGCCATTGGTCGAGCTATCGCCAAATAATCCACACCCTCCAAATCTGTCAAAGTGATTCCTCTGGTATCATTTTTAATACCATACTCTTTATAAATAGTATTACCTTCCAACGAACTAGCATTTTTAGCAAAATCGATAACCGCTAAAGCAGATGCTAGCTCTATAAAATGTGCTTTGTTTTTTTGATTGGCACCCCCAGCTACATTTTCATATGACTGATGAGCAGGATCACCAATATAATATAGAGCATCTATATTATTTAAGTTGTTGTCATAATAAGCTAAAGCAGACTTTGTTTTTGCCATAAAGGTATCAGAATCTGGGTCAGTTTTTTTACCAGGGGTCAAGCCAAAATAAGGCAATACCGATATAGCACCTATCTTACTATCCATGATTGCTTGTGCAGATGGAATGTGCAAGTTAGGATCTATATGACGAAGGTTCTTTAACAAAAGCGGAAAACCACTAGCACCAGTTCCACCAAAAATAGAACTTATAATAAATATGTTGTCTCCTTCATTAAAGTCATTTGCAAAAGTTGTAAATTGAGGAGACTGCGCAAACTGATTGAGTACAACGCTACCAATATTCGGGTTTCCTGTGAAACCTACCGTCATGTCTGAGTTCAGATTTTCATCAGAAAATAACATATTTACCAATGCTTGATTTTCCTCAGAAAATGAAGAAAACATCATATAGTTATTAAACTTTTGATTAGTTTGCCCACCTAAAGGCAAAACATAATCTCCTGAAGAAAAATTCAACTTTTCCAAAGATGTTTGAAAGAAAGTTGCATTAGGATCATTGTAGTCTATATTACCATGAAATTTTCGATAAAGATCCATTATGTTTACAGTATCTGTTTTATTACCACCTGCAGCATCAGGATCTATAATAATAGGTACAATTTTATCTACAGGAACATTCACACCACTTGCCATCAACATAGTCAGTGCCTTTAGTACACGAGAACCAGTTCCTCCAATTGCAAAAACATATAATTTACTCATAGCTGTATTTATTTTCTAAAAGGTGAGAATTTTGCATTACCATTATAAAAAGTAAGGGGTATACAACATACCATAAAGAAGATACTTCCAATAAAAAGATTAGACAAGCCAAAACCTAGGTAATTATTAATACCTGTTTCATCCGTCAAAGCTTGACCATCATAATCGTCGCCCAAAATAAGAGCACAAGCTTCTTCATCATCACTCACAGACAGCACTCTTGAATATCCCATGCCTACTCCTACACCAAAGTTTAAAAGCATAGATATCAAAAGCATAACAATCCAAGATTTCCATGACTTAAAGCTTGGATTATTGATAGGCCATATATAGAAAGCTACAGCTATCAATAAAGATACTACCAACGTAACTATACCAACAACATAAAGGCTATCAGCAAATAACAGTTCATCATTGTCAGAAATGATTTCTCTTACAGTGTCCCACATCACATCATTGTAGAAATTATGGAACCAAGAATAAATTGTTTCAAAAAACGCCATAGTTATACGATTATTTTATTAATATTTTAAAATTAGCAATATTGGTTTCATAAGCATCATAAATACCGTCAACATATGATTTTAAGCCAAATGTACGATTAGTTTTTCGAATATTCCCATTCAAAAAATCAATACCTTTTTCATCTGTATCTGCAACTACCCAACCAGGAATCTTTGGGTGTTTCAAGACAATTTCTAGCAAGGTATTCTTTTTCACATCTCCTTTATTTTTTACAATTCGGATTTCATGGGTATATTTACTATCTTGTTTCTTACATTTTCTTACATTTTCTTTAACATAGGCAGAATACTTTGGCAAATCATAATTTGCCACATTCATCAAATAAGCATCATCCAACGGAAGAGTTCTAAAATCTGCTTTTACCCAAAAAGAAAATATTCCTTTTACCTCCTTTGGCTCTTCTATATGCTTTCCTCTAGCCTGATTACATTTAGCTGATGGGCAATAATATGGGAGGCCTTCAATTGTATTCATCACTACAATAATATTCTTTCCAGCTCTGCTCTCCACATCTTTACCAAGCAAGTTTCTCACTTCTCTGAGCTTGTTCGCATCTCCAAATATCCACATATAATAAGGACGTTGAGTATTAGTCAAGTATGTATGAGGTTTCACCTTATTATAATAGAAACCAGTAAAAGAAGACATCAACCTATATACAACAACTCCAAAATTAGAATTTTTTCCCAACTTTCTTTTTAAGGCTGTTTGAATGGTTGTCTTTTGTTGTCCCAAGCGTTTCTCGATATCTGGGTCATTTTGGGGATCAAAAACACAATCAGATACAAAAACAGAAATGCCCATCGAATCAGTCTTCTGAATAATTTTCTCTAACAATTCTGCTATATTAGAACTCTCTCTATTACCACCCCATTTTTGAAATACTCCTACAGACATGCCATTTGAAAAATCATAATCACTTAAATTTGTCCGTATAATTGTATCTGCATTGATAAAGAATTTATTAACCGGTTCTTTTCCACCCAAAAGTTTCACCACATTAAACAAATCTGTTTTGAATTCAGTATTTCCATGAACATAACCATCCATACTACCTGAATTTTCAACATATAAATCAACTTTACCAACCTCACATTTGTGAGATACCAAGTATTGCTTTTCTATTTTATGTATTTTTGCTAGTTTTTGGCAATTAGGGTTATGTTCACTACAAGAAGCAAATAATCCTAATATTACAATCAATCCCAGATGTTTAATTTTTACCATGTTATATTTTATAAATTTTATTATATCTCCATTAAAAAGGCACTTGGAACATAAGCCGTCACAACAGTCACCAAGTCATCCACCACAACTCCTACTCTCTGTTGTCCCTGCCATCTTGCGACTCTACCTATCACTCCCTTAAATACTCCATCAATAACCCTTACCAGCTGCCCTTTCTCAAACTTTGGAACTTTGACTAAAGATACGAAGGTATTGTCTGCATCAGCAGCACAGATGATTTTCAGACTTTCCATCTGATTGTCTGGAACTATCAATGGAGTCTTTTTAATCTTGCTCCCTTCGTGGTAGTGACGATAATAAAAACGGAGGAATGGGAGGTTTACGTTGTCATAAACATATTCTTTGAGTTGCTCTTCTGTACCATAGGCAAAGAAAATGTTGGGTAAACGTGATTCGGTAACATTTTTGCGCTTACCTTTTATAAGTTTTACAGTATCTGTAGTAGGATAGAAAGCTG